>CABEAD010000054.1_pt1 | contig 19107 bp, 14 predicted proteins | sample 3132311 | NCBI WGS metagenome assembly CABEAD01 (sample SAMEA5534342, study PRJEB31848) | metagenome | biome: tundra; feature: field; material: soil | place: USA | collected 2013-05 | depth 0.45 m
CGCGCCCAGAACGCGGACGGCGGCTTCGGTGGGGCGAGGGGGCAGCGCAGCAGCGAGATGTACTCGGCCTGGGTGGCTATGGGGCTCGCGGCGGCCGGCCGTGACCCTTTGAGCCTCAGACGCGCGGGCCGCTCGGTGTTGGATTCGATTCGGGGGGAAGCAGCGACGCTGGAAGGGGCCGGCGACGTGGAGCGCACGATCCTCGCGCTGCACGCCTGCGGCGTGGCGCCGAGCCTGCCGGGCAGCGGCGACCTGATCGCGCGGCTGCTGCGCTTCCGCGCGGCGGACGGCTCGTTCGTACGCCTCGTGAACATCACCTCGTTCGCGGTCTTCGCGCTGCGCGCCGGCGGCCGGCCCGCGAGCGACCCGATCGTGCGCGCGGCGGGCGCTTGGCTCCAAGCCCAGCAGAACCCCAACGGTGGCTTCAGCTATGGGATGCGCGGTGGCGCGAGCGACGTCGACGACACCGCCGCGGCGCTCCAGGCCGTCGTCGATGCGGGCGGCGCCAGCAGCCCGGTGGCGGGGCGTGCGGTGGGCTACCTGCTGGCGGCCGTCAACCGCGACGGCGGCCTCTCCCAGCAGCCCGGCGGCGAATCGAACGCCCAGTCGACCGCCTGGGCGGCGCAGGCGCTCGTGGCGGCCGGCCGAGACCCGGGCGGTGCCGTGCACGGCGCGGCGCGTTCTCCGCTCGCCTATCTGGAAAGCCTGATCGCGAGCGACGGCAGCGTGCGCTACTCCCGCTCGAGCTCCCAGACCCCCGTGTGGGTGACGTCCCAGGCGCTCACCGCGCTGGCCCGCAAGCCCTTCCCAATCGCACCGGCGCCCGCCTCGGGGCCGCCGGCCCCGCGTCAAGGCTCACCCGCGCATTCGCCCAGCGACATCTCCGCCACGCGCGCGCACGGGCCGGCATCCAAGCCGGCGGGGGCCTCCCGTTCGGCGAAAGCGGCCGCCGGCGCCGCGAGACGCCCGAAGCCGGGAGGCGGCACCGCCGCCGAAGCCCGTCTCAACGCCCTCGCGCGAACCGCCGGCGCGGCGCTCGGCATATTGCTCGATCCGGTGCTCGGCTGAAGCCGGCGTCCGGCTGCTCGCTTCTGTCGATCGACCGCCTTCGCGTCACCTTTAGGCGACGCCCCTACGCTGTTCGTGCATGTCCGCGACCACCTTCACGCCGTTGCGCGGACGCAGTGGCGCCGGCCTTGCGCTGCTCACGGCCGGCCTGTGCGTGCTCGGCCTGGCCGCCACCTGGGTGCTCGCCGAGCTGGTGCCCGCCACGCACGTGCGCGACGCGGTCGCGCTTGCCGACTTCACACGGCTCGACCACCCGTTCGTGGAAGCGCCCGCGAGCGCCCTGCTCCTGCTGCTCGAACCGCCGCTCTACATCGCCTGGGGTGTCGTGCTCGTCGCCGTCGCGCTCCGTCGCGGCCTCCCGCGCGTCGCCGTCGCGGTCGTGGGGCTGCTCGTGCTCGCCCCGCTCAGCGCCGAGCTGCTCAAGCCCCTGCTCGCCCACAGCCATGCCCACGTGGGGTTCACCCACATAACCGCCGCCTCGTGGCCGAGCGGCCATGCGACCGCGGTGCTCGCGCTCGTCTGGTCCGCGCTGCTCGTCGCCCCACCACAGCTGCGCCGTATGGTCGCCTCGATCGGGGGTGTGCTCGCCGTCGCCGTCGGCTGCTCGCTGCTCATCCTCGCCTGGCACATGCCCAGCGACGTGCTCGGCGGCTACCTGCTCGCCACGCTGTGGGCCTCGCTCGTCTTCGCCGGCCTTCAGGCCGTCGAGCCCGCGCAGGCTCTGGACATGGAGCTCGATTGCCTCCCCGATCAGCCGCTCGACCTCACCGCGGTCGTCGACCGCAGCCGTGATTAAGATTACCAGTCAGCTAATGTATGCTTACCAAATGGCTAATAAGCGCAAGGGTAGTGGGGCGCTCTTCCCGACCGACATGCCGATCCCTCCCGAGCGGATGTTCGGCCGCGAGTCGGAGGTCACGGCGGTCGCACGCTCGCTTGCCGGCGGCGGGAACCTCATCATCGCCGGCCCACGGCGAACTGGCAAGACGAGCGTCTGCGACGCGGCACTGCAGCGTCTGCGAGATGACGACTGCTACGTCGTCGCTGTCGACCTCTTCAGGCTCGCCGACGCAGCGGATCTCGCCGAGGCGCTGGTGCTCGCCACGATCGCCAACCGTGGGCCGCTGGCTCGTTTGGCACACACGGCGCGGCGGGCGGGCCGGCACCTGGCCGACGCGGCCGCGCTGACTGCGACCGCGCGAGCCAGCACCGAGCTCGGCGAGGAGCTCGAGATCGCGTTCCGTCCAGGGCTCGTCTCGGAGGACCCCGACCGCTATCTGACCTATGCGCTCGAGCTGCCGCAGCGGATCGCGAGCGCCGACGGGCGTCGGCTGGTCTTGTTCTTCGACGAGTTCCAGGAGCTCTTGGGGCAGCGGCGTCCCTACGGGGACCCGGACCGTCTGACCAAGCGGATGCGCGCGATCTTCCAACGCTCGCCCGATGTCAGCTTCCTGTTTGCCGGGTCGGTCGAGCACCTGATGCGCGACCTGTTTGCTCCCACCGAGCGTGCGCTGAGCCAGTTCGGATCTTTCTACCCGCTACCGCCAATACCTCCGGAGGCATGGGAAGGAGGCATCAGTGCGCGCCTGGCCGAAGACGGCTGCACGATCGAGCAGTCCGCCCTCGAGCGGATCATCGCCAGCGGCGAGGGACATCCCCGCGTGACGATGCTGATCGCACGCTGGACGCACGAGAGCTCGCTCGTCGAGGAGACCCGCCAGATCACGGAGACGCACGTGAGCGCCGGCATACGCGCCGCCCAGCTCGCCGACCTGCCCAAGCACGAGCAGACACTCGAGCGCATTCGCTCTCTCGGCCGCCACGCCCAGCGTCTCGCGATCCGTGTCGCGTGTGACAGCCAGCTCTACCGGGGACTGAACTCCAAGATCGCCAACGACACGCTCCATGCATTGCGCGACGCCGGCATCATCGAGCAGCAAGCCGCCCGTCGGTGGCGCGTGACGGACCCTCTGTTGCGCGTCTTCCTCTCAGGTCTCGACCACGACGACTGACCCCGGTGGTGCGGGACGAATCGTGCCCGCCGCCGCTCATCCGTCCGTGTGCAGTGAGCGCCGCGGCGCGAGCGATCAGGCGGAGCCCGGCGCGGGGCCCGCGCCGTGCGCGCCGGGCTCCCACAGGGACTCGGATCCCGCCCCGGGCGGGCCGTCATTCGCCGCGCGGCCGAGGATGAACAGCATGTCCGAGAGCCGGTTGAGGTAGCGGACGACCTCCGGGCTGCACTCCTCGCCCACGGCGATCGCGCGGCGCTCCGCACGGCGGCACACCGTACGGCACACGTGCAGATGCGCAGCCGCCGCGGTCCCACCGGGGATCACGAACGAGCGCAGCGGCTCGAGCTTCGAGTTGACCTCGTCGCACACGCCCTCCAGCCACTCGGTGTAGGAGGGCGTCACGCGCAGGCGCGGCCGGCCCTTGATCGTCGCATCCGCCGTATCCCCCGCCGGGGCCGGCACGCACAGGTCGGCGCCGACGTCGAGCAGGTCGTTCTGCACGCGCCGCAGCCATGCGGCGAAGCTCGCCGGCAGACCGGGCTGGAGCAATGCGACGCCGACAGCCGCGTTCAGCTCGTCCACCGTCCCATAGGCCTCCACGCGCGGGTGCGCCTTGGAGACGCGGCTCATGTCGCCGAGGTGGGTCTCGCCGCTGTCTCCGAGCTTGGTGTAGATGCGCGTCAGGTTGATCGTCACGACTCATCGAGTCTCGCACACCCCTCGGCGAGCATCGCGCCCAGAGGAGCCGTTTTTCGCCCTTTCGACACAAGGCCGCCGGGGGCCTGACTGCCGCCGGCGGGCGCAATCGGATACGTTTCCCCGCCGTCATGCGGGTTGGTGTTACAAAGGAGACAGCCGAGGGCGAGCACAGAGTGGCGCTCGTGCCCGAGGTCGTAGCCAAGTTGAAGGCCAAGGGCCTGGAGATCGTCGTCGAGCGCGGCGCCGGATCGGATGCGCTGCTGCCAGACTCCAGCTTCGCCGAGGCGGGGGCACAATTGACCGACGACGCCGCCGAGGTGTGGCGCTCGGACGTGGTCGTCAAGATCTCGCCGCCGGCCGAGCGGGAGATCGCGATGCTCGGCAAAGGCTCGATCCTGATCGGCTTCCTCGCCCCGCTCACGAGCCCACAGACCACCAGCGCGCTGGCAGGCGCCGGCGCGACCGCGTTCGCGATGGAGTCGATCCCGCGCATCTCCCGCGCCCAGGCGATGGACGCGCTGTCCTCGCAGAGCAACATCGCCGGCTACAAGGCCGCCCTGCTGGGCGCGGAGAACATGGGCCGCTTCTACCCGATGTTGATGACCGCGGCGGGCACCATCCCGCCCGCGAAGGTGCTCGTCCTGGGTGTGGGTGTGGCCGGCCTGCAGGCGCTCGCCACCGCCAAGCGGCTCGGCGCGCGCACGACGGGCTATGACGTGCGCCCGGAGGTCGCCGAGCAGGTGCGGTCGCTGGGGGCCCAGTGGCTCGACCTCGGCTTGGAGGCCAGCGGCGAGGGCGGCTATGCGCGCGAGCTCTCAGGCGAGGAGCGCGCTCGCCAGCAGCAGGCGCTCACCGACGCGATCAAGGGCTTCGACGTGGTCATCACCACGGCGCTCGTTCCGGGCAGGCCGGCCCCCAAGCTCGTCACGGCGGAGGCCGTCGAAGGGATGAAGCCGGGCTCTGTGATCGTCGATCTGGCGGGCGAGGCGGGCGGCAACTGCGAGCTGACCGAGCCCGGCGAAACGGTCGTCAAGCACGACGTGAAGATCGTCTCGCCCCTGAACCTGCCGGCGAGCATGGCCGAGCACTCCTCGCAGCTGTTCGCGCGCAACGTCCAGGCTCTCTTGGACCTGCTCGTCGCTCCGAAGGAGGGCGCCGACGGGGTGCTCGAGCTGAAGCTCGACTTCGAGGACGAGATCGTGGCCGGCGCTTGCACCGTGCGCGAGGGGGAGATCGTGAACGCGGGCGCGAAGGCCGCCGTCGAGGCGGCCGGCGGCGGCGCACGGTCCGCTGCGCCGGAGCCCGGAGTCAAGCAGGCGGGCGCATGATCCTCGCGAGCGTGCTCACCACCAACCTCGCGATCCTCGTGCTCGCCGGCTTCATCGGCTTCGTCGTGATCTCGAAGGTGCCCAACACGCTGCACACCCCGCTGATGTCCGGCACCAACGCGATCCACGGGATCGTGCTGCTCGGCGGCCTGCTGATCATCGGCGCGTCGGGCAACGGGGCGTTCAACAAGGTCATCCTCGTGATCGCGATCGCGTTCGGCACGATCAATGTCGTCGGTGGCTTCCTGGTGACCGACCGGATGCTCGAGATGTTCAAGTCCAAGCCCAAGCCCGCCGCCAAGGACGACGCCGCCAAGGGCTCCTCTGACGGGAAGCCGGGGCAGTCGTGAGCCACCGGAAGCCAGGGCAGTCGTGAGCCACCCGATCATGGCCAGCTTCCTGCAGAACGAGAACTTCCTCGATGTCCTCTACATCGTCGCCTTCGCGCTGTTCATCCAGGGCTTGCGCGGGTTGGCGGGTCCGAGGACCGCTGTGCGGGGCAACCGCATCGCGGCCGGCGGCATGGCGATCGCGGTGATCGCGACTCTGCTGCAGCCCGGCGCGGGCAACTGGGGCCTGATCGTGCTCGGCGTGGCGATCGGCGTTGCCGTGGGCGTCCCCGCGGCGCGCCAGGTGAAGATGACCGCGATGCCGCAGATGGTGGCGTTGTTCAACGGGGTGGGCGGCGGCGCGGTCTTCCTCATCTCCTGGTCGGAGTTTCGCCTCACCGACGGCTACACCGCCACCCCCACCTACATCGCGATCTTCTCGCTGTTCGCCGCGATCGTCGGATCGGTCTCCTTCTGGGGCTCGAACATCGCCTTCGGCAAGCTCCAGGAAATCCTCCCGGGGCGCCCAATCACGCTCGGGTCGGCCCAGCAGTTCGTCAATCTGGCGCTGCTCGTTCTCGCGGTGGCCGCGGGCGTGGCGATCGCCGCCGGCGATCACTCGCAGCTTCTGTTCGTCGGACTGCTCGTGGCAGCGGCGCTGCTCGGCAACGCCGTGGTGCTGCCGATCGGGGGCGCCGACATGCCCGTCGTGATCTCGCTGCTCAACGCCTTCACGGGCCTGTCGGCGGCCGCCACCGGCATCGCCCTGAACAACACCGCGCTGATCGTCGCGGGCATGATCGTCGGCGCCTCCGGCTCGATCCTCACCAATCTGATGGCGAAGGCGATGAACCGCTCGATCCCCGCGATCGTCGCGGGCGGCTTCGGGGGAGGCGGCGCGGTCGAGGGCGCCACGGGCGCCGGCGCACACGACGGCACGGTGCGCTCCACCAGCGCCGCCGACGCCGCGATCCAGCTCGCCTACGCCAGCCGCGTGATGATCGTCCCGGGCTACGGCATGGCCGTCGCCCAGGCTCAGCACGCCGTGCGCGAGCTCACCAAGGAGCTCGAGGCGCGCGGGGTGGAGGTCGGCTACGCGATCCATCCGGTCGCGGGACGCATGCCCGGCCACATGAACGTGCTGCTGGCGGAGGCCGACGTGCCATACGACCAGCTCAAGGAGATGGACGACGCCAACCCCGAGTTCCAGCGCACCGACGTCGCACTCGTGATCGGAGCCAACGACGTGACCAACCCGGCCGCCAAGAACACGCCGTCCTCGCCGATCTACGGCATGCCGATCCTCGAGGTGGCCGACAGCCGCTCGGTGATCGTCATCAAGCGCTCGATGAACCCGGGCTTCGCGGGCATCGAGAACGAGCTCTACTTCGACCCGAAGACGTCGATGCTCTTCGGGGACGCCAAGTCGGCTGTGAGCGAGATCGCAGCCGAGCTCTCGGCGCTGTAGGTCGCGCGCTCCAGGCGCCCGGCGCGCGCCCCGGTCGCCTGCTCGTCGCTCCTCGTCGCCTCTCGTAGGGGCATGTGTCTCTGTGTGCCAATGGCTTGCGTATTCGATACGCATACTTGGTACGTAGACGATGCAGACAAACATATGTGGCTGAGCCCACTAGTCGTATCCTAGACTCAACTGAGGAGAGGAGACGAGGCTAACCGTAGAGGTCCAGCATTTCCATGCATCGCCTCATACTCTGGGGTGCCCGGGTCGCGCTCGTCGTTGGAGTGCTGGTCAGCGCCGCGTGGGTCTCCGAGGCGGCTCGTCCCGTACGTGCGCGGGACGAGCCACTTCGGGTCGGCTACGACCGGGCCATCGCCGCGGGCATGCGCGCGCCGCGAGCCAGAGCGAGCATCGTCGGTGGCCGGGGCGCCTCGATCGCGAGCTTCCCCTTCCAGGTGGCGCTCTACGATCCTCGCGCCGGCTCGCCCGCGGCGGGCTTCTTCTGCGGCGGCGTCATCATCGACGCCACGCACGTCGCGACCGCGGCTCACTGCGTCGTGGGAAGCGGCTCCTCCGGCTCGCTGGAGGTGCTCGCGGGATCGACTTCGCTTTCCCGGCCAGACGCCGGGAGCGTGAGAGACCCGGTCGCCTCCAGCTCGTTCGACTCCCGCTACGAACCGGCCAGCAGCGACTACGACGTCGCGCTTCTGACACTCGCACGGCCCCTCTGGTCCAGTCAGGCGCCTCCGGCCGTCAACGGCGTCAGCACGATTGCGCCGCTGCCGGTCGATGCGGGTCGGGCCTTGGCGTACGGGAACCCGAACATCACCCCCGCCGTGATCGCCACCGCCAGCGGCTGGGGAGACGTCAATCCCGCTCCCGGCAGCGGGCCGGGCTACCCGACGAGCCTGCGGGCGGTGCGCATGCCACTGGTGTCAGACGGACTCTGCGAAGAAGCGTATGCGGCGATCGAACAGACGATCACCCCGCGCATGATCTGCGCCGGGGGCGGCAGGTCCCGCGTGGACACCTGCTACGGGGACAGCGGCGGGCCGCTGCTTGCCGATCAGAACAACCCGCCGCGTCCGCCCGGCGACTATGTGCTCGTCGGGCTCGTGGACTTCGGCAACGGCTGCGCCCAGCGTGGCTATCCGGGGGTATATGCCAGCATCGCCGATCCCGACGTCGCGCGCTTCTTGCAGTTGGGCGCCGGCCACAGGGCGACGCCGATCGGCAAGCAGGCGAAGAAGAAGCGAAAGAAGCGCCACCGCCATCGTCACCGATAGCGGTAGAGCCCCGGGCGAACCATGACGGCGTGGCGTACCGACCAGGCCGTCGTAGCTGAGCAATGTCGCCCGGAGGAGCACGCGTTGGGGAGGATGATGAAGCGGACGGCGCCTTCGCGCACGAGTCGCTGCAGCCGGGGCAGGCTGACCAGCTTCCCGTCTACGTCTCGCATGATCAGCACCGGCTGGGCGTCCTGCACGATCAAGCCGGCCACGGACAGTGGGCTGGCGGCCGCCGTCTCATAGCGCGCGCCCCCGCGATGCGCCCGCAGATAGCTGCTGAACTGACTCCCCGATCCGGACGGGTTGGCGTCGCCGGCGCGTTCTTCGACGAGGTCGATCGAGGCATCGGCGGGCGCCGCGAACAGCGCGAGCGAGACGGCCGCGAGCAAGAGCGCTCGCGGTCGCGGCGCTCCGGCGCTTCGGGCCTCGAGCAGCAGTCGCCGCAACGGCCCCACGCACAGCCCGGCGATCGCCGCGGCGCTGGCGAGCAGGCACACGAGCACGCCCACGTCGCTGGGTTCGCCGACAAGCGACGCGTACGCGGCGTTCACGGCCAGCGCGCCGGCGCACAGCCAGGCGCCCCTTGCCGTAAGCGCATCGCGCAGCAGGTACGCGAGGGCGATCCCGAGCAGCCCCGCGACCGCGGGCGACATCGCCTCCAGGTAGCGCGGTTGCAGGCTGCCGACGGCGCTGAACAGGACGTAGGCGATCGTAAGCCACAGGACGAGCGCGCCCACGAGCCAGCGGACGGCGCGATCCTCCGGAGGGGCTCGCTTCCCCGCCACACGTGTGCCGTGGGCATCGCGACCGGCCAGCCACAGGACGGCTGCCGCAAGGGCCAGCGCCAACGCCGCCACCAGCTCGAGGCCGATGAGCGTCGCGTAGTGGGGTCGTGCGGCGCTCACCAGCCGTGTGACGCCCGGGCTGCTCGCAAAGCCCACCGGCGCAAGCGCATAGCGCGAGCCGGTCAGCCGTTCGATGCCGTTGAAGACGAATATCGCCTTGTAGATGCTGCCGGTGTGCGAGCCGATCGGAAACGGCCGTTCGCTCAGAGGGGTCAACGACGCTGTGAACGCCCAGGTCATCGCCACGGCGACCAGCACGGCCGCCGAGGCGGCGCCGAGCGCGATTCGCCGTCCGCGTGAGGACGCCGCCCACCACAGCAGCGCGAGCGCCGGCAACGGAATGAGCGCCTGCGTGAGCTTCACGTTGAACGCCACTCCGACCAGCGCGGCGCTCAGCAGCACATACCGCGCCTGCCGGCGCCCTACGGCCACGATCGAAGACCACAGCGCGGCGATCAGCAGGGCGCTCATCACGGAGTCCATCGTGTCGCTGCGCGAGGTCAGCACGGAGATCGGCAGCACCGCGAGCGCGAGCGCGGCAAGATTGCCCGCGATCCGACCGCAGGCGCGGGCCACCGCCGCGTAGAGCAGCGCCACCGCCGCGATGCCGCCGAGCGCCTCGGGCAGCGCGAGCGCGGTGCGGGTGAACCCGAGCAGCTTCGTCGAGGCCACCTGCAGCCACAGATCGACCGGCGGCTTGTCGATCGCCAGGCTCCCACCGGGATCGAACGCGCCGAAGAAGAAGTTGTGCCACGAGGAGCCCATGCTCCGTACGGCCGCGTCGTAGAACGGATTCTGAGCGTCGAGTTCGAGTCTCCAGAGGCGCAGCACCGCAGCCAGCACGACGATCGCGATCGGGATCGCGCTTGCGCGCAGGTCCAAGCCGCGCAGAACCGAGGGTCTCGGACGAGCCGTATTGGGCGCTCCTGCGGGCGTGTGCTCGAGAAGCTGTTGCGGGCACGTCATCGGACGGCAGCGTACCGGCGGGCCCGCGCCCCGCGACTCTTCCGCGTCCTCTGGGAGACTGGGGTGGTGCTCGCACGCGAGGATGCTGTGGCGGCCCTGTCCGCCAACGAGTTCGACCTTGTGGTCGTCGGTGGCGGCATCACCGGGGCGGGTGTCGCCCTGGACGCGGCCACTCGCGGCTACAGCGTGGCGCTCGTAGAGCGTGCCGACTTCGCCTCGGGAACCTCCAGCCGATCGAGCAAGCTCGTGCACGGGGGCTTGCGCTACCTGCAGCACTTCGACCTCGGGCTCGTACGGGAGGCGCTGCTCGAGCGCCAGCTGATGGTCGCGCTCGCCCCTCACCTGGTCCGCCCATTGGCGCTCGTGGTCCCGGCGTTCGACGGGGTCCGCCCCGACCGGCTCATGGGGGTTGGGCTGAACCTCTACGACGTCATGTCCGTCGACCGCGAGCGTCTGCGCGCCCGCCGCGCCCGCCGGGGACGCGGCGAGCAGCCGCCTGGAGGCTCCTCTGCCGGTCCCGCCCGCGCGGCCGCGCTCGGAGAGGGAGAGTCCTGGAGTCCCGAGCGCCATCGCGTCATCTCGGGAGAGGAGGTCTTGGAGTTGCTGCCCGCGCTCGCCGCCCGATCCTCCAGCGGTCGCGGGCCGACGAGCGGCTATCTCTTCTACGACTGCCAGACCGACGACGCGCGCCTGGTGCTCACCGTGCTGGGCGAGGCCGAGCGCTTTGGAGCGGTGTGCGCCAACCGCCTGCACGCGACCGCGCTGCTCGAGCGCGACGGGCGAGCCCGCGGTGTGCACGTGCACGACGAGGAGAGCGGTGAGCGCTTCGACGTGCGAGCAGAGAACGTGGTCAACGCGACCGGGGTCTGGGCCGACGAGCTGCGTCCCGAGGAGCTTCACGACGAGGCCGAGCTGCCCGTCATCAGGCCCAGCAGGGGCACCCATGTGACCCTGCGCCACGAGGACCTGCCGCTCGTGGGGGGCGCGATCGTTCCGGCCGGCGCCGGCAGATCGATCTTCGCCCTTCCATGGCTCGGGCGCACGCTCGTCGGCACCACCGACAACGACTACGAGGGCTCGCTCGATCACGTGCGGCCGTCCCTACAGGACGTCGACTACCTGCTGGCGGCGATCAACGACTTCTTCGCGATCGACCTTGGCCGCGGCGATCTGGCCGGGGCGTTCGCGGGTGTGCGTCCCCTGATCTCGACCGGTGACACCAAGAAGTCGGTGGACATCTCGCGCAAGGCGGAGCTGTATGAGACGTCCAGCGGCATGATCACGATCACCGGTGGCAAGCTCACCACCTGGCGGCGCATGGCCAAGATGGTGGTCGACCGCCTGGTGGAGCGCGAAGCGCGCGACGCCCCCTGCCGGACCCACGAGATCCCGCTCGGCCAGGCCGTCGCGGTCGAGGATCTACCGCTCCTCGTGGGCGTCTCAGACGACGCCCGCTCGGCGCTCGCCGCTCGTTACGGCTATGGCGCTCAGGAGGTGCTTGCTCTGATCGCCGCCCGCGAGGAGCTCGCCGAGCCGATCGTCCCGGGCCTGCCGGATCTCCTGGCGGAGGCTGTCCTGGCGGCGCGTCGCGAGCAGGCACGCAGTGTCGGCGACGTGCTCTTGAGGCGCACGAGACTGGGACTGATCGCCGCCAGGGAGCTGGTGCAGGGTGAGCGGGGCGAGGCTCCGCGGGTTCGGCGCGTGGCCGAAGTGCTCGCGGGCGAGCTCGGCTGGAGCACGCAGCGTACGGCTTCGGAGACGGAGCGCTTCCTGGAAGAGGCCAGCCTCGAGGGCATCGTCGTCGAGAGCTCATAGCCTGTTCGCATATGTCGACGATCGCTCCCCCGCATCTCCTCACCGCTGCCGATCGCGTGCTCGAGTTGGGCTCGCGGCCGTGGCTGATGGGCATCGTCAACGCAACGCCTGACTCGTTCAGCGACGGCGGGCGCCACCGGACACTCGACGATCGAGTGCGGCTGGCGGACGAGTTGCTCAGGGCCGGGGCCGACATCCTCGACGTCGGCGGCGAGTCTGCCGGCACCGGCCGTCCGCCGGTCGATGCCGAGGAGGAGATCGAGCGCGTCGTGCCACTGATCGAGCGGGTGGCCGGAGAGCTCGGCGCGATCGTCTCGGTGGACACCTACAAGCCCGCGGTCGCCCGGGCCTCGGTGGCGGCGGGAGCGTCGATCGTCAACGACGTGAGCGGACTGCGGGACCGCGGCTTGGCGGAGGTGTGCGCCCAAACCGGCGCCGCGCTGGTCGTGATGCACACACGCGCCGCGCCCAAGCAGCGCATGCAGGACCCCGACCTCTATGGGGACGTGATGAAGGACGTGCTCGCCTTCCTCGAAGACCGCGTGGCAGCCGCCATCGACCTCGGCGTCGCCCCCGAGCAGCTGATCCTCGACCCGGGCCCCGACTTCGCGAAGACGCCGGCCCAGACGATCGAGCTGCTCGCCGGAGTGTCGCGTCTGCACGCGCTTGGGCGGCCGCTCTTGATGGCGATGTCGCGCAAGGACTTCATCGGGGCGCTCACCAACCGTCCGCCGCGCGAGCGGCTGGCGGGCACGCTCGCGGCGCTCGCTCACGGAGTGGACGGGGGGGCTCACATCTTCCGTGTGCACGACGTCGCAGCCGCCTCGGACTTCCTGACCGTGCGCGCCGCGCTTTCGGGCGAGCTCGAGCCGAGCAGAGATCTGGTTCTCCCCGAGGAACTGCGACACGACCGCCGTGTCGCGGACACCTCGCGCGAGCGAGGAGCTCAGCAGCGCGTCTGAGCACTCGCAACGGGCGCGAGCTAGGGTGTCGTGTCGCACGTGGGTGCCGGCCGCTGTCCAACGCGTCCGGACGCCAACCGCCCCAATCACAACGAAGGAGACAACCAGATGACAGTGCTCGACCGCTCTGAGCTTCAGGCAAGCCCGCTTGCCGACCTGCACGTGATCGCCGATCAGATCGGCTTGGAGGGCTTCAGGCGGCTGCGCAAGGCCGAGTTGATCGACGCGATCCTCGGCGAAAAGGGGGAGCGTGGCGCCGACACGGACGCCGGAACCCCAGAGCGAGCCGAGCGCGGCGCGGGCGCGCGCCGGTCGCGTTCCACTCGATCCCGGCGAGGCGGCGCTTCAGCGAAGGCGCAAGAGGGCGAGGATGGGCAAGTCGAGGCCCCCGCACCGGAGCCGGCGTCCGCTTCGCGTCGTGGGCGGGGCAGGGCTGAGCGCGAGGCACAGCCGGCGCCCCAGCGCACCGTGGACGGAGTCGTCGAGATCCTTCCCAACGGCTCGGCCTTCCTGCGCGTCGATCCGCCGGAGCCCTCCGAGGAGGACGTCTACATCTCCGCCGCACAGGTTCGTCGCTGCGAGCTGGTCTCCGGCGATCGGGTGAGCGGGCCGGCCCGCACTCCCCGGCGCTCCGAGCGCTACCCGTCGCTGGTCCGCGTCGACACGATCAACGGAGAGTCCGCCGACTCGGTGGCCGAGGGCACGCGCTATGACGACCTGCCGGTCGCCTATCCGAGCGAGCGTCTCGCGCTGCACTCGGAGGACCCCACCCTCAAGGCGATCGAGTGGCTGACCCCGCTCGGCCGCGGCTCCAGGGCGGTGATCGTCGGCGCGGCGCGATCCGGCAAGACCGAGACGCTGCGACGCATACTCGGCGCCCTCGCCGGGCGCGAGGGACTCGAGCTGATGCTCGTGCTCGCCGGGATCAGGCCGGAGGAGCTCGCCGAGTGGCAGCAGGGGCCGCTGACGCCGCTGGCCGCTCTCAGCTTCGCCGCCTCCGCGGACGCCCAGGGACAGGCGGTCGAGAGTGCGATCGAGACCGCCAAGCGGATCGCTTCACGCGGCGGGCACGCGGTCGTGCTGATCGACAGCCTCGACGGCCCGCACCCGCACGTGTCGCGCAAGGCGCTCGCGGCGGCACGCAATTTCATCGACGGCGGCTCGCTCACGGTGATCGCCACCGCCGCGCGCCCGTTCGGAGGGGAGACCGCCGTGATCGCGCTCGACGTGGCGCACACGAGCACCGGCCGGCTCCCGGCACTCGACCTCCTGAGCAGCGGAACCCTCAAGCCGGAGCTGCTCGTCGGAGACGAAGGCGCCGAGGCCATCACGCAAGCCCGCGCGAAGGCCGCCTCCGAGGGCTAGCGCCGGTAGGCCACGCGGCCCCACGATGGCTCGGGCGCCAGCTCGATCTGCTCGCCCGTGCGGTCGTGCTGCACGTAGACGAAGCTGCCCGTCTCCTCGACGAAGGCGAACGTCAGCTCGCCCTCGTTGACGCGCTGGTCGAGCCACGCGCCCCTGAAGACGAGGCGGCGCAACCAGTGGACCAGTGAGCGCTCCGCCGGTCCGACGAGTTCGGGCCAGCAGTCGTTGACGTGCTCGCCGAGAGCCGAAGCCGGGTCCTGGACGTCTCCGTTGACGGCCAGGTTGACCAGGTCCTCGAGCTCGTCCTCCCCTAGACGTCCCCCGACGAAGCCCAGCTTGAGCGCGGCCTGCTCGCAGCGTTCGCTGAAGTCGCGTTCGTTGAAGGTGAAGCGCAGCTCGCCGTATTCGAGGACGAAGTCCTGCCCTGAGTTGTAGTTTCCGCGACGGGTCTTGTCCATGGTCTGGGGGGTCTGAGGATCTGTTCGGAGGGCTCTGAGTGGTTCGCGGAGAGGCTCTGAGGTGTGGTCGGAGGGCGTCTGGAGCCACCGAAGGTCAGGCCGTCGGGATCATATGTCGAGCTCCTGCTCATCCGGTGGGGCTGCACGCGATATTGCATCGGGCTGAGGTCCACGCGTCTGTATACGCTCCGGTTGGATGGCACGTCTCACCGAGCATGGGCTGCGCAAGTCGGTCGGGGTCCCCGGCCTGTTCGCGACCGCCTACGGGAACGTCGGCTCCTCGATCTACTACGCGCTCGGGCTGGTGGCCGCGCACGCGCTGGGTCTCACGCCGCTCGTGTTCGTGTTTGCCGGGGGGCTGTTCGCGCTCACCGCGAAGACCTACTCCGAGGGCGCGGCGATGTTCCCCGAAGCGGGCGGCTCCTCCTCGTTCGCGCGCCACGCGTTCAACGAGCTCGTCTCCTTCTTCGCGGGTTGGGCGCTGAGCCTCGACTACATCCTCACGATCGCGATCTCCGCGTTCTTCGTGCCGCACTACCTGAGCGCGTTTCCGGGGCTGGGAGCGCTCAACCACAACCCGGGGGACATCATCGGCGGGCTGGTCGTGGTGGTGGCGCTTGCCGGCCTGAACATCCGCGGCCTGGGGGAGTCGGCGAAGCTCAACTTCATCCTCGCCCTCGTGGACCTCTCCACGCAGGTCCTGCTCGTGGCGGTCGGGGCGGTGCTCGTGCTCGACCCGTCGCTGCTCATCCACCAGGTCCACCTCGGCAAGGTCCCGAGCTGGCACGAACTGATCTTCGCCCTGTCGCTTGCGATGCTCGCCTACACGGGCATCGAGACGGTCTCGAACATGGCCGAGGAGGCGCGCGATCCCGGCCGGCAGGTTCCCAAGGCGGTGAACCTCGTGGTGCTCGCCGTGCTCGGCGTGTACCTCGGCATCTCGATGATCGCGCTGTCGGCGCTGCCCGTCATCCACCACGGAGTCGGCTTCAACAGCGCCCTGCAGCAGACATATGCCCACCCCGGCTATGCCACCGAGCTCGGCGGCCACTTCCAGAACGACCCGGTGCTGGGGATCGTCTCGCGGCTGGGACTGCACGGCACGGTGTTGCAGCTGTCCCAGTACTACGTCGGCCTGTTGGCGGCGACGATCCTGTTCATCGCCACCAACGCCGGCATGATCGGGATCTCGCGCCTGTCGTGGTCCTTGGCCGAGCACCGCCAGCTGCCGAGCATCTTCTCGACGCTGCACGCGCGCTTTCGCACGCCGTGGTTCACGATTCTGTTCTTCTCGGGCCTCGCGGGACTGCTGGTCCTGTATGGCAACACGAACGTCTTGGGCAACCTCTACTCGTTCGGCGCGCTGCTCTCCTTCACGATCGCCCACATCGCGGTGATCGCGCTGCGCGTGAAGGAGCCCGACCGGGAGCGGCCCTACCGGCTGCCGTGGAACGTGCGCATTCGGGGCGCCTCGATACCGATGAGCGCCGTGATCGGGGGCCTCGGGACGGCGACCGTGTGGTTCGTGGTCGTCTTCACCCACCCCGAGGCACGCGTCGTGGGCATCCCCTGGATGATCCTCGGGATGGCCGGCTACGTCTTCTATAGGCGCCGGCAGGGCCTCGATCTGCGCAGCACCCACCGCATCGAGCGCGCGGAGCGTCCGGCCGACTTCCAGGCGCTCGGCTATCGCACCGCGCTCGTGCCGATCTTCGGCGGCGACGTCAGCGCCAGCGCGCTCTCGAGCGCCTCGGCGCTGATCGGCGAAGACGGTGTGGTGTATGCCGTATTCGTCCTGCCCGTCCCCAGCCAGCTCTCGCTCGAGGCGGGCTTGGAGGACGAGGAGGCTCAGGGCCGCTCCGCCCTGGAGAGCGCGCGCATCAAGGCTCGGCGGGCGAACATCAAGATCCACACGGGTCTGATCCGCACGCGCAACCCGGGAGCGGCGCTCGTGGAAGAGGCAAGGCGGGTCGGCTCGGACGTGATCTACTGGTCGACGATCCACGCTCCCGTCGGCGAGCAGCGGATCGGGCCGACGGCCGCCTACCTGCTCAGCAAGCGCCCCTGCAGGGTGATCATCGAGACCGAGAACCTCAGCCAGTCGCGAGACCGAGTACCAGTCGGAAGTGCTCCACCCCCGACCGGCTGACCGCCCCCGCGGTCAGCGTGCCGAGCGACTTGAGGTAGGGGACGAGGTTGGACACGCCCGGGCTCTGGGTCAGGCCGACCCCTTCCAGGAAGCCGAGCAGCGTCGGGAATTCGACGATCAGGCTCGGTTCCATGCCGTTGCCCAGGGTGGAGGCGGCAGTGGTGTAGGAGGGGGAGGTGGACAGCGTGCTCGACGGGTTCAGGGCGCCCTGAACCGATGCCTGTCCGAGTCCGATCACGAACTTGCCCTGGCCGTCGGCGATGAACAGGACCGCCGGGAAGCCCTTGAGCTTGACGCTCACGGCCGCGTCGGTTCCGGGGATCGAGGCGCTGCTCACCGTGGCGCCGGCGCTGCGCATCAGGCCGGCCAGCTTGCCGACCGCGGCTCGGGAGGCGGCGGGGTCCTTGGAGGCGATCACGAGCCCCGCTTCGAGGTTGAACAGGCCGGTGCCGCTCACGAACATCCCGCCGGAGCCTGCCCAGCCGCCGAAGTCCTGTTGCAGTTTCGCCTTCGGCGAGTCCAGCGCCGTGAACAGCCTTTCGATGCTTGCTCCTCCGAGCGAGGCGAACACGGTCGAGGTGCCGAACGACGCGACGGCGTGCAGCAGCGCCAGCGCGCGCGGGAGGTTGGCGCCCAGGTTGCCCACGCCGGCCGCGAGCCACGAGCTTCCCGGCAGCTCGCCGAGCGCCTTCGCGCCTTCCTGGCCGAACAGAGGCGCCGACCCGCTCGCGGAGTGGATTTCGCCTTGTAGCGAGATCGAGTTGGCGGTCGGCGTCACCGACAGCGATGCCGACTGGGCGCCCGCGAACAGCTGGCCGAGCAGCGAGATGCCTTGGCCGGTGCCGCCGCCTGTCGCGCCGCCTGTGGCGCCCCCTGAGCCGTGAACCGCCTTGGCCAGTTCTTCTGGCTTCACATAGGCGCTTGCGATCGCTTCCGCGGGCGGCTTGGCGTACCCGGGCGCTGTCGTGATCGCGGGGCCTCCGAGCGAGGTGTCGATCACGCCCTTGACGCCCGATTCGCTGCCGATCACGGCGAAGCTCTTGACGATGCCCTCGGCGGCTCCGCCCGCGGACACCTGGTAGGAGACGCCTCTGTAGCTCGTCGTATGCGCCCCCTGTTCGCGCGCGCGGCGCTGCAGGAAGGAGCGAGCGCCAGCCACGTCGGTCGTGTCGAGCACGATCGCGCCCTGGGCGCCCTTGGCGCCGAACGCGCCCGCCCCGAGGGAGGACCCGAGGCTTGTCAGGCCGCCTTCGAGCAGCGACTGCATCGAGCTTGCGCTCTGGGGAAGCTTGCTCGTGTCGAGCGAGGCGACGAACACGCCGGCGTTCGCGCCGACCCAGGGCTCGATGTCGCGCTTGAATTCGAGGTGGCTGCCTTCGCTTGAGAGCAGCGCCTGCGCGACGCTGCCGTAAGGTTCGGCCAGGTGCGTGAGCTTCTTCGCGGCCGAGGTCGCGTTGCCGCTTGAGCCGCCTTGCGGCTTGATCGCGATCTTCGCGTACAGCGGCGCCGAGGCCGGCGTGACGGAGGCCGGGTCCGCGTTTGTGCCCGAGCTCGACGACCCGCATCCGGCGAGCGTCGTTCCCGCCGCAAGCAGGGCCAGCGCGAACAGGCGAGGTGAGGGCATGCGCGGGCGCCTGGCGCGCGGGCGGTGGTGTAGATGCGAGGGGGTCGTGACGGAGGGCAACGCGTTCCTTTCATCGCGGCGGAGTCTGGCTTGAGTGCTCGCAACGAACGTTACACGCGCGGCCCCTGCACGTTCGCATGCACGTTCCCGGTCCTCGAGGGCGTACCGGCGTGCGCGCAGAAACACGCTTCTGAGCAGGTATTTTGTGCGTTTTGAGCGAGTTCGGGCTGGATTGTGGGAGAAAATGTGCAACTGGGGTTGCATTGTGGGGGAAAGTGGGGTAAGTTCGCGGTAGCGAGCCCGGGTGGAGGAGCTCCTCCCACTCCTCCACCTTGGCTCGATTAATCGAGATCTGGAGACCCCACCGTGGCCTTCCGTGGCACCTTCGATCACACGCTCGACGCGAAGAACCGCCTGACGGTTCCGGCGCGCTACCGCGCCGCGCTGTCGGAGGGAGTGGTCCTCGCGATGCCGGTCGACCTGAAGCCCTACGTCGGTGTGTGGCGCCCGGAGGACTACGAGCGCTACACCCAGCGCTCGCTCGCCGAGCTGCCGCCGCTCTCCTCGCGGCTGACCGAGCTTGAGCGCTTCTTCTACGGCAGCTCCCACGACATCGACCTCGACGCGGCCGGGCGGATCATGGTGCCGAGCTTCCTCGGCGAGCACGCCAAGCTGAGCAGGGAGGTCGTCGTCGTCGGCGCCGGCGAGCGCCTGGAGCTGTGGGACCGGACCAGTTGGGATG
>CABEAD010000055.1_pt1 | contig 19080 bp, 19 predicted proteins | sample 3132311 | NCBI WGS metagenome assembly CABEAD01 (sample SAMEA5534342, study PRJEB31848) | metagenome | biome: tundra; feature: field; material: soil | place: USA | collected 2013-05 | depth 0.45 m
GGGCGGGGGCGACGTTCGGCCATCCCGCGCAGCCCGGCAGCAGGCTGTCTTCCCACGCTACGCTCGCGTCGAACGGGTAGAGCTCTGAGCCCGGCAGCGCGCGCAGCGCGCCGAGCGCTTCGGCGAGCCGTGTCGGCGCCGCCGCCGAGCGCTGCCACGGAAATAGCGCCTCTTCGCAGGTGGTGTCCACGAACAGCGCTTCGTCGATCCCGTCGGAGCTAGCGAGCGGAGTGCCCGGCAGGTTCGGGATCAGTCCCTCCGAGAGCAGGTTCAGGCGCAGCAGCGGATCGGGGTCGCCGCGCAGCGCGGACTGAACCGCCGCCGGCAGCAGCGCCCTCAGCGCCGGGTTGAGGTCGCCCGCGCCGATCAGGTTGAGCAGATCAACGTCGGACAGCGCGGAGCTGTGCCTGTGTCCCGAGCCGTCGTACACGGCGCCTTTGAGCGAGCGCCTGTGCAGCCTTGCGGCCAGGCGGGCGACGTCGCCGAGCGGGTTGGTCGTGATGCCGGCGCACGCCCCCGCCGAGCACAGCTCTCCGAGGACGGGTCTCATCGCCGCGAACATCGACACGCCGAACGGGTCCGAGCGGCCCGTCGGCACGACCGAGTCGAGCACCAGCGCCCGCACGTGCTGCGGGTAGCGTTCGGCGTACTGCAGCGCCACCTTCGTGCCGTAGGACACGCCGTAGAGCACGAGCTCTTCGTAGCCGCCCGCCTGGCGGATCGCCTCGATGTCCGCCACCGATTCCAGCGTCGTATAGGAGCCGCGCGCCGGCCCGATCTGCAGCGCGCACCGTTCGAACAGCCGTCCGATCGTCCCCGCCGTTTCGGCGCCTTCCAGCGCCGAGCAGCCGAGCGGACCCGATGCGCCCGTGCCGCGCTGGTCGAACACGATCAAATCGCGTCCCGCCAGCGCCGGCGCGATCGCTCTAGCCGCTGCCTGAGCCAGCGGGATCGCCGCCTGGCCCGGCCCGCCGGCGAGCGCCACGACCGCGTCGTGGCTTGGAACGGGGCCGGCCTGCATCCGCTCGACGCTGAGCGCGACCGTGCCCGGCAGCGCTCCGCCTCGGTCGAGCGGCACATTCAGGCTCGTGCACGAGAAGCCCGGGCTGTTCAAGCACGGGGAGAAGGCGAGCGCCGCGGCCCTGGCGGGCGCCCCGGCGGCGAATGTCCCCGCGATGAGCGGCGCCGCCAGCGCGAGTATGAGGATCCGCCGCCGCATCCAGCTCACGTTATCGGCAGCCTGCCGCTACGGCGTGAGGCGGCCGGCATGACGATGCGGGCCGCTTCCGCGGCCAGCGGCGTCGGCCGCAGGTAGGGCGGTGGCGGCGCCTTCGGGCACGCTCTGATCGGCCTGTTCGCGAACAGCGCCTCCAGGGCGTCGTGCGCGCACGAGGTCAAGTCCGAGCCGAGCACCGAGTGGCCCGTGTTCGGGACCACGAGCAGGTGCGAGCCCGGGATCTCGGCGGCGAGCGCCTGTGCATTCGAGGTGGGCGTTCGCAGGTCATCGGCGCCGCTCAGGATCAGCGTCGGCACGCTCGGCAGCGGGGACTTGTCCACCGCGGGCGCGGGTGTGAGGTACGGCCAGCGCGAGCACACGGGGATGTCGCTCAGCGCAAAGGCGTTCGGCGCGGTGAAGGGCGCGAACGAGCTCGCGGGCGCTGCCACGATCTGGGCGATGGCTTCGCGCAGGCGCCTTGACGGACTCGCGCTCCTGTCGAAGGGGAACAGCGTCTCTTCGCACGTCGTCGTGAAGTACAGCGGCCAGTCGAAGCCCTCGGCCAGGCTTTCCGGTTCGCCTTCGGACTCGCTCTCCGCCTGCGCCAGCAGGCGCGCGAGCGCCGTCGTGCGACCGCTCAGCGCCGAATGCACGGCCGCCGGGAACCCGGCGCGCAGGCTCGGATCGAGATCGCCTTCGATCAGGATCCCGAGCAGGTCGTTGGAGGTGATGCTCAGCGTATGGACCGCGCCGTGGACGGCGCGCACGCGGCCGCGCAGCGGGCCGTGGCGCATGCGCCCCACCAGCCGGGCGAGGTCGCCGACGGGGTCGCGGGTGATGTGGGCGCACGCTTCCAAGCCGCACAATTCGCGCAGGACGCGCGGGATCGCCGCGAAGGTGGAGCGGTCGAGCGGATCGGGGCCGTCGGGCGGCACGACCGAGTCGAGCACGAGCGCCTCGACGTGGCTCGGGTAGGCCTGCGCGTACCGCTCGGCGACCTTCGTGCCGTAGGAGGTTCCGTAGAGCACGAGCTTCTCGTAGCCCCCCGCCTGGCGGATCGCCTCGACGTCGGCGACCGTCTCGGCGGTCGTGTAGTGCTCGCGCGCTTCGCCGATCTGCCCGGCGCAGATCGCCACCGCGCCGGGCGAGGGGCCGTTTGAGCCCAGGTGTTCGAAGGCCGGACACGACAACGGGTGCGACAGGCCGGTGCCGCGCTGGTCGAACACGATCAAATCGCGCGTCGCCACAATTGGGCCGAGCACCTGCGCGAACTGGCTCGCGAGCGGGATCGCCGCCTGTCCGGGTCCGCCGGCGAGCGCGATCACGGCGTCCTTCGCTTCGCCGACCGGCGAGCGGTGGCGGTGCATCGCGAGCGTGATGACTCCCTGTGTCGTGCCGGTCGATCCCTGATCGGTCGGGTCGAGTGGCACGGTCAGGTGCCCACAGGCGAAGTCGTTGGAGTCCCCGCACGGCGCCCACGCGATCTGGGCCTGGGCGGAGCCGCTCGCAAGCGCGCCAGACGCACAAGTCGCCAGTAACACGATCGCGAGTGTCCTGGCGGCCCGTCGCACAGTCCGAATCTAGCGCACCATCGGCCGTTGCCGCGACGAGCGCGCTTTGGCGATAGGCTCGCGCCGCGGTCCGCCGCATCCAGGCCGCAAGATATTCTTCTACGGACCCCTAACTTTGACAGTCGAGCGCGAAACCGTCACCGCCCCCGGCGCCCCGCCCGCGATCGGTCCCTACAGCCACGCGGTGCTGGTCGATCTTCGATCGGCGGCTTCGCTCCTGTTCTGCTCGGGTCAGATCCCGCTCGACCCGGCAACGGGCGAGCTCGTCGGATCGACCGCCGCCGAGCAGGCACGGCAGTGCCTCGTCAACCTGGCGGCCGTCTGCGCCGCGGCGGGCGCCTCGCTCGGCGACGCTCTACGTCTTACGATCTACATGACCGACCTGGGGGCGTTCGTGGAGGTGAACGACGTCTATGCCTCGTTCTTCCCGGACTCCCCGCCCGCGCGCGTGGCTGTTGGCGTGGCCGCCTTGCCACGCGGCGCGCAGGTCGAGATCGACGCCGTCGTAGCGATCCCGACCCATTAATATTTTGGGGAAGACAGGGCCGCATGCGGCCCTGTCCCTGACCGTGCATGCACGGTCAGGCCGACCGGCGCATGCGCCGGTCGGGTTACACAGGCAAAGAGTCGCATGCACGGCGCCGCCGACTCGCATGCGCCGGTCGGAACATCATCGGTGATCGCGCAGCGCCGCGCGTCTGATCTTGCCGCTCGCGGTCTTCGGCAGCTCCTCGGCGAACTCGACGATCCGCGGGTACTTGTAGGGGGCGGTTTCGCGCTTGACGTGCTCCTGCAGCTCGTGCTTGAGCTGATCGGAGGGGTCGTGGCCGTCGCGCAACACGACGACCGCGCGCACGACCGCGCCGCGCTCCTCGTCGGGCGCCGACACCGCGGCGGCCTCCGCCACCGCCGGGTGGGCGACGAGCGCCGACTCGACCTCGAACGGGCCGATTCGGTAGCCGGCCGAGATGATCACGTCGTCGGCCCTGCCCTCGAAGCGCAGGTAGCCGTCCCGCGCTTCGGCGACCCGGTCGCCGGTGTGCCACGGTCCGCCGTCCATGCGGTCTTCGACGGTCCAGCTGCCGTCCTCTTGGTGGACGACGTCCTCGCCGAGATACCCCAGGAAGAACGTAGGCACGCTCTTCGGGTCCGCCACGAGCTCGCCGTCTCTCACGCTCAGTCGCACGCCCGCAAGCGCCCTCCCCATCGAGCCGGCCCTCGCCTTCACGTCGATCTCCATGCCCGTCATCTGCCCCGTCTCGGTCTGCCCGTAGCCGTCGCGGATGTCCAGCCCCGTCGCCCGCCTCCACGCCTTCAACACCTCCGGGTTGAGCGCCTCGCCGGCGGCCACCATCCCGCGCAGGCTCGGCAGCGGTCGCAGCGTCGCGCGCTTGGCGATCACGCGGTACTCGGTCGGCGCCATGCACAGCACGTTCACTTTCTCCCGTTCGATCAGCTCGAGCCGCTCGTGCGGATCGAAGCGCGCGTCGTGCAGCAGCGCGGCGGCCCCCATCAACCAGGGCGCGATGAACACGTTGCGCGCCGACTTGCTCCACCCGCTCGCCGCCGTGCACCACACCAGATCGTCGGCCTGGGCGCCCAGCCACTGTTCGGCCTGCATGCGCTGCCCGTATAGGTAGCGCTGCCCGTGCACCACCGCCTTCGGCTCGCCCGCCGTCCCGCTCGTGAACGTGATCAGCGACGGGTCCGCGCCGTCCAGCTCGGCGAAGGGAGAGTCCCCGCTTCTGAGAGGCGACTCGTCTCCTACGAGCAGCACGGGGCAGTCCGGCCGGGCCGCGTCGAGCTCCGCACGGTTGCGCTCGTCCGCCACGATCAGCGATGGGCATGCCACGCGGAGGCGCAGGCGCAGGTCCTTGGCCCTCAGCTGCTCGGTGCACGGCAGCGCGACGGCTCCGGTGCGGAAGCAGGCCATCATGGTCCACACCCACTCCGCCCGGTTGCCGATCAGGGTCATCACGACGTCCCCGCGTCCCACATCCCGCTGTGCGAGCGCTCCCGCCATGCGCGCGCTGCGCTCTTCGACCTCGCCGAACGTCCACTCGCGCCGGGCGCCGTCGCGCGCGAGCTCCACGAGCGCCAGGCGCTCGGCGGGCTGGGCCTGCAGGACGTCCCTGGCGAAGTTCACAGCGCCGCAGTCTGCCAGGCCCCGCCGCCAGGACCCTCGCCGGCGCGGGCCTCAAGGTATTCTGCGGGAACCCGAACGAACGCCGACCCCGATCCTGGAGCTACTGACTTGGCCGTGAGCGCCCAACTTCCCAGTGACATGTCAGACGAGCAGAAGGCCATCACCGAGATGGTGCGCCAGTTCGCCGACGAGCAGATCCTCCCCAACGCCGAGCACTACGACCACGAGGACGCCTTCCCCGGGCCGATCGTCGAGCAGATGAAGGAGCTCGGCCTGTTCGGGGTGACGATCCCCGAGGAGTACGGCGGCATGGGCCTGGACCTGACGACCTACGCGATGATCGTCGAGGAGATCTCGCGCGGCTGGATCTCGATCTCCGGTGTCATCAACACGCACTTCATCGGCTCCTACCTGCTCATGAAGTTCGGCAGCGAGGAGCAGAGGCAGAAGTACCTGCCGCGCATGGCCACGGGCGAGATTCGCGCCGCCTTCTCGCTGTCGGAGCCGGAGCTGGGCTCCGACGTGCAGGCGATCAAGACCTCCGCCAAGAAGGGCGATGACGGCTCCTATGAGATCAACGGCCAGAAGATGTGGGTCACCAACGGCTTGATGAGCTCGCTGGTGTTCGTGCTCGTCAAGACCGATCCGGACGCCCAGCCGCGTCACAGGGGCTTCACCTGCTTCATCGCCGAGAAGGAGGGCGGTGTCTCGGAGAACACGGGCCCCTACGCCGGCCTCACTGTCCCCCCGAAGCTCAAAAAGATGGGCTACAAGGGCGTCGAGTCGACCGAGCTCGTGTTCGACGGCTACCGCTGCCCGGCCGAGAACATCCTTGGCGGCGAGAGCGCGGGCCTGAACAAGGGCTTCGCGCAGATGATGGACGCGCTGGAGGTCGGCCGCGTGAACGTCGCCGCGCGCGGCGTCGGCATCGCCCAGCGCGCCCTGGAGCTGGGGTTGCGCTACTCCCAAGAGCGCAAGGCGTTCGGCAAGCCGATCTCCGAGCACCAGGCGATCCAGTTCAAGCTCGCCGACATGGCCACCCAGGTCGACGCCGCCCGCCTGCTCACTTTGCGCGCCGCGCGCCTGAAGGACGCGGGCGAGCGCTCGGACCTGGAGGCCGGCATGGCCAAGCTGTTCGCCTCGGAGGCCGGTCGCTTCTGCGTCGAGGAGTGCTTCCGCATCCACGGCGGCTATGGCTACTCCAAGGAGTATGAGATCGAGCGCCTCTACCGCGACGCCCCGCTCCTGCTGATCGGAGAGGGCACCTCGGAGATCCAGCGCATGGTGATCGGCAAGAAGCTCCTCCAGCGCCACAAGATCTGATGGCCGAGGACGCGAAGAGCCTGATCGAGTTGGCGGCGCGGCGCTTCGTCGAGGAAGTGCCGGCACTCGCCCCGATCAAGCTCGTCGTCGGCGTCGAGTTGCGCGGGCGCGGCGACGTCCAGCACTTTCGCCTTCAGATGCCCGAGGTGACGGTCACGAAGGGTCCCGCGGACGACTCGCGCATCGATGTGGAGATGCGCCGCGAGCACTTCAACGTGCTGGCCAAGGAGGGCAAGGTTCCCGACTGGATCGAGGCCTTCACCTACGGCATGGCCAAAGCCACGGGGCCCGAGCAGTTCCTCAAGCTGATTGCCAACGTCGTCGACAAGCACCAGGAACGGGAGCGGCTGAAGACCGCTCGCAAGCACTCCTGAGCGTCAGTGATACGACAGAATTTGCTGCGCCAGAAACGCGAGCGAGGCGAGCATGAAGAGGCACATGACGATGAGTGAGAAGTTTTCGCTCACGACCCACATAGATTAGCGCCGCCGCCGGCAGCGGGCGGCCTGTCGCTCGTCCCTTCGGAGAGGGCTCCTGCCGAGTCAGGCCCGCGCGAGCACCGCTTCGCCGTCATAGAGCTTGATCACCTTGACCGCTCCCTCCGGCGCGGCATCCAGGCACAAACCGCACAGCACGCACTCATCGAGGTTGCCGTCCACGAGCTGCACGCCGCCGGGCGCCTGGGCGAAGATGTCGACCGGGCAGGCTTCGGCGAGCTTGGCGGCCAGCGCCGCGTCGGACGCCGCCTCGTCGGAAACCTCGACCGCTATGAAGATCCCATCGGCTCTCATGCCGGGCCTCCTTGCATTGCGATGACGACGCGGCGGGCCGTCATGCCGGACTCCCCTGGGCAGCGCCGGCTCTGCCGGCGATCTTGGCGCGGATCATCTCGGGGATGTCCTCGATCCGCTCGGCCACAGCGATGCCGGCCTGCGCGAGGCGGGCGATCTTCTCCGTGGCGGTGTCCTCCTTGCCCTCCACGATCGTGCCGGCGTGGCCGAAGCTCATGCCGGGCATCTCGTCCATGAAGCGGCCCGCCATGAACGCGACGATCGGCAGGCGCGAGCTGTTGTCGGTGACCCAGCGCGCCAGCTCGGCCTCCATGCGTCCGCCCGGCTCGGTGTAGATCACGATGCCCTCGGTCTGAGAGTCGGCCTCGAACAGTCCCATCAGCTCGGCGTAGCTCGAGCCGATGATCGCGTCGCCGCCGATCGACACGGCCGTTGACTGGCCGAGACCGGCGGCGCTCAGCGTGGAGGACATCTCGGTGGTCATGCCGCCCGAGCGCGAGATCACGCCGATCGGGCCGGGCGTGTAGGCCTGTGCGGCGTTGCGCGCCGGGCCGCCGATGCCGCCCATCTTGACCACGTCGGGCACGATGATCCCGAGGCAGTTGGGGCCGATGATGCGAGCGCCGCGGAGCGTCGCGAGCTCGACCATCTGAGCGACGTCGCGGCGCGGGATGCGCTCGGTGACGATCACGATCAATTTGACGCCGCTTTCGATCGCCTCGAACACGGCGTCCTTCGTGAAGGCGGGGGGGACCGTCACGACCGAGCCGTCGATCGGCGCGCCGTGGTGGGCGACGGCCTGAGCGACGGTGTCGAACACGGGCACGCCGTGGACCTCGCGGCCGAGCCGGCCCGGCGTCACCCCGCCGACGACCCTGGCGCCCTCGCCGTAGTCGAGGCACTCCTTTGTCAAATTGACGGCCTCGCGGCCGGTGATGCCCTGGACGATGAACGTCGTGTTGGCGTCGATCAGGATGCTCACGCCGCGACCCCCTGGATCTTCTCGACGGCTCGACGTGCGGCCTCGTTCAGGGAGACGCTGCGGTCGGCGTAGTCGACGCCGTACTTGCCGAGGATCTTGAAGCCCTCCTCCTCCCAGGCGCCGGGGATGCGGAAGATCGCGATCTTCTCGGCCGGGTCCATGCCCAGCTCCAGGCACGCCTTGATGACCCCGCGCGCGACGATGTCCACGCGCGTGTTGGACACGATCGACATCATCACCGCGATCCGCTCCACGCCGGGCTTGCTCAGCACGAGCTTGGCCAGACCACAGGTCTTCGCCACCGAGGGGTTGCCGCCGATCTCGCAGTAGTTGGCCGGCTTGCCGCCGTGGGCCCTGACCGCGTCGAACAGCGTCAAGGAGCCGCCGCCGGCGCCGATCACCAAGCCGAGGTTGCCGTCGAACTCGGTGACGTTGCCCGCCACGCCGCGGTGATCGGTGGCGTCGACCTGCTCGCCGGCGAGCTCGAATGGGGTGGCCTCGCGCGCCTGCCTTGTCTCCTCGTCGCCAACGCCGAGATCGGCCAAGAGCTTCTTGTGGCGCCCGCGCGCCTCGTTCTCGATGTCCATGTGGGCGTCGAGCGCGACGAACGACCCGTCTGAGAGGCGCCCGAGCGGATTGATCTCGGCGAGCGTCATGTCGTTCTCGACGAACAGCCTCGCCAGGCGCGTGACGATCGGGGCGAGCTTGTTCAGCGCCGAGCCGGTGACGCCCGTGAAGGCGATCGCCTCCTTGGCCTCAAAGGCGCTGAGGGGCAGGATGTTCGAGAAGTGCCGGCGCCCCACCTTCTCGGGCTGCTCCTCGGCGAGGAGCTCGATGTCGATGCCGCCGACGGGCGAGAAGATCATCACCGGCTGCTTGCGCGTGCCGTCCCACACGACCCCCGCGTAGTACTCCTGCTCGACCTCGGCCTTTGGGTCGACGAGCACCCCGCGCGGCATGTGCCCGCCTATCTCCAGCGCGAGGATGTCGCGCGCGTGCGCTTCGGCCTGCTCGGGCGTGTCGGCGAACTTCACGCCCCCCGCCTTCATGCGCCCACCGGTGAGCACCTGGGACTTGATGACGGTCGGCCCGCCGATCCGCTCCGCGATCTCCCTCGCCTCGGCCGGATCGGTCGTAAAGCCGTAGTCGGTTACGGGTATGCCTGCGCGCTTGACGATCTCGCGCGCCTCGAACTCGAAGAATCTCATGCGGCGCGGAAGCCTATACGGGGAAGCCCCGCGCGGGAGGGCTCGTCACCTCGAGAGCGTGAACGCCGGGCGCTGGGAGGTGATCGATGTCTAAGCGGGCCGCAGCACGTCGAGCTGCGCCGTGACGATCTCCAAGACCTCAGCCGGCACGCCAGGCGTCTCCCGCGCCGCTTGCTCGACCGCAGCGGGCAGGCGAGTGAGGAGGTCGCCGACGATCTCTGCGGCCCTTGTCCGCGACAGGCCCCACGTCGCCGCCTCGTTGAGGAGACGGTCGAGGGTCACCCGGTTGGTGTGGCGGACGTTGTCGATGCACATCGCCAGCCGATCGTCGCCGTACACGAACGTTGACAGCAGGTCGTATAGAGGAGCGAGGCGCAGAGCTCCCGCCCGGTCGTGCAACAGCGAGAAGTTCTTCGCGTGAGCATCGCCGTTGCCGATCGCCACATTGAGGGTCACGGCTCTCAGCAGAGGGTCGAGCGAATCGGGATCGGCCTCGCTGAGGATTCCGGCGATCTTGCGCAGCGAGGGGCCGCCGTCCTCCTCGTACTTGTTCGCAGGCGATGTCCCCGTCGCCTGGCAGAAGTCCTCCTGGTGGACGCGCTCCACGGCGCCCGAGGGAGCCACGATGCGGTCGTAACGCGACACGACGATCAGCTTCCGTCCGCCGACCTCGGTTGTCTCGACGTCGGCGACGGTCATGCCGAGGCGCTTGGCGACTCTCATGCAGAACGCCTCGTTCTCGACGGTGCGCGGGTAACCGCGGATCTCCGGCTTGAGTATGTGCGTCGAGGGCGTGCCATCGACCGGCCTGCCCCACCTCCCGTCGGGCAGGCGGGTCAGGAGCAGCTTCTCCTGCACCCCGGCGAGCGAGATCCGCACTCGCTGATCGACGCCCAGCGGCGCCGTGCGAAGGTTGTCGACCAAGCGGGCAAGGTCGTCCTCGCTCAGCGGCTCGGCGGTCAGCGTCGTCGGCCGCGGAGGGGGACCCTCCGCGTCTGGCTGGATCACGAGCGCTCCGGCGCAGTCACGCCCGAGCGCTTGGGCCAGGCTGAACGTGTCGTTTGCACGGAGACCGAAGTCCTCCGCGATGGCTCGCCTGGCGTCGCCCTCGGGCAGCAGACCGTCTAGGAACAAACGAACGACGCCGTTTGGGAATCGCTCCTGCCTGACCGTGAGCTGCAGCGATAGCAGCGGGGCACCGGCGGGGAACATTTGGATCGCCTCGGGCGTGTATCGCAGGCGCATGCGGTGACGCTCCTGTTCGACTGTCGCGACCTTCGTGTCATAGAGCCAGATCGCGAGACGGTCGCTCATCACCAGTCCTCGTGTCGCAGCGTCGCTCGCACTCCCAGGCGGCGCAGGAGGACGATGACGCGACGCAGCTGCTCCGTCTCCTGGCCTTTCTCAAGTCTGGACAGGTAGCTCCGGGTGATCCCCACTTGGTCGGCGAGCTCCGCTTGGGTGAGGCCCGCCTTCTTGCGGTAGTGCCGGATGGCCTGGCCGACCGAGGCTGCAGTGTAGACGCGAAACGGCTGCTCCTCGGGTTGTGTGGATGTGCTCATATCCAGACATTAGCACAATATTGGTGCCGTGTGCTGATTTTAGATCATCACGTCGAGAGTGCACGACTCCGGTGGCGGAATGAGATCAGTTGGCGCCGGAGCCGGGCTCGAAGACGAGATGACGAACGGGCACGGCGAACCGCTCGCGCACGAGCCCCGCGAGCCGTGGCTCGAGCCCGCTCGAGGCCCGCTCGCGGTGAGTGGAGACGATGACTTCATCCGCCGCGAAGGTGGTGAACGCGTCCTCGATGGCCTCGAGGGGGTCGGCCTCGGAGATCTCGCCCGCAACGTCGAGGTCGTGGCCGATGCGGTCGAGGGCCGCCTCCAGGCGGACGCGCGCCTGGTCCAGGGGACGGTCGATAGCGCCTGTCAAACGGCTTGTGGGGGAGATGAGCGCCGGCGCGAGTAGGAGCACGTGAGTGCATGGTGCGGAGACCAGCCTCTCGACCTCGCTGAGGAGTGCCTCCTCGCTGAGCGTGTCGTTGGCGACGACGAGGACGCGGCGCTCCGCCGCTGGGCCGAGGTGCGCGGGGGCGCTCTTCAGCGGCAGCTCGAGGCTGCGGTGCTTGCGCATGCGCAGTTGCGCGATGCGCATCGCGAGCGCGCCGAGTACGACCCCGAGCACCGCGAGAGCGAGCCACGTCGGGCCGAGGGCGGCGGCGAGCGCGATTGGGAGCAGGGCGAGTATCAGCAGCAGGAGAAAGCGGAAGGCCTCCGACTCGCTGCGAATGGGGCTACGCACCGCTGGGGCTCTCTTCGGTGGCCTGGCCGAGCAGGCTCTGCACGGCGGCCACGATCTGCTCGGCGCTCGCCGGTGCCGGCAACTGGTGGCAGCCGTCCAGGAGCTCGCGCAGATCCGCGTCTATGTCGGACGGCGTCTCGACCACCAGCGGCACGTGTGGACAGCGCGTGCGCAGCTCTCGCAGGACCTCTCGGGCCGCCTCGCGCTCGTAGCCCAGGCAGCAAACGACGAGATCGGCATCGTGAGCGGGGGCGCACCCTTCGGGCCCGATCAGCGGGCACTGCCCGCGTCCCTGCGGGCCGGGACAGACATCGACCGCGTAGCCGGCGAAGCGCAAGCCGGAGGCGATCGCAAGACCGGCCGCCTCGTCCGGGTGCTCGACAAGCACCCGCGGGTGATTCCAGCGCCAAGGCTGCGGTCTGAGGTTGACTGCTCGCGCGTGCGCCGTGGAACCTCCGGTGGGCGTCTCTTGGCGCTCCTGCATTGCCACTATCGGTGAGCGCTGCATGGGAGCCTGCATTATGAACGGACGGGGGCGGGCATGCAAGCGCTCGCGTTTGCAAACGACCGGTAGCGCCTGAGCTCGGGCCGAGGAGCCGACGCACTCAGGTGACGGACCGCCGGTGCGCATTGAGTCGCCTGTAGATCGGTCGGGTCCGCTTGTAGAAGCGCAGGAACTGCTCGAACAGCGCGTCGTAGGTGAGTCCGCGCTCCCGGCTGGGCTCGCACACCGAGCCGCGCACAAGCGCCGGGATCTCCTCGGCGGCCAGCTCGCCGAGCGCGGTGAAGGCCAGCATGCCCGCGCCGACGGCGTTGGCCAGGCGGGGCTCCGACACCCGGCGAACCGGCACGCCGAGCACGTCCGCGAAGATCTGGGTCCAGACGTCCGACAGCGCCCCGCCGCCGATGAAGCTCAGCTCGTCGAAGCGGGTCTTTGCGAGGCGCTCCACATATGGCTTGAGCCAGCGCAGGTTGTAGGCGACCCCCTCCATGACCGCGCGGACGTAGTGGCCCTGGGTAGTGCGCCAGGTCTGGTTGAGAAACGCGCTGCGCGTGAGCGGATCCTCGGCGGGCACGAGCACCCCGTTGATCCAGGGGGTGAAGATCAGCCCGTCGCTGCCGGCGGCCACGCGTGCCGCGCGGCGCTCGAGCACGGCGTAGACATCCGCCGGCGCCCCAACGCCGTCGGGATACAAGATGTTGTCCTTGAGGAACTCCAGGCAGCGGCCGGCCATGCCCTGCTCGGCGACGACGACGTACCGGCCGGGCAGCCCGGCCGGCATCGTGCCGAGCATGTGACGTAGGTCCGTCCGCTTGCTCGGCACGTGGCAGGAGAGCCACGACGTCGTGCCCACATAGAAGTAGCCCTGGCCGTCGCGGATGGCGCCCGCGCCGGCGGCGGCGGCCTGCAGATCGCAGGCGCCGGCCATCACCGGCGTCCCCGGCGCGAGCCCAAGCTGCTCGGCAACGGCGGGCAAGACGGGTCCGAGCACGGCGTCCACCGGAACGAGGTCCGGGAGCTTGTCCCGCTGCAGGCCGGCGATGCGCAGCAGGCCGGGGTCGTATTCGACGCGCCGCGCGTTGCGATTGTCGGTCAGCCAGTAGGGGAAGATCGTCCCGAACGAGGCCGCGAAGCGCCCGGTCAAGCGCAGGTTCAGATAGTCGGCGGGCTCGAGCAGCTTGTGGGTGGCCGCGTAGACCTCGGGGCGATCGTGCTTGAGGTGCAGGACGTGACCGAGCCCATCGACGCCCGACAGCACCGGCGCCCCGCCCGTGAGCCGCAGCCAGCGCCGCAGCTTTCGCACGTCATAGCCGGCGAGCTTGACCGGTCCGCCCGCGACCCGGCGCACGTGGGCGGCGCCGCGCGTGTCCATCCACGAGATGGCGCCGGTCAGCGCCTCGCCCTCGCCGTCGACCGGCACCGTGACCGACCACTGGGTCGCGCACTTGACGGCGATCACCCGCTCGGCGGGGAGCGCGGCGTGCTCGAGCGCCTCCCGTGAGGTTGCCAGCACCGCCGACCACCACTCGTGCGGGTCCTGCTCGACGCCACCGCCCTCGAGCCGGTGCGTGGCGATCGGACGCATCGCCGCGGCAGCGACCTCCCCCCGCCGGGAGACGAGCGCAGCCTTGACCGTGCCCGTGCCCATGTCGATGGCGAGCACATGGGGTTCGACGCTCGCGGCCACGGCTGCGCTCACACGGGCGGGGCGAGCTCGAACATCGCGTCGAGCACGCCCTCGAGCATCGCGTTGACCTGGACATTGCCCTCAGGCGTCCCGGCCCCGCCGTAGATCGCGCCGCTGCGTGGCTCCGCTTGCGGCGGGTCCTTCGCATACTCGACGGCGGCGCGCAGGTCGGCGGCGAATTGCTCGGTCACCCCAGGCTGCGTGTTGGGCAGCGTGACGCAGAAGTGAAGGGCCGGCGGGAGCTGAAGACTGTTCAGCCGCCATCCGCGATCCTTGAGCGCGTCGTTGACGTGGTAGACGTCGATCTCCTCCGAGCGGAACGCGACACAGAAGGTCGGGTCGCCCATAACCCGCAGCTCTCCCAGCGCATCCACCGCGGCGCGGATCTCCGCGCCCGCGCGGAAGATGCGCTCGGCGATCTCGAGATAGCCGCGCTCGCCGAGCGTCACCAGCGCCGCCCAGGTAGCGGCTATGAGCCCGCCCGATCGGCTGCCCGCGATGCCCGGCGACGCGTAGAGGCCTCCGGGCCAGTCGGCATATGTGAAGTACTGCCGGCGGCGCAGGTCCCTGCTGCGGTAGAGCATCACGCCCGTCCCCTTGGGCGCGTAGCCGTACTTGTGCGTGTCGGCCGAGATCGATGTCACCCCGGGCACCCGGAAGTCCCAGCGCGGGACGTCGAGGCCGAGCCGCTCCCCCCAGGGAAGGATGAGCCCGCCCAGGCAGCCGTCGACGTGCAAGCCGAGGTCGTGCTCGAGCGCGAGTTCGCTCAGCTGATCTATCGGATCCACGAGTCCGTGCGGATAGGTGGCCGCCGACCCGAACAGCGCGACGGTCCGCGGGCCGATGAGCGCGCGGACGGCGTCAAGGTCCACCACGTACTCGTCGGTCACGGGCGCGTGGACGACCTCGACGTCGAGGTAGCGCGCGGCCTTGGCGATCGCCACGTGTCCGGTGAGCGGGACGACGACCTGCGGGTCCTCGATCCCGCGTTCGCGTCCCTGTTCGCGGTAGACCTGCACGGCGTTGAACAGGCTCTCGCTGCCCCCGAACGTCACGACGCCGCACGCCTGATCTCCGCCGTGGAGCAGCGAGGCGACCATCGCGACGATCTCGCCCTCGAACTTCGTCGCGCTCGGATACATGTCGCGCTGGAGCACGTTGACGTGCGCGAAGCGCCGGAACACCTCGGCGAGGAACGCGAAGTGCTCCTCGCCGCCGTGGTAGATCGATCCGGATACCCTCCCGGCGCGGGCGATGGCATCCTCCTCGCGGGCCATCTCGTCGACCATCGCCAGCACCTCCGCGCGCCCCACGCCCGCCGCCGGCAGCGACGATCGGGTCGCAAAGCGCCGGCGATATGGGAAGAACGCGTCGAGGAGCCGTTCGCCGTCGTCACCCATGGCGGTGAGCGTACCGGGCCGGCCCTCCCGCGCCGCCTGTCATGGCTTCGAGCGACCGCCGCGGCGAGCAGGGCGCCGGCCGACCGGTCGAGCCGGCGCGATCCCTGGCGTTCCGTCCGTCCACGCGCTAGATTCCCGCCATGGCACACGTCGCTGTCTCCCCCCCGGGGGCTGCGGTGGGGGACGGGCCTCCCGCCGCGCTGCAGCGCCCGGACTTCCAGATCGTGCCCCGCGCCGGACTGCCCATCGTGGCGGTCGTCCTGGGCCTGCTGATCGCGGGCATCGCCGCAAACAAGCTGTGGCCGCTGGAGTTCCTGCACGTGGTCGGCGGCGCGGCGTGGACGGTCATCGACCTGTTCCTCGGCTTCGTTCTCGGACCGATCATCGGACGGCTGTCGATCCCGGCCCGGGTCGAGTTCACCACGCGGCTGATGCCGAAGATGGTGCTGATCATGCCCACGGTCGTGACCGTCACGCTCGCGGCGGGATGGCAGCTTGCCACGAAGTTGGGAACCGTCCAGACGAGCTACTACCTGCACGGCTGGGTGGTGGCCAGCTACATCGTCGTCGGCGTGATGGCCGTGATCGCCCTCGGCCTGCTCGAGCCCGCGAACATCGCGGTGCTCGTCGAGATGAAGAAGCCCCGCCCAAACCCCGAGGTGATCGAGCGGCTGATGAAGCGCTTCATCTACACGGCCGGCGCCACCGGCCTCATGCAGGTGGCGACGTTCGTGATCATGACCAGGCTGGCCGCCGGATGAGCGAGCGCCGTCTGCCTCCGGTCACCGAGGTCGGCATGGCCTCGCTCGCGCTGATCGTCGCAGCCGGCATCTACCTCTCGGCCCACCTCCCGAACCACGTCTCGCTGGGCCCGGCGATCGCGCTGCTGGCCACCTCGGCGCTGCTCCTCGCCGGCAACCTCGCGGCGCTCGCCCGCGTGCACGGATTCCCCTGGCGCCGCTTCTTCGAGATCGCCAGATGGGCGCTGGTGGCGTACGCGGTCATCGCGGGAATGATCGAGTACGCCTTCCTTCGCAACCACCTGAGCGGCGGGCCGCTCGTCGTGCTCACGCTCTCGCTGGTCGTGTTCGCGGTGCACGTGCCCGTCCTCATCGGCTTCACCGTCGCGCGCTATCAGGAGAGCTGACATCGATGAAGATCGGACGATTGCTGCTGAGGCTGGTGGTGGGCGGACTGTTCGTGGGGCACGGGACGCAGAAGCTGTTTGGCTGGTTCGGCGGCCAGGGCCTCGACGCGACGGCGCAGGGCTTCGAGCAGCTCGGCCTGCGCCCGGGCCGGCGCAACGCGATCATGGCCGGCGGGGCCGAGACGGGCGGCGGGGCACTGCTCGCGGCCGGGCTCGCGACGCCCCTCGCCGCGTCGGTCCTGATCGCGACGATGCTGACCGCGATCCACCGGGTGCACGCCAAGAACGGCCCTTGGCTTACCAACGGTGGCTACGAGTACAACCTGGTCCTGATCGCCGCCGCGCTCGCGCTGGCCGAGGTCGGACCGGGCGGGCTCTCGCTGGATCGCGCACTGGGACGAGAGCGTTACGGCTCCAGCTGGGCCCTTGCAGCCCTGGGCGCCGGAGCTCTGGGCGCCATCGGCTCATACGCCGCGACCGCGGCCCAGGCTGCGCAGCCCGAGACGGGCACGGACCAGGCAGACGCGACACCGAGCGTCGAGGCGACGTCGCGGTAGCGCGGGTGCGGTTGGTGTACTCGTAGCGCGCAAGAGGGAGGCGCGTAAGCCGCCGCCAAAGGGGCGACAGGAGAGCGGACATCAGACCGACGCGGGTTGACTGCCTCTCCCGTTCTTGATTCCGCCGGTCGGCGTCGCTCCCCGGCGACCCTGCCCGGATATCACGCTGGCCGGCCGCCGCGCAACAGGGGGATGCGCTACCCGGCCGATCCGCCGACCGTCGAGGAGATCATTCTGTCGAACTCGGCCCGGTCCATGGCCCGACGAGCCCGGGTTACCTACGAGCGGGCGATTTGTGGCAGGCTCTCCGGCCGTGCGCGACGCCGTGATCTGCGAGCCGCTCAGAACCGCCGTGGGCGGTTTCGGCGGTGTCTTGCGCGACGTGCCGCCTACAGAGCTGGCCGCCACGGTGATCTCCGAGCTCCTGCGGCGTACCGCGCTGCCGCCCCTGGAGATCGACGACATCATCCTCGGCCAGTGCTATCCGAACGGAGAGGCGCCGGCGATCGGCCGGGTGGCTGCGCTCGACGCCGGTCTCCCGATCGAGGTGCCGGGGCTTCAGCTCGACCGGCGCTGCGGCTCTGGCCTGCAGGCGATCATGCTCGGCTGCATGGAGGTCCAGACCGGTGTCGCGGATCTCGTTCTCGCCGGCGGCGCCGAGAGCATGAGTCAGGCCGAGTTCTACGCGATGGGTCTGCGCTGGGGCATCAAGGGTGGCAGCGTGACCCTCGAGGATCGCTTGGCACGGCCGCGGATCACGGCCGGCGGCATCCACCATCCGCTACCTGGGGGCATGATCGAGACCGCGGAGAACCTGCGCCGGCAGTACGGGATCTCGCGCTCCGAGCAGGACGAGCTTGCGCTGCGCTCGCACCGCCGCGCCCTCGCCGCCCAGGAGAGCGGCACGTTCGCTCAGGAGATCGTCCCCGTGGCCGTCAAGGGCCGTGGGGAGGAGCGGCTGATAGACCGCGACGAGCACCCGCGTGCGGACACAACGCTCGAGCGGCTCGGCAAGCTGCGGCCGCTGATGGCGCACACCGACCCCGAGGCGACTGTTACCGCCGGGAACGCGAGCTCTCAGAACGACGCTGCGGCGTTGTGCATCGTCACCCACCCGGACAAGGCGGCCGAGCTCGGGTTGCAGCCGTTCGCGCGTCTGGTGTCGTGGGCGGTCGCGGGTGTGGCGCCGGCGAGCATGGGCATCGGCCCCGTGCCCTCGACACGGCGGGCGCTGCAGCGAGCCGGGCTGAGCATGGACGACATGGACCTCATCGAGCTCAACGAGGCGTTTGCGGTGCAGGCGCTCGCGGTCCTGCGCGAGTGGGATCTGCCCGACGGATTGGAGCGCGTCAACGTACACGGGTCGGGCATCTCACTCGGTCATCCCGTCGGAGCGACGGGCGCGAGGATCCTGGCCACTTTGCTGCGCGAGTTGCGCCGTCGCGGTGGGCGCTACGGGCTGGAGAGCATGTGCATCGGCGGTGGTCAGGGGATGACCGCCATCTTCGAGAACGTCGCACCGGCGGCCGTGTAGGGCATTTCCGCGACTGGCTGGTGGGAACCCGGTAACCAGCGTCGCTCTTTTGCTGCGGTAAGCGAGTGTCTCCGCCAGCGCCTCGGCTCACCTGCGCTCCGGAGGCCCGACGCCCGCTTTGCCAGTGAGGAGCGATAGCGTGCGTCCGTCGCTACCCCTTCGCTGCTGGTAGTCGTTCGTTGCGAGAGCGTGCGTCGCGCCGGTCGAGACGCTCGCTTTCATCGCGTCGCGAGCGCGTGGTGTACACGGAGCACCCGCAATCATGCAGAGCCGCACGCCCAGCGACCCGACAAGGTGGAGAGGGGAATAGACTGCTGTCGATCCCAATGCCGCCTTTGCGCACTGCTGGGTCGCTGTTTGGCTCCCCATCTCTCGGCCTGGCCGGCGGCTCGTAGTGCGCTCGCTCTCGGCGGGCCGCTTCGATGCGAGGGCTCTGTTCGGAGAGATGGCGCGCATCCGCCACTTCGAGCGGACGATCGCCGAGCTCTGGCGCGAAGGGCGGATCTGCGGCGAGATGCACCTCGGCATCGGCGAGGAGGCGATCGCGGCGGGCGTCGTGGCGCACCTGCGCGAGGGCGACGGTCTGGCCGTCGACCACCGCTCGACCCCGCCGTTGGTCGCGCGGGGCGTCGACCTCGAGGCGATGCTGCTGGAGATGCTCGGCTCAGAGGACGGTCTGTGCCGCGCGCGCGGCGGTCACATGCACCTGTTC
>CABEAD010000065.1_pt1 | contig 18631 bp, 16 predicted proteins | sample 3132311 | NCBI WGS metagenome assembly CABEAD01 (sample SAMEA5534342, study PRJEB31848) | metagenome | biome: tundra; feature: field; material: soil | place: USA | collected 2013-05 | depth 0.45 m
TCTTGGATCCAGACGAGGGCCCCGCGCAGGTTGAAGGGGTAGGGCCAAGACTCCTCGTCCCATACGACCGGCCGACCGTCGGCCTCCTCAAGATCCAGAAACACCGGGGACACCGGCAGCGTTGCTTCGGCTGCGTACTGCGCGATCTGCTCCTCGTCATCCCAGTCGGGTACGGCCTCCACGTCATCGGACCCGACGACTACCAGCTGCGCCTCGGCAAGGATCGGCAACACTCGCATGCCGAGATGGATCTTGGCGGCGATGGCCTGCTCCACATCCATGTTCGTATCGGGCTCCGGGTTTAGCCTCCATCCAGAGCCCGGCATCATCCGCGGGAACTGTCGCTTGGCGGCCACCAGTCCACCGACCGTAAAGGGCAACGTGTCGCGCCAGACCGCAGGGAACGCACGTCCATTCAACCACCTGGGCGTCGGTGCCGGCGGATCGGAGGGCGGAATCCACGCAGGCCCATCGCCGGTTAGCAGCGGACCCTGGTCATGAAGGGTTGGATCATCGATACCTCTCTACTTAGCAGCCAGCAGCACAAGGCGTCCGAACCGGTAGGTGTGCGCTCCCTTCCGCGTGACAGCGAGCGTCCGAGCAAAGGCCGCACTCACGCTCGCGTGGGACGAACGCAAGTCTTCGCGAGTGCTGAGGTCATGCCCGCTCGCCGCCGCAAGCAGTCGCCGCGCCGTCGCTCCTGGGCCCGCCCCCGTCGAGGCGAAGCGGATGTGGGCGAGGAACGTGCTCGAGGACGCCCCCAGCAGCCAGGAGGTCGCCCGCGCCCGCCTGCTCCCGGCGCTTATACCGAACAGCCGGCACATCTCGGGCTGACCGCAGGGGCATCGGTGCAGCGTACGCCTGAACGGTCCGCCTGCTCAGCTGGCTGGCGGCGGGCGCGCTCACTCGCCGGGGCTCCTGGCTGCTGGGCGGGATCGGTGCTCAGGGTCGGCGGCGTCGTAGACCTAGCCCCACGCTGCAAAGTCGACCGGCGGTGCGTCCAAGTCCCAGGGTTCTTCGATGCGATAGACGGTCGCGGATGTTTGGCATAGCGGGGGCGGGATTCGAACCCGCGACCTTCGGTCATGAGCTGCCACGTGTCGCTCCGCGCTGATCGTTCGCCGATCACGTCATCGCGGACCGGGATGATCGACTAGCCTTGAAACGTCCGCCCTGGAGGGGTGGCAGAGCGGTTGAATGCGGTGGTCTCGAAAACCATTGTGCGTCTTATTGGCGTACCGAGAGTTCGAATCTCTCCCCCTCCGTCTAATGTCGATTTTCCGGCCGAAGTCCGCCGGGGTTGACACCTGCAACCCTCAACCAACTTCCCCGTTTGCGCGCCAGTTGCGCGCCAGTCCCATCGCGGAACGGGCGGTTTCAGGCGGTTTCTAGCGGCATCGCCGCGCGCGCCCGACACCCGCCGCCGGGGGCTCGGTTCCCCTGCAAACGCGCGGAAAATGGCACCCTAGAGCGGCAAACGAAAGGCCAAGCCTCGGGGACGCCAAGCGACGTTACAACAGCTTTCGAGACCGCCGCATTCAACCACTCTGCCACCCTTCCGAGGCGCCAAGCTGGAGGCTAGAGGATCGCCCGGGGCCACGACTCGCGGAGCCCGGCTCAGCGCCGCGAGGCGAAGAACTCGCCGAGCAGCGCCCCGCACTCGCCGGCGAGCAGGCCGGCGGCGAGCTCGGGCCGGTGGTTGAGGCGCGGCTCTTTGAGCACGTCGAGCACGCTGCCGCAGGCGCCCGCCTTGGGGTCCTTCGCTCCGAACACCACGCGCGGGATGCGCGCGAGCACGATCGCTCCCGCGCACATGGCGCACGGCTCGAGCGTCACATAGAGCACGGCGTCGAGCACCCGCCAGCTGCCCAGAGCGCGGGCGGCCTCGCGCAGAGCGATGATCTCGGCGTGGGCGGTCGGGTCCTGGCGCAACTCGCGCTCGTTGTGGGCCGCCGCGATCAGCTCGCCGCCGAGGGCCACGACCGCTCCGATCGGCACGTCCTCGTGCTCGGGCGCGCGCTGCGCCTCGCGCAAAGCGAGGCGCATGAAGTACTCGTCGCGTGGAAAGAAGCGGTCTCGCATAGCCTTGCGTGCGGCCCACCACCGGCTCCGCCGGCGGTGCCGGCGACAAAGCGCAACTTCCGTAGGCCGAACACATCATCATTACCGAGGAACACGCTTGCCGCCGACCGCCCGCTCCCAAAACTCCTGTATGCGCGACCGTCGGCTGACGGCCCTGGCCGCATGGGCAGCGCCGCTGATCGCATGCCTGCTGCTCGCCTCGAGCGCCGCGGGCTCATATGCGCCCGGCGAGGTCCTCGTAGGACATGCCGGGTCCACCGAGCGCGTGCCCGTGCCGCCCGGCGCGAGCATCGCCGCGACGGTTGTGCGCCTGCGCCGCGAGCCCGGCGTGCGGTGGGCCGTGCCCGACTACGTGGCCCATGCCGCCGGCGGGCTTGTCCCCAACGACCCGGGCACGGGCCCCGCGCCGGGTGACTGGCAGACGCTGCAGTGGAACTTCAGCGGACCCTTTGGCGTCAACGCTCCCCAGGCGTGGGCCAACGTCGCGAGCGAGGGGGCGCCCGGAGGCAGGCGCGTGGTTGTGGCCGTGCTCGACACCGGCGTCGCCTATGCCAATCGCGGCCCCTTCCGCCGCTCCCCGGACTTCAGCCGCTACGGGTTCGTGCAGGGCTATGACTTCATCGCGCGCAACCACTACCCAAACGACCGCAACGGCCATGGGACGTTCGTCGCGGGGACGATCGCGGAGGCGACCAACAATCGCTATGGCTTGACGGGCCTGGCGTTCGCCGCGCGCGTGATGCCCGTTCGAGTGCTCGACGGCGCCGGCGAAGGCGACGCCTCGGTGATCGCGGAAGGGGTGCGCTTCGCCGTGAGGCACGGCGCGCGCGTCATCAACCTGAGCCTCGAGTTCTCCAGCGACGTGAGCGCCTCGGACATTCCCGAGCTGATGGAAGCGCTCCGCTACGCCTACCGCCACGGCGTGGTGGTGGTGGCCGCGGCGGGCAACGAGGGGAGCAGCACGATCCCCTATCCGGCGCGGGCGCCGCATGTGATCGCGGTGGGCGCCAGCACCGAGCACGGCTGTCTGGCGAGCTTCTCGAACGACGGTCCGGGCATCACGATGGTGGCGCCGGGCGGCGGCCCCGACGCGAACCTCCCGGAAGACCCCAACTGCCATCCGGAACTTCCCTCCGGGCGCGACATCTATCAAATGACGTTCACGGGCTCCTCGCCGCGCGTGTTCGGATTTCCCGCGGGCTATGAAGGCACGTCGATGGCCACCCCGCATGTGACCGCCGCCGCCGCGCTCGTCATCGCCGGGGGCGTGCTCGGACGCAAAACGACCCCCGCGCAGATCACGGCGCGCCTGAAGGCGACCGCGCGCAAGCTGGGGGGCCCGCAGGACCAGGCGCTCTACGGCGCGGGATTGCTCGACGCGGCGGCGGCCACCGCGCGGGGCGGACCGGGAGCGGTCGGGTAGCGATCGAGGGTGTCCGGCGGCGGCGGACAGACAGATCGCCGCGAAGACACCCACGCGCCGAGCATAGGGTCACACCGAGTGAGCCCGACTCAGGAGCCCGATGCCAGCAGGAACAGGTCATACAGCGACAGGGCGGTGCAGGCGAGGGTCAGCGCGACCACGATCAGGGCGTTCGCCCGCTCGGTGCGCTCTCCGGCTGCCGACTTCGACATCGGGGGCGGCAGGTGGGTCGGTGTGCCGGGGCGGATCCACCTGACCTCCGGTGAGCCGCTCGCGGACGTGAAACCCACGCGGCTGGACTGTCCTGCGCTCAGGTCAAAGGGGCTCATAGCCGCCAGCCCGATAGCCGGAGACCGGTTCCTCCTCGGCGCCCGCGCCACCCAGAGCCGCATATGTGAGCCTCTGCATCAGCCCGGCTTGCGCGTGGCGGCTGGGGGCGAGCAGCTCGAGCACCATCAGCCCCTGGCGCGCGAGCACCAGCGCGATCAGCCCGAACGCCATCAGCCAGGCCGCGTGGTCGAGGCGATGGCCGAGCCTGATCTCCACGGCGGCGACGCTCAGCGCGAGCAGCACCGGCAACAGCGGGGATACGAGCGACGCGAGCGATGGCCTGGAGTGCTCGGCCCTCGGTACCACGACGCTGCCCGACCGCGAGCTGAACGCGGCAAGCGCGATCCCGAGATATGCCGCGACCCAACCAGCATCGATCAGGCTCCCGCTCGTGTAATTTGCCACCTCGGTGAGGTAGGTGAAGGTGCTGTCAGAGAGCGCCATCGCCAGCAGGGCGGCCAGCAGGCACCACAGCGACAGACGATTCCCACCGGTCATCCCGCGGATGGCGAGCACGATGAAGAAGACGATCACCACGTCACCGAACGGATAGGCGAGCGACACGATGCCGGTCCATGTGCTGAGATTGGCGCTGCGCCACAGCGGACCGAGGACGAGCGTCCAGCTGAGGAACAGCAGCGCCGTGGCGACCAGGAGGCCGTCGAACATCCAACGGGCCTTGCGCACGCCGCTGCCCCTCGTCGCCGGGTGCACGACCAGCGCGGCGACCGCAAGCGGGATAGCTATTAGGTAGCCGAGATCGGCCCAGGAGGGCACGGGCACTTCCACGTTGAGGACCAGCGCGTAGTAGCCCCAGACGATCTCAGCAAATGTCCAGAACGCGGTCGCGCAGCCGAGCAGCGACCAGAACAGACGCATCCGCCCACCATGCCGAGCGCGGGCGCGAAAGCACAGCACACAGGCGATCAGCGCCGCCAGCGGAGTGGCGACATCATCGACCCAAAGCGTCGCTTGGGCACCGCCAATGCGCAGTCCCACCCAGGCCGCGAACACGCCGGTCGCGAGCACGACAACACCCACCGCTCCGAGGAAGCGCCGGCTGGCGAGAGCCTGTTCCACCAGTCAGGTATCGGCAGAAACGTCGGACTTCTTGACTGCCGGGTGGGGCCAGTCCAAGCGTCGAGGAATGAGGCCGGACGGTGAGTCGGGCGGGCGCGGCCCTCTCAGCGCACGAGCACCGGTGCGCTGTAGTTCGAGACGTGCGCGCCGTCTGTGACCTTCACGAGCGCGCGGTAGAGGCCGCGGTGGCGGATGCGCACGATGCGGGAGAAGCGCGAGACGGTCGCGGTGCCAACTCTGACGCCGGTGCCGCCTTCGTTGACGGTCCGTCCGCCAGGCATCAGCCGCTGGAACCCGACCAGCGCGCCGACCTCGGCCGGGGCGACCGTTCCATACAGCCGGATGAACCCGTGACGGCGCACACGGCGCGCATGGAAGGAGACGCGCACGGCGACGTTCTCTAGCACCACCGGGCTCGTGACGGTCGGCTTGCCGACCGTCACCACACGCAGCTGGGCGTTTTCGAGCAGACCCACGAACGGGAACGAGAAAGCCCCAGCGGCGTTCGCCACCTCGGGGTTGCCGACGGTCTTGAAGCCCCCGAGGTAGGGAAACGGGTTGGCCTGCAGCACGATCTCGAGGGTGGACGCGCCCGTCCCGGACAGCGTGCCCTCCACGAAGAACGGGTTGCCGAACACAACCGGGTTGGGGACACCCGCGATCTGAACCGAGAGCGGGATCTTCGCCGTGGTGAACGTGCGGTCCTTCCCGTTCGTCGTGCCCGCGGGACTGACCGCCACAATACGGTAGTGGTAGGTGGTGTTTGGCTGGAGGCCGGTGACGGCCTGGCTCACCTTGATCGTCACGGTCCCGTTGCCCGCCGGAGCGAGCGGCGACTGCGCGCCGTAGGCGCTCGTCGGGCCGTACTGGAAGACATAGTTGGTGAGCTGGCCATGCGCATCTACATAGCCGTAGAGGATCGCCGAGGAGAAGGTCACGTTGGAGAAGCTGCCAGTGGTGACGGTGGGGAGTGGCGGTTTGGGAGTGGCGGCCTGTCCAGAAGCGGGAAGCGCGCCGGCGCCCACGACCAGGGCGAGCGCGCCAACCCGGCGCAAGCCTACGCGAGCACGTCGTTTGCTCATGGTCGGACATCCCCTCATCTCGGAGAGCCTAACCCAGCCGTCGATTGAAAGTTGCGGTTAAGCCGCACGATCGGGGCGCGGGCGTAAAGGCCCTTCGGGTCGCGCTGCGCGTGGGATGGGGATGGCGAGACCGCGCCGGCCACACACTGGGGCCCGCGTCCCGTTCGGCGCGGCCAGGCGAGACGATGGCGCTGTATACCGCGCGGGGTACGTCGAGGAATGGGGGCGGGCGGTGAGCCGGGCCGGTGGGCCTCGAGCGCGAGCGCCTCGTCGAGTGCATCCCGACCGGCTGCGCCTCATGTTGGCGCTCGACGGCGTGCGGCTGTGGTAGGTCTTGCTGCCCCGCAGGTGCTGGTTCAGGACGGTCGTGGCGAGGACTTCGACCTTGAAGGCGCCGTTGGGGAGGTGCTTGAGAACGATCGGGTGGCGCAGACGCTTGACGCCCTTGACGTCGTCAGGGTTTTGACCTGACTGTTGTAGGTGTCGAGGACCGACTGGGCGCAGACGCTCACGCAGCGCAGCCCTCGTCCTGGGGGCAAGGGGCATGCCACCTTCCTGTGTATCCGCCGAGCGGATATGAATCTATCCGCTCAAGGGATATACTGCGCGTGTGTCGTTGAACCCTTTTGTGTGGTCTGATGCGATCGACCCCTCGGATGCTGTCTCGCGGGGCGAGTTCACCGCCAGTGCCGCAGCGACGTTGAAGAGTGGAACGCATCTCGCGTTGTTCGGGCCGCGCGGCACCGGCAAGACGACGTTCATCGGCCAGCTCACCGCCGAGCTCGCCCTCGACCACGGTGGAGACGCCCCACCGTGGGAGGTGATTCGGATCGACCTGCGCCGGGCGATCAGTCCAGCGGCGTTCATCGGCGCGGTGCTCGACGCCGCCCGCAACCATCAATCGCTCGCCCGGAGAGCGCTCAGCGAGTTCCGTCGCCTGGAGAAGGAGATCGGCGTGAACCTCAAGGTCGTGAGAGCCGGTGCACGCCAGCGCGGTATGCACATCAACGACACCGAGGTCCTCCACTCGCAGCTCGCAGCGCTCGCCACACTCTCCCCACACCTTGTGGTCGCGTTCGACGAGTTTCAGCGTCTCGCGCACTGCCCCGGAGAGCCGCTCAGCATCATCCGCTCAGCCCTGATGGGCCCCGGCCGCGCCGGCCACCTCACGCTCCTGCTGACCGGCAGCCTGCGCGACAAGCTGCGTCTCATGCTGCACACCAGCACCGAGCCGATCTGGGACCAGACGCACGACCTCGAACTGCCCGATCTCGACCCGGCCGAGCTGGCCGACTACCTGGAGCTCAGATTCGCCGCAACCGGAAAGCCCGCCTCGCGTGGCGCGATCGAGCACCTCCTCACGCTCACAGACTGCCATCCCAAGCGCACCCAGCACGTCGCGTTCCATGTCTGGCAGGCTGCCCCCGAGAGCGCGATGATCGACCCACCGGCGGTGCAGGGCGCGTTCGATGCGCTCCTGGCCAGCGGCCGCGACAACACCGACTTCGCGCAGATCATAGACACGCTGCTCTCCAGCGATGACACCGACGTCAACGACGCCAAGGCGCTGTTCCTGCTCGCCGGCGACGCCTCCCCCGGCAGCGAGAAGGACGCCCGCCGCTACGGCCTGCCTGACAACAGAGCGACCACGCGCGCACTGGAGCGCCTGCGTGATCGGGGCTACGTCACCCGCGCCGGCCGCGCCTGGCGAATCGTCGACCCGCTGCTGGCCGCATGGCTCCAAACCCAGGACCCGCTGGGCAGCGACTGACCCCAGCGCCGCCCAGCTCAACGACGACCGCGACTACGACACGCTCGCCGAGGTCATGGCGTTCGAGTCCGTGTGGCTGGCGCCGGCCGGCTCGCTTCCATAGTCCTCGAAGCATCCCGGCGCTGCCAGGGCTCGACGCCCAGCCTCCGGGCCACGTCCACCGCGGAGCGGATCGCGTCCTCGTGCAGGCCGTAGCCGAAATAGCTGCCGCAGTAATAGGTGTTCTGCACGCCGTTCAGCGCCGGCAGCCGGGTGGTGGTGGCGCACGACTGGAAATCGAAGATCGGCGTGCGCAGCACGGTGTCGAGCTCGATCCGGTCTTCCCGGATCGGGAAGTTCGGGTGCTGCGAGGCGATGAGGTCGCAGGTGCGCGGGACCCCTGGCTCGAACCACAGGCTCCCGTTCACCGAGGTCGAGAAGACGCCGTCCTGGCGGCGGTAGAGGAAGGTGTAGGCCTGCATCAGCTCGCGCTTCGGGAAGGCGGTGTGGTCCCGGTGCACAACCAGCCGGCCCTCCTTGTAGCGCCAGGCGGAGAGCAGCTCCCGCTCGAGCGCTGTCGGCGCCTCGAGCAGCTTCAGCGCCTGGTCGGGGTTACAGGCGAAGATCACCTTGTCGAAGGCGGCCTCGCCACCGTCGGAGAACACGATCCGGATCCGACCGTCTTCCCGGAGCACGGTCCGGATGCGCGCGTTGCACACGATCCGGTCCCCGAAGGCCCGCGCCAGGGCGGACACGTAGCTCCTCGTTCTTCCCGGGATGGTGCGCACCGAGTAGATCGCCTTCGGCGAGATCACGTCCTCGTGGACCGCGAGCTTCGCGAAGAAGAATCGCGCCGGCGCCTCGAGCACCTCCTCGGCGCTCATCGAGGACAGCAGGCACAGCGCGCACAGGAAGATCGCCTCCGCGTCACCGGTGATGCGCGGGAGCAGACGCAGGCCCTCACGTACGCTGAGATCGCCGAAGCCGTCCGCTTCCTGGATCCTCCGCGCCGAAGCCAACCCACGCGAGAGCTCCCAGAAGGGTCGCAGTTGAGATGGGCGCAGCATCCGGAAGCGCTGGGCGCGGAGCCCTCGGAGGTTCGGCGTTATGTAGATGCCTTCGCGTCTGTCGAGATCGTGCAAGCTCATGAACGAGCCCGCCGAGGGACGGGTGGCTATGCCCAGCTCGGCGAGCAGCCGGAAGAAGTTCTCATAGCCCGCCCGGCCGAACGCGGCGACGGCGACGTCGAGCGCCTGTCCGTCGCGCGCCGTATAGGTGTAGGCATTGCCGCCCAGGCGCGGCTCCTTCTCGAACAGCGTCGGCTCGAACTCTCCTCGCAGCAGGTACCCGGCGCTGAGCCCGGCCGCTCCTCCTCCAATGACTGCGATGCGCTTACCCATGCGGATTGGCTCCCGGCGCCGCAGGGGCGCTGAGGGCGGCGTACAGCGTATAGATGCTCAGGGTGTCGGTCATCCTTCTGATCTCCACCATCTGGCTCGCGGCGCTGGTGCTGGCCGTGGCCATCTGCCAGATGGCGGCCCGCGGCGACCAGCTCGCCACGCACAGGTAGTCTCGCTCGCGGACCACCTCGCCCGCGAGCGGCATGCGAGGAGAGAGCGCGTCGCGGGGCGGCGGCGCCCGTTGCTCGATCAGCTCCTATCCTGGGAGCGAGGGCGAGCGCACCGCCGCGCCGATGGAGGTGTTCCATCGGATAGACCCATGACCGCGCACGTCCCTTTGACCGTGCTCCTTCCTTCGCGCCTTCGACTGTCCATTCGCGCCTGCAGGCGCGAGCGCAAGCGCGGACTCGTCCTCGCTGCCGCCATGCTCGCGCTTGTGTTCGCGACGCTGATGCTGCCCATCGGCGCCGAGCGGGCGGCCGCCTTCGGCGTTCCCATGCAGACGGGCGTCGACGTGAGCCCCAGCGGCCCGGAAGGGGATCTGACGCTCGCCCATGTCCGTGACGTCGGGGCTCGGTTCATCAGGCTGGGCATCGATTGGAGCGCCGTGGCGCCCGCGAGCCCCCCTCCGGGTTTCGACCCCTCCAACCCCGACGACCCGTCGTATGACTGGGCCGTGGTCGACCGGGAAGTTGCCCGTACAGTCGCTCATGGGTTGACGCCGTTCATCAACATCGACGAGCCGCCCGTCTGGGGTCAGTCTCCACCCGGCGCCGGCAAGGACAGCCCGGACCCAAGCCAGCTCGCCCTGTTCGCGCACGCGGCTGCCGCGCGCTATGGCGGGTCGAGACCGGGGCTGCCGTGGATCCGCTACTGGGAGGTCTGGAACGAGCCGAACGCCAGCTACTTCCTGCAGCCCCAGATACAGGGAGGCCGGATCGTGTCGATCGACACCTACCGGACGATGCTCAACGACTTCGCCGCCGCTGTGCATGGCGTGCGCCCCGACGACGTCGTGATCGGCGGCGCGCTCTTTCCCAACGGACAGCGCCGGTCCAACGCCACCGCGATCGCGCCGCTTGAATTCGTGCGGGGCCTGTTCTGCCTGTCGGCCGGCCCCCATCCACGCAGGACGTGCAAAACACAGGTGCATGTCGATGCGGTGAGCGTTCACCCCTACACCTCGGGCGGCCCCTCGACGCTGCCGGCCAATCCTGACAACGTGTGGATCGACAACCTCGGAGCGCTGACCTCGCTGGTCCAAGCCGCCCAGCGCCTGGGGACGCTCGTCTCGGCCCATCCGGTGCAGAGTTGGGTCACCGAGTTCGGCTGGGACACCAACCCCCCGAACCCCAAGGGCGTCCCGGCCCAGCTCGAGCGGCGCTGGGTGGCCGAAACGCTGTACCGCGGCTGGCGCGGCGGGGTCAGCGTGTTCAACTGGTACTCGCTGCGCGACACGCCGATCGCCAGCTCCTTCGAACAGATGGGGCTGTACTTCGAATGCCCGCAGGGCATCTACTGCGACAAGCCGAAGCCGGCCGCCGCCGCCTTCCGCTTCCCGTTCGTCGCCTACACGTCCGCCAAGCACCGAGCGCTGGTCTGGGGACGCACCCCTGAAGGAACGCCGGGCAAGGTGCGGATCCAGTGGCTGCAGGGACACCGCTGGCGGGCGCTCGCCACGCTGAGGACAGACGGCGACGGGATCTTCACAGCGCGCCCACTGCTGCCGCGTGGGGCCAACCCGAAGAGCGCGCTGCTGCGGGCGGTCCAGATCAGCGACCCGTCACCCTCGTTCTCGCTGCACCGGACGCCCGACATCCTGGTTACGCCCTTCGGCACTTGAGGCGCAGAAGGGCCGGCTACAGCCTGAGCACCGAGAAGAACCGCCGCACCGCGTCGACGGCGTCTGCTCGCAGCAGCGCCCCATCGGCGTCGAGCTCGGGCCGAGCGGGAACGGTGCTCATCCATCGACGCCCTCCTGGTCTGCGGCACCGTGGTGCAAGGGGTCTATGAGCCGCTCCTTGACATGGTCGGCGGCGTCTTGGCCCCGCACGCCGAGCGCGGACAGATCCGCATACAGGCGGGGCGGGCTCGCGACCGGGATGTCATCGGATCGCCGGGCCAGGTCGAGCACGCGACGATCCGCCGCCCAGAAGATGACGCGGCCGCCCTCCTCGACCTCGCTCAGGCCGGCGTCGGCGATCGCATCGCTGAGCGGGCCGGCGAAGTCCTCTTCTGCGACGTAGATGTGCAGGCTTGGCGTCGTCGTCACGAATGGGGCGACCAGCTCGAGGCCCGCCCATCCGCTGAGCGCCCACCTGGTCTTGTGCTCCAGAACCGGGGCGAGCTCGTCATGCAGGAGCCCCATCACGTCTCGCGTGACGCGATGCGCAAGGCGCGTCGCGCGCGGCTCCTCCGTGAGCGCGACCGACCAGGAGGCGAGCATCCCGTCGGCGTCGACCAGCTCCCGGCGGGCGCCGGGCCCGCGCGTGGTGCCGCGCTTAATGGTCCAACCCTGACCGTCGAACGCCTTGAGGACGTTGGCGACCTGCGGCACCGACCAAGCGATCGCCCTCGCAAGCTCGGTCGCCTGCAGAGGCCCGTCGGCGCGCGCAAGGATCGCCTCGGCTGTCGCGACGGCAGACCTCGACCATGTGAAGGCACGCGAAGCGCGCTGCTCGCGGAGAGGTTGTGCCGGCTCGCGGATCACGATCAGCCCGCCCGGTCCGAGGATCCGTGCCTGGCCGGCTTCGTCGGCCCAGTTGGCGCCACGCGCGCGCAGCCACTCGATCGCACCGGGGGACAGCCGGCGCGCCAGCAGGACGACGTCGGCCGGCCAATGCCCGGACACGCCGGCCACCGCTCGGCGGACATCCTGCGGCCAGCCCTCGCCGGCCCACTTGACCTCGATCGCGATCGCCTTGCCGTCGCGGGTGCGTATCACCAGAGCGGATCCTGTCCCCGGCTCGACGACGACGCCGTCAAGGGCTGAGGCGAGAATCCGCTGCCAACGCTTTTCTGGTACCACAGTGCTCTCTACTGTACCAGTAGAATATGCAAACTGGTAGAAAACTGGGTCGTGCACCGCATGTCTGGACGCTCAGTCAGGATGTCTCGTGCGTGACACAGCTCGAGGCTCTTCGAACGCGCCTGGGCGCAGAGGGATCGTCCCTGCTGCCGGCAGGCCTGGCGATCGCGGTGGTGATCGCCTGGGCGGCGACGGGCGGAGGCTACGAGTCCCAGCCCGTGCTCGGCGCCGGGTATGACCCGGACCCCTGGTACCTCGGAGCGCTGGCGCTCGTCGGGCTGACGTGCGCGACCGCGTTCGGCATCGGCCGGGTGCGCCTCTCACGCCAGGCGACCGTAGCGTGTGCCGCACTCGCGGGCTACGTCGCGTGGTCATTTTTCTCCGTCCTGTGGGCGCACGACCAGGGCACGGCGTTCCTCGGCAGCGACCGCGCGCTCATCTACCTGGCGGCGTTCGTCACGTTCGCGATCCTGCCGTGGAGCAGCTCCTCGGCGCGCGGCGCGCTGGCGCTGCTGGTGGGCGGCATCGGCGCCGTGGCGATCGTGACGGCGGTCAGGGTCGCGGTGCTCGGCGATCCCAGCAGCCTCTATCTGAGCGAGCGCCTGGCGTATCCGCTGGGCTACTACAACGCCGACGCCGCGCTGTTCATGACGGCCGCGGTGACGGCGGTCGCGCTCAGCGCCCAGCGCAGCGGTCCGGCCGCGCTGAGGGTCGCGGGGCTGCTCGTCGCGGCCGTCTGCCTGCAGCTTGCGGTCCTCAGCCAGAGCCGCGGCTGGCTGTTCACCGTCCCGATCGTGCTGGCGCTGATGCTGCTGCTCATTCCGGGCCGCCTGCGCCTGCTGGCGTTCACGCTCGCCCCCGCGGCGGCCACCGCGGCGATCGCGCCCGCGCTTCTGCGCGTGTACGGAAAGACGACGCCGCAGGGCACATCGCTGCCCCAGCCCCGCCTGAGCCAGGTCCTGCACCAGCAGGGCAGCCACGCCGTGCACGCGATGCTGATCGCCGACGTCGCGCTGGCGATCGTCGCGGCGATCGTCGTGGCCTTCGACCGGCGCGTCGAGCTCAGCCGATCGGCGCAGCGGCGCATCAACCGGCTCGGCGCGGGGCTGGCGCTCACGGCGGCGCTCGCCGGCGTCGCCGCCGGCCTGATCGCCGTCCACGGCGATCCGATCGGACACGCGGAACGCGCCTGGAGCTCGTTCGCCAACTACAACAACACGGCAAGCGGCTCGTCGCGTTTCACGACGCTGGGCAGCCAGCGGGCGGACTTCTGGCGCGTCGCATGGCACGAATTCGCACAACATCCGCTCACCGGAATCGGCCAGGACAACTTCGCGACCAGCTACACACGGTTGCGCCACACCGGCGACGAGCCGCGCTGGGTTCATTCGATCGAGCTTCGCCTGCTCGCCCACACCGGGCTGGTTGGCGCGCTCCTGTTCGCGCTGTTCCTGCTCGCCGCCCTGCTCGCCGCTCTACGCGGCCGGGGCAGGGGCCCGGAGCGCGCGACCGCGGGGATCCTGCTGCTGCCGCTGGTCGTGTGGCTGGTGCACGGGTCGATCGACTGGTTCTGGGAGTACCCGGTGTTGAGCGTGCCCGCCCTGGCCTTCGCCGGTGCGGCGACCGCGCTCAGACAGGCGCCCCGTCCCGCGGCGTCCACGACAAGTGGCCGGCGGCGCAGGATCGCAGCCGCGTGGTGGACCGGCGCGGCGCTGCTCGGGTTCGGCGCGCTGGTGGCGCTGGCCATCCCGTTCATCGCCGCACGAAGGGTTCAGAAGGCGATCGCCGTCTGGCCCCAGCAACCCGCGCTGGCCTACAGCGAGCTGCGATCGGCCTCCGGCCTGATGGGGTTCGATGCGCAGATCTACCTGGTCGGTGGCGCGATCGCGCTCAACCTGGGGGAACATGGCGAAGCCCGCGCCTGGCTCGTCAAGGCCGAGCGCCGCGAAGACCAGAACTGGCTGACGCCGTTCGCGCTTGGCCTCATGGACGGCGAACAGGGTCGACGCGCCGAGGGTCGCGCTCAGCTGCTGAGCGCACGGCGGCTGAACCCGCGTGAGCCGGTCATCGTCCAGGCTCTGGAACGCCTCGACAGCAAACGCCCGCTCACGTTCGCCGAAGCCCAGAGCCTGCTGAGCCCGCATATCGTGACCCCTCCCGCATAGAAACTTCCGCGAGAGTGACGGGTCACTGCGAGTGGGCGCCGGGCCGCGTGGCCAGCGCCTGCGCCGCCAGCACGACCGACCCCGCCGAGAGGCCTGTCGCTCACACCCTCAAAAAGTGCGAAGGTCGAGTCAGCCTCGCGTTCCCAGTCGCTTGATCCACTCGTACATGAACGGGTCGACGATCGTCCAGCCGCCGCCGGCGTCCGGCGCTATGTCGGCGCTGGCGGCGAGCGTGGCGAGCGCTTTTCCAGTGGCGCCCTTGCTTGTGCCGTGGCGAAGCGCTGCTGTCTTGCTGAACGGCGGTTCTCCGTGGGCGAGAGCCGCGAGCGCGCGGCGTTGAGAGAGCGTGAGCGCGTCCCAGCGACCCTGCAGCTCGTTGTCGGCCTCACGCATGGCGCTGATGAGAGCGTCCTCGAGGTTTCCCTCGTCGGCATTCCCCTCCTCGGGTGTGCGAGCGAAGAGGTGGGCGGCGAGCATCATCGAGCGTTGCGGGTGTCCGCGTGCGATGTCCAGCAGCCCTCCCAGCACTCGGTCGCAGTCGCGACGGTGCCGTTCGAACCGTGCGCCTATGTATTCGGCCAGGGGACCCGGCGGCAGGGGACCCAGGGTAAGAGGCGCCGCCTGCGCGTAGAACGGCCTGCTGCGATCGGCGAAAAGCTCGCGCATCATCCCGACGTGCGAGCCGGCGAAGATGTATCCGACGTGATCGTGGTGTTGGATCTCGCTGCGGATCGCCGCATCGACCTCCCCGGCGCCGGCCAGCACCGCTTGGAACTCGTCGAGCACGACGATCAACGGCGCGCGGACTCGTTCCTGCAGCTCCGCGAAGATCGCGAAGCGGTCCTCGAGCGCTCCCGGTTCGCTGCGCCCCGGCGGTCCCGTCGCGTTGCTGCGCGTGACGGTCAACGGTCCAACGCGCATACGTGCGCTGCGGGTCAGCGTTCTCAGACGCCCGTCCAGCCAGCGCGCCTGCCCGCGAGGCAGCTTCGCGATGCGCAGCGCCCTCTCCAGGCGAGCCACCACGTCCGCGGCTCCGATGACGCCGTAGAGATCGACATAGATCCCCACCGGCTGACCCGCGGATCGGGCTGCGATCAGATGCTTCAGCAGCGACGTCTTACCGTAGCGGCGCGGCGCGACAACGCGTGTGTTGCGTCCCTCCAGCGCACGCGCGGAGAGGCTCGCGAGCTCAGCCTCGCGGTCCACAAGATCCTCACCGCCTGGCAGCGGTTCCTCGTAGCGAAATGGTGTGGGCGTCAACATTGGGTACGTAGATAGAGTACCAGATGGTCTGCTTTGAGCGTACCTGTAATCATCGTAGTGAGTGGTTCCGTCGATACCGCGCCGAACATATGTTCGTGACAGCTTCGGACGGAGCAGTGGCGGGCGACACAGGCGCCGAGCCGGCTGAGCAGACGGACCCGGCCGCTTCACACGACGCTCGTGCCGCCGCGCTCGGCTGACCGGGCCGCAGCCCGGCTGACCGTCCTCGCCGGCTGGCGCGTGAGGAGGGTTCGCCCGACCACGTCACCGCCTCGATTACACAGAAGTTGTGTACAGTGCTCGCATCAAGTGAGTAACCGGTGCGCGGCCTCTCCGTGCCGCTTGAGCGAACCGAGCCCCTCTCCTGGGCTGGGCGGTCCTCGCCGGGAATCCAGCCCCTAGTACACACTATACGTATACAATGCTTACATGACTCGTGTACAAGCCCAGCATCGTCAGGCAAGCGGCGATCTGTTCCCCACCGACGAGCCGATCCCGGCCAGCCAGATGATCGGCCGGGACGAGGACGTCACACAGGTGGCTACGGCGCTGGAGAACGGCACCAATCTTGTGATGGCGGGGCCGCGGCGGACGGGAAAGACGAGCGTGTGCGACGCCGCGCTCACGCGCGTCAGGGGCCGCGGGCTGTACGTGGCGGCAGTGGACCTGTTCGCGATCGCCGACGACGCCGAGCTCGCCGAGGCGCTCGCCGGCGCCGTGCTGGGCAATCGGCCGGCCGTGCGCAAGCTCATACCGAAGGCGCGCAGGTTTGGCAGACGAGCGCTCACCACCGCACAGGGAGCGCTCGTGATGAAGATGAAAAACCAGTTCGGCGACGCCGTCGAGCTGGCTTTCACGCCCGGCCTGGCCGCGCGAGATCCCCAGCGGGCGCTCGCCGACGCGCTCGAGCTCCCACAGCACGTCGCGCTCGCCGACAGCAAGCGCTGCGTGGTGTTCTTCGACGAGTTTCAGGAGATCGCGAGCAACCGTCATCCCTACGGCAACCCGGACGCGCTCACCAAGCGGATGCGCGCGATCTTCCAGCGCTCCGCCCAGGTCAGCTATCTCTTCGCCGGGAGCATCGAGCATGTGATGCGCGATCTGTTCGCCCCGCACGACCGCGCGTTCAGCGGCTTCGGCAGCTTCTACCGTTTGCGTCCCATCGCCGAGGAGGACTGGCGAGACGGCCTGCGCGAGCGCTTCGCCGCCGATGGATGCCGCATAGAGGACATCGCTCTGCAACGCATGGTGGAGCTGGGCGAGCTGCACCCGAGGGTCACGATGCTGATCGCCCAGCAAACCCACTTCCTCAGCGTGCTGCTGGACCGGCGCACGATCGATCGGGCGCTCGTCGAGCAGGGGTATGACAACGCCTATCACGGCGACGGCGCGCTGCTCGACCAGCTCGTCGAGCAGATCCGCTCCAGCCATCGCCAGGCGCTCAAGATCATGCGACGGATCGCCACCGGAGCGACGCTCACCGCGGGCATGCACCGGGGCGAGGCTGACAGGGCGCTGAAGAAGCTGGCCGAAGCAGGGGTGATCGAGCGTGAGGGCAGGGGCGAATACAGCATCCTCAACCCGTTGCTGCGCCGGCGGCTGGTTGAACAGCAGGCGGTGTGAGGGAAGCCGCAATGGCCTGAGATCGTCCAGACTCGGGCGGAGCGAGATCGACAGCTGCTGGCCGAGCGAGGCCGTGACGCGGCTATCGTGTGAGCGGCGGGCTCCCGCGGAAGCGCTCTCTTGAAACATGACGGTTCCGACCCTCCCATCGCCATGCAGGATCCTCCTGGCCGCAGGCGTCGCCTGCGCCCTGGCGACTCCGCCCGCATCGGCCGACGTGCCCTCTTTGGACGCCTACGCCGGTCAGGCATTGGTGTTGGGCGGTCCCCATCACCCCCACGCCGGCGGACATTCGGGCGTGGGCAGCGGTCCTGGCAGCTCAAGCGGCGGGGGCAGCTCCAGGTCGGCCGTGGGCTCTGGGTCGTCTCCCGGCGCCGGGGGGCCGCCCAGCTCCGGATCGCCTTCGGGCTCGGGGTCGTCTGCGAGCCCAACCCAGGCCAATTCCGGCACGAACCCAAGTCGATCGGGCGCGGCGTCTCCAACCGGCACAGGCCGGTCCGCGAACGAAACAGGCAGCCCTCAGCGCTCCCCAGCGACCGCGCGGCTCACCGCCAGCTCGGTGCCACTCAGCGGCCTGGACCTGCTCCTGCTCGTCGTGGGCTTCATCTTGCTGCTCGGCACCGCAGTGGTCCTGCGCAGCACTCGCCAGAGCACCTGAGCGCCGACGACCCTTCCTGGCCGGTCAGCGCATGCCGCGCACGATCGAGGAGATCCTCACCCGCGCGGGCGCGACCCCGGGTCATCTCGACCGCCATGCGAGGGCGTTCGATACTCACGGCGCGACGGCCTCGCCTCTCCGTGGTGTGGCGGGGAGCAGCGGGGACTCGACGGAGCGACTGTGCGCGTCCGCTTCGGCCTCCGCGACCTCGTCGGTGTGCCGCTCGACGATCCGCTGGATTCCGGCGCTGATCTCCTCGAGCTCTGGCAGTTGGTCGTGCAACTCCTTGGGAACCTGCTCGACGAGGGTGGGCGTGGACGTGTAGCGCGCGACCCCGACCGGACGGTGGATGCCCTGCAACGCGTAGCGCGCAACCGTCTCGTTGCGGCTGGCGCAGAGCACGAGCCCGATCGTCGCATCGTGGTGATCCTGGCGCATCTGGTCGTCGACGACGTTGACGTAGAAGTTGATCTGGCCGGCGTACTGAGGACGGAACTTGCCGAGCTTCAGCTCGATCACCACATAGCGGTTCAGGGGGATGTGGAAGAAGAGCATGTCGATGAAGAACTCTTCGCCATCCACGTCCAGCGGCACCTGGCGACCGACGAACGCGAAGCCGGCGCCCAGCTCGATCGTCGAGCTTGTCGAGGAGACAGCGGATGTGGCCCACGGCAATTGGCCCACAGGCTGTGGGCCAATTTGGCCGTCCGGCCAACAGGCGGCGAACTGGCGCATGTACTTCAGGTT
>CABEAD010000066.1_pt1 | contig 18518 bp, 15 predicted proteins | sample 3132311 | NCBI WGS metagenome assembly CABEAD01 (sample SAMEA5534342, study PRJEB31848) | metagenome | biome: tundra; feature: field; material: soil | place: USA | collected 2013-05 | depth 0.45 m
CATCGGCCGTGCCCAGGAGCGCTCTCCTGAGCACGCAGAGCACGTGCGGGATGAGGTCGAGCGCTTCTTCGAGCAGGGCCGGCCAGCGGTGCTCTCGGAGAGCGAGTTTCTCGCGGAGGCCGAGCGAGCCTTGCCCGCAGAGCTGTACGAGCAGGTGCGCCGGGTCTACCGTGCGTCGCACGGCGCTCGTCCGCCCGCGCTGGTCAGCGCCGGCCGGTAGCGTCCTGGCGCAGATGTCGCCCCGAGGGGCTGAAGCCGCTCACCCGGGGAGCGTCGCGGAAGCCGAGCTGGCGCAGGACGGCGATCACGTCGGGGCGGTTCGCGGCATCCATGTCCACATAGCCGCCGCGCTTCGTTTGCTCGCTGATTGCATGCGCGTACTGCTTGAGCAGCCAGACCAGAGCAAGACTCCTCGCGTATAGACCGGACACGGCGTCCGCGTCGGCGCGCGTCCCGAGCGCCGTGATCAGCAGCGGCCTGCCGGGGCTGTCGTGCAGGTGGTAGCCGAGCACCGCCATCACCTCCTGGCTGCGCAGCTCGATTGCGTAGATGCGTCGCCCGCGCTCTGCGGTGGCCCGGTTGACGATCTCCCGCACCGAGCGGTCGAAATGGGCCGCGGAAGGAACTGCTCGCGGGTCGTGATGCGGAAGGCCGCACGACCACCCCGGCCGGGCTCAGGGAGGCGATGGTCGATGCGTACCACTGTTCGCTCGCCATATGCCGTTCCGCTGGTCCTGATTGTCACGGCGCCTTGGATGGCCGCCGGCTCTTGGGCGCTCAGCAGCGAGCGCAGGCGGTCGAGTGGCGGATCAGAAGGCACGCCGCGATCCTATGCGCGACCGCTGTCGGCACCGTAGCTCTCTCCGGTGCGCCGCAGGCGGGGACTTGTCCAAGCCCGCCGCACTTTGTCGACAATGCGCCCGAGTGGACTCGAACCACCACGGACCAAGCGGTCCACAAGGCCCTCAACCTTGCGCGTCTACCAATTCCGCCACGGGCGCAGAGGGGGCGAGTATAGCCGTCGCCGGGTCTTCCGATGCGTGGGCCTTGCATCCGTCCACGCGCGGCGCTAGTATGCGAACACATGTTCGTTTCAGGCCGCATTCCAGCCAAGTGGGGAGCTCATCAGACATGGACTTGACCAAGCGCCAGCAGGAGATCTTCGACTTCATCCGCAAGTACTCCGCCAAGTACGGCTACCCGCCGACGGTCCGCGACATCGGCAAGGCGGTCGGCCTCGCCTCCTCCTCGACGGTCCACGCCCATCTGGCTAACCTGGAGAAGATCGGCATCCTGCGCCGCGATCCCTCCAAGCCCCGCGCCATCGAGCTGCTCGACAGGGCCGTCGGCAGCGCCGTCGACAGCGTGCGCAGCATCGTCCGTCCCGACGGCCTTCCGCTCCTGGGCTCCGTCGCCGCCGGTCAGCCGCTGCTCGCCGAGGAGAACATCGAGGAGTACGTCCCGGTCCCCACCATCGCGGGCGGGGATAGCGGCGAGTATCTCCTGCGCATCCGCGGCGACTCGATGATCCGCGCCGGCATCATCGAGGGTGATCTTGTGGTCGTGCACCCCCAAAGCACCGCCCAGCAAGGCGACATCGTCGTGGCGCTGCTCGGAGAGGAGGCCACCGTCAAGCGCTTCTTCCGCGAGCCAGACCACATCCGGCTGCAGCCCGAGAACGAGGCGATGGAGCCGATCCGCACCAAGGAGGTCAAGGTGCTCGGACGTGTCGTCGGCTTGCTCAGGAGCATGTGACGAGCGCGACTCCCCTTCACGAAGCGCTCCCTTCGCGCTACCGTGACATTGCAGGTCAAGCAGCCGCGGAGGCCTTCCGGCCTTCGAGGAAAGTCCGGACATCACAGGGCAAGGTGGTCGAGATATCGACCCGGGGAAACCCGCGGGAAAGTGCCACAGAAACAAACCGCCGATGTCGGCCGTCCCACGTGAACGGCCGACAGGCAAGGGTGAAATGGTGCGGTAAGAGCGCACCAGCGTCGCGGTGACGCGGCGGCTGGGCAAACCCCACCCGATGCAAGGCCAAACAGGATCGTCAGCAGGCTGCCCGCCGAGATCCAGGTAGGCCGCTCAGATGGATGGTTGCTCAACGACAGAATCCGGCTTATCGACCTGCTAAGGGAAAGCCCCGCTCCGGCGGGGCTTTCCTATTGGGCAAGCCGAGCCGGTCGAGCCTATTGTGATGTACGCACGCTGGGAGTACACTCTAGGTCATGAAGACTGCCGAGAGCAAGACACAGCGCTGGAACATGCGCGTAGCCGAGGATGTCGACGCGATCGTGCGGTTGGCTGCCGAGCAGACCGACCAGCCGCTGACCGACTTCGTCGTCCAAGCGGCACGCGTGGTCGCTGAGGACACGCTCGCCGATCGACGGGTGTTTCGCCTCGATGAGACCTCCTGGGATGAGTTCGTTGAGATCCTGGATCGGCCCGCCCGACCAGTTCCCGAGCTTGCCCGCCTGCTGTCGTCCGCCAGCGTGTTCGACGACTAGCTCGTGGGCTTTCACGAGCCCGTCGCTCTAGAGGCGTGGCACCGCGCCGAGGACTTCCAGTGCGGAGTGCTATCGCTCGATGACTGGTTGCGCAAGCGTGCCCTTCAGAGCCATCGCAGCGGTGGCGCGCGCGTGTTCGTCACGACCGAGACAGACCCAGATGTCGTCGGCTACTACGCGCTCGCGGCCGGTGTGGTGATGTCTCGCGACGCGTCGGCACGGCTCGTGCGGGGTCTGGCAGGCAACCAACCAGTACCCGTCGTCCTGCTGGGTCGCCTGGCTGTCGATGTTCGCCATCAGGGCCAGCATCTCGGACGCTCGCTGTTGCTGGACGCGATGACGCGTGTCCTGCAGGCTGGCGAGCTGATCGGAATCCGTGCCTTGCTCGTTCACGCGGTCGACGAGCGCGCCCGGGAGTGGTACGCGCAGTTCGGCTTTGAACGCTCGCCGACGCACTCGCTCCACCTGATCCTCCTGATCAAGGATCTTCGCGCGACCGTTGCGCATCTTGGGCAGTAGGGATTGACGGAGTGCTCGCACAGCGGATCGTGCTCAGGGCCGGCTGAGGCGCCCGCTTTCGAGCATGAGGCCTCTCTGCGAGCTACCGTGATCACGCCATGAACGCTTCCCTTCGGTCCCAAGTGACATGCGCGCAACTGCCGTGATCCTCGCGCTGGCTGCCGCGGTTGTCGTGGTCGCTCTCGCATTGCCGCGATCGAGCGTGAAGAGGCGGCCGGCTCCGGCGCTGCCGACACGCGTGCTCCATGGGCCATCGACCACGCTCGCTTCGCTGAGGGGCCGACCGGCCTTGGTCAACTTCTTCGCGAGCTGGTGCGGCCCATGCACGCGCGAGGCGCGCCAGATCCAGCGCGCCTACTCCGAGATGGCCGGGCGGGCGGGTCTTGTGGCGGTCGACTGGAGCGACAACCACCAGTCGGCGCTCGCCTTCCTCAGGCGCTTCGGGTGGAGCTTCCCGGTCCTCGAAGACGCCGGTGGGCTCGTCGGAGAGGGCTACGGCATCACCGGGCTGCCCACCACGTTCGTGCTCGACTCTCAGGGCCGCATCGTCAAGCGGCTCACCGGCCCGCAGACGGCCGCGACCCTGCTCGCGGCCGTGCGATCCTAAGGACGACTCCGGGCGACACGGCTCCTCGCGTGCCGCCGGCCCTTGAGCTACGCAGGCAGCTTCTCGCCGCCCGAGGCGGCTGCCGCCTGCTGGAAGTCCCTCAGCACCGACAGCATCGAGTCGGACTCGCACTCGACCATCGACGGCCAGGGCTTCGCCGGATGGTCCTCGAGGGTCTTCAAGCCGTTGCCGGTGATGATCGCAACCACCACAGCGTCCGGATCGAGCTGTCCGGAGGCAGCGAGCTTCTTCAGCGCGGCGACCGTCGTGCCGCCCGCGGGCTCGGTGAGGATGCCCTCGGTCGCGGCGAGCAGGTCGATGCCGGCAAAGATCTCCTCGTCGCTCACCGAGGTCGCGCTTCCGCCTCGCGAGCGCACCGCCTCGATCACGAGATAGCCGTCGCCGGGAGAGCCGATCGCAAGCGAGTGGGCGGCGGTCGTCGGCGTGCACGGGTGGATCTCGGTGTCTTTTGCGATGATCGCGTCCGCTATCGGCGCACACCCATCCGGCTGGGCGATGTGCATCTTCGTGAAGCTCGTCTGCGCGAGACCGACCGTCTCCAGCTCGATCAGTCCCTTGTGCAGCCGCGAGGAGAGCGTCCCACCCGCGGTGGCCGACACGATGTGGTCCGGCGCCTGCCAGTCCAGCTGCTCGACGATCTCAAAGGCCATCGTCTTGGCGCCCTCCGCGTAGAACGGACGCAGTGTGATGTTCGCGAACTCCAGCCCGCTCGCAGCCGCGAGCTTGCGGCACTCGCGGTTGGCTTCGTCATAGTTGCCCGCCACCTGACACACCCTCGCGCCGAGCGCACGACACGCCTGAGCCTTGGTCTGCTCGAGCCGGTTCGGGTAGAAGACATAGGGGGTCACTCCGGCCTTGGCGGCGATCGAGGCCACCGCCGTCCCGACGTTGCCGGTGGACACACACCCGATCTCGCTCTTCTCGAGCTCCAGCAGCCGGGCGATCGCCGTCGACACCACGCGGTCCTTGTAGGAGAGGCTCGGGCGCGAGGTGCTGTCGTCCTTGACGTACAGGTTTCGCAGGCCAAGCTCGGCTCCCAGCCTGTCTGCCGGGATCAGCGGGGTGAAGCCCGTGAACTGGCCCACCCGCGCCTGTGCGCTCGGGTCGAGGATCGGCAGCAGCTCCGACAGGCGCCAGAGGTTGCTCGGGCGCTCGGACATCGGCATCTCCCGCAGGCGGCTCGCCGCGAGCTCGTAGTCATACGCGACGTCCAAGCACTTTCCGCACTCCGGGCAGAACGCCTCGGCGTCGGTGATGGGGAATTTAACCGAGCATCGCTCGCACACCAGCTCCGTCGCGCACGAGCGCGTCATCTCATTCTCCGTTGCGCGATCTCCCGCGGTGCTCATCCGATCTCAGCCCTTTCTTTCGGATTCGATGGTAACGGTGTCCACGGTCATTGCGGGATGAGGTCTCCTGCCGGCCACGATGTGTCTATCTCGCTCGCGTCCGCTCCCGGCGAGGAGAGCAGCAGCTCCTCGGCGATGTGCGGGGCGAATGGGACCAGCACGCGAGCGAGCGTCCGCAGGGCCGCGAGGAGCGCCTCGTGATCCTCCGTGCACAGCGAGCCGCGCTTTGCGATCACGCGCTTCTCGTAGTCGCGAATCCGGTCGAACAGTCGCATCACGTTGCGCACGGCGCTGTGCATCTCGAGCTCCCGCAGATCCTCCGTGATCTTCTCGATCGCGATCTCACACCACTTCTCCAAGCGGTTGCGCAGGTGCTCGGTCTTATCGGGCGGCATGTCAGCGCCGACCTGGCCCACCGGAGGCATGTACGCGCCGGCGTGACCCACCGGCGGCATGTCCGCGCCGACCTCGCCCGTGGCGCTGACGCGGCCATCTGCGCCGGCCGGCTCAGCCTGTCGCGCCGCTGTGGCAAAGCGCGCCTGGGAGTAGTCCCACAGTTGGTGCAGGAACCGGTGACAGTGCTGCACGGCGCTGTCGCTCCAGTTCAAAGATCTCTGCGGCCGGGCCGCATACAGCACGGCGAGCCGGACGGTGTCGGCCCCGTAGCTCGCGATCAGCTCGTCCGGGTCGACCACGTTGCCGAGGTGCTTGCTCATCTTGCGTCCGTCCCGGATCACCATCTCGTGGAACAGGCAGCCGGCGAACGGCTCGCCGTCCTTGAGGAACGCCAGCGGCCCGACGTCGCGCAGCGCCTTCGTGACCGTTCGCTGGTCGAACACGAAATTGCCGCTGTCCGACCCGGCGACCACGCGCTCGGATGGCAGCCACGCGCGCAGATCCTCCAGCGCGAGAATGTGCTCGAGCGTCTGCTCTCGCTCACTCGTGGGCACACACGCGGGGATCCACAGCCACAGTGCGTCGAAGTGGCAGTCGAGCGTGTCGGTCTCCCGTCTGGCGCCGCCGCCGCAGGCGGGGCACGTGGTCTCGACGAAGTCGTCTCGCTCGGCCAGCGGATTGCCGGCGCCGGTCGGCCTGACATCGAGCGGCAGGATCACCGGCAGCCGATCGAGCGGGACGGGCACCGCTCCGCACCCCTCGCAGTAGACGATCGGGATCGGCGTGCCCCACGAACGCTGCCTCGAGATCGAGAAGTCGTTCGCCCTGTAGCGCACTGCCGCTCGCGCGCGCGGTGTGCCGGTCGAGGACGATGAGCCGGTCGAGGAGGATGAGCGCCCAACAACTGCGACCCGCGCCGCTCCGTGTGGTGGCGCTCCGTCCGCCGTCGCCCCGAACACCCTCACGGGCGCAAGCAGTCGCTGTGCGATCACCGCGTCGGTGCGGTCGCGCTCGGGAATCCCAAGCACGGCCGTCGCGCCGAAACGTCCGTCCACGGCCGGCGAGATCAGCACCGGCAGCGGATCGCCGCCCGTGGGCGATCCCAGCGAGCGACCGGTATCGACAAGCGGGATCGCCTCCGCCTCTCGCGCGTCGCGCTGCAGGCCCCCCGAGCGCAACTCCTCCAAGCGCTCGCGAACGTCCTGGTCGGAGACCCACTCATCGACGTCGGGGTGCTTTGGAGAGATCACGACGAAGCGCGCCAGCTCGATCGCGTCGACGTGCGGCGTGAACACGGTCAGCTTCGTGCCGTCCTCGCTCTCCAGGTCGAGCTCGACCCCGTCTACGCGGCCGAGCACGAAACGTTGGGAGGCGAGCGCGTTCTCGTCCCAGATGCCGCTGTCGGCGAGCTCCGCCAGGCGACGACTGTTCTCATCCAAATACGAGCTGATGCGCAGGTACCACTGTGGGCGCCGTATCAGCCTGACCGGGTTGTGACAGCGCCAGCACCTCCCGTCCTCGACCTGGATCGTGGCGAGCGTCGTCTGGCACGTGTCGCACCAATCGACGGTCCCTGCGCCCCGGTAGACGAGGCCGGCCTCCATCAGCGTCAGGAACAGCCACTGAGACCAGCGATACATGATCGCGTTGGAGCTCAGGAACGTCCGCTCCCAGTCAAACGAGAAGCCAAGCCGCCGCAGCTGGCCGGTCATGTGCTCGGCGCAGCGAGCCACCCACTCGCTCGGCGACTCCTTCCCTGCGATCGCGCCGAGCTCGGCCGGCAGCCCGAACGAGTCAAAGCCGAAGGAGAACAGAACGGCGTCGCCGCGCGCCCGGCAGAAGCGCGCATAGGCATCGCCGATCGAGTAGCTGCGGACGTGCCCGATATGGATGTTCCCCGACGTGAACGGCGCTGAGGGCTTTATGTACTTGCGCGGCTGTCCGTCGCCCACCTCGGGCGTCCTGAACGCGTCCTGCTCGCGCCATGCCGTTTGGCGGCGAGCCTCGATCGCCCGCGGGTCATAGCTGGGGAGAACGCCGTCGCTCATCTCGGTCGAGGATACCCAAGGGCATTGCTATGCTCGTCCACCGCGACTGCAAGGATTCTTCGATGGAAGTAGAGATTGGACGCGGCAAGCAGGGTCGCCGCGCATACGGCTTCGACGACATCGCGATCGTGCCCTCCCGGCGCACGCGCGATCCCGATGACATCGACATCTCCTGGAAGCTGGGTCCCTACCAGTTCGAGCTGCCGCTCATGGCATCGGCGATGGACGGTGTCTCCTCGCCCGAAACCGCCGCGATCATCGGCCGGCTCGGGGGGCTGGCCGTGCTCAACCTCGAGGGGATCTTCACGCGCTACGAGGACGCCGACGCGCAGCTCGAGAGGATCGCCTCGCTGCCGAAGGAGACCGCCACGCGCGACATGCAGGAGATCTATCGCGAGCCCGTCAAGCCCGAGCTGATCGCCCAGCGGATAAGCGAGATCAAGGCTCAGAAGGTCGTCGTGGCGGCGTCGCTGACGCCCCAGCGGGTGCTCGAGTATTACGAGATCGCGCTGGAGGCCGGCCTGGACGTGCTCGTCATCCAGGGCACGGTCGTCTCAGGCGAACACGTCTCCACTGTCTCCGAGCCGCTGAATCTCAAGGAGTTCATCCCCTCGCTCGACGTTCCGGTCGTCGTCGGCGGCTGCGCCTCCTACCAGACCGGGCTTCACCTGATGCGCACGGGCGCCGCGGGCGTGCTCGTCGGAGTGGGTCCCGGGGCGGCGTGCACGACGCGCGGCGTGCTCGGGATCGGCGTTCCCCAGGCCACGGCGATCGCGGACGTGGCCCACGCTCGCTCGACGCACATGCTCGAGACCGGCGACTACTGCCAGGTGATCGCCGACGGTGGCATGCGCAACGGCGGCGACGTCTCCAAGGCGATCGCCCTCGGCGCCGACGCGGTCATGATCGGCTCGCCACTGGCCCGTGCATACGAAGCGCCGGGACGGGGTTTCCACTGGGGCATGGCCACCTTCCACCCGACCCTTCCCCGTGGCGCCCGGGTCGCGACAACCCAGAACGGAACCCTCGAGGAGATCCTCGTCGGTCCCGCGCGCGAGAACGACGGCACCTTCAACCTGTTCGGCGGGCTGCGAACCTCGATGGCCACCTGTGGCCACAAGGACCTCGCCGAGTTCAACCGCGCGGAGGTCGTGATAGCTCCGGCGCTGCAGACGGAGGGCAAGCAGCTCCAGCGCGACCAATCCGTCGGCATGGGCTCCAACGGGAAGGCAGCCGCGCTCGTTGATGACTAGCGCCGCCGGGCTTGCATCTGTTCCCGCGCCTGCCTCCCAGCCGCGTGATGGGACGCCGGGGGTCGAGGAAGAGATTGTCGTCCTGGACTACGGCGGGCAGTACAGCCAGCTGATCGCCCGGCGCATACGCGACTGCGGAGTGTTCTCAGAGCTCTTGCCCCACCATGTCGGGCTCGAGGAGATCGTCAAGCGCAAACCGCGTGGGATCGTCCTCTCTGGTGGGCCCGCTTCGGTGTATGCGCCTGGAGCGCCGCGCCTGGAGCGCGGGCTGCTCGAGCTCGGAGTTCCCGTGCTCGGCATCTGCTACGGCATGCAGTTGCTCGTCCACGAGCTCGGCGGGCGCGTCGAGCAGGCCGAGGTCGGCGAGTTCGGCCGCTCCGACCTATCAATCTCAGAGCCGGGTGTGCTGCTGGCGGGCATGCCCAGGCAGCAGACCTGCTGGATGTCCCACCGCGACACCGTCTTCGAGGCTCCCGCCGGCTTCACCGCGCTGGCCTCCTCGACCGCCTCGCCGGTGGCCGCGGTGGAGAACCGCGAGCGCTCCATCTACGGGATCCAGTTCCACCCCGAGGTCGTCCACACGCCCTACGGCCAGGAGATCCTGACGCGCTTCCTCACCGAGGTGTGCGGCTGCGCGCGCAACTGGTCTCCGGCGTCGATCGTCGAGGATCAGATCGCGCGCATCCGCAAGCAGGTCGGTGATGGACGGGTCATCTGCGGACTCTCCGGCGGAGTCGACTCATCCGTCGCGGCGCTGCTCGTGCACAGGGCGGTTGGGGATCAGCTCACGTGCGTGTTCGTCGATCACGGGCTGATGCGCAAGGACGAGGGCGAGCAGGTCATCAGCGCGTTCAGGGACACCTTCAAGGTCCCCCTCGTGGCGGTTGACGCCGAGCAGCGCTTCCTGGAGAAGCTCAAAGGACTCACCGAGCCCGAGGCCAAGCGCAAGGCGATCGGCGCCGAGTTCATCAGGGTGTTCGAGGAGGAGGCGGCGAAGATCTCCACTTCGAGTCCCGCGCGCTATCTCGTGCAGGGGACGCTCTACTCGGACGTGATCGAGTCCGGTGGAGGCACTGGGGCGGCCACGATCAAGTCCCACCACAACGTCGGCGGCCTGCCCGAGGACATGCAGTTCGAGCTCGTCGAGCCACTCAGAGCGCTCTTCAAGGACGAGGTGCGGGCGGTCGGCGCCGAGCTCGGGCTGCCCGAGCGGCTCGTCTGGCGCCAGCCGTTCCCCGGACCCGGCCTCGCGATCAGGATCGTCGGCGGCGAAGCGACCAGAGAGCGCCTCGACGTGCTGCGCGAGGCCGACCACATCCTCCAGGAGGAGATTCGCAAGGCAGGGCTCTACCGCGAGCTGTGGCAGTCCTTCTGCGTGCTCCCCGACATCCGCACCGTCGGCGTCCAGGGCGACGTGCGCACCTACGGCTACGTGGTCGTCGTCAGGGCGGTCACGAGCGACGACGCGATGACGGCAGACTGGGCGCGCCTGCCATACGACCTGCTCGAGACGATCGCCTCGCGCATGATCAACGAGCTGCGCGAGGTCAACCGGGTGGTGCTGGACATCACCAGTAAGCCACCCGGCACCATCGAGTGGGAGTGACTATCATGCGGTTTCGCGCCGCGCGCTGTCTTCGCGTGGCCTTTTTCACGTTATGAAGACCTATGTAGCCAAGCCCACCGACCGCGAGCGCAACTGGCTCGTCGTCGACGCGAATGGAAAGACGCTCGGCCGTCTGGCCACGCAGATCGCCGACGTGCTGCGGGGCAAGCGCAAGCCTGAGTACACGCCCCACATCGACACGGGCGATTTCGTTGTGGTCATCAACGCCGAGAAGGTGTTCGTGAGCGGCAACAAGCGCCAGGACAAGCGCTACTACCGCCACTCGGGCTACCCTGGCGGATTGCGCTCGCGCACCTTCGAGGAGATGCTCGCGCGCCGTCCCGAGGAGATCATCAGACTCGCGGTCAAGGGCATGATGCCGCGCAACCGTCTCGCGCGCAGGCAGATCACGAAGCTGAAGGTCTACGCCGGCCCCGAGCACCCCCATGTCGCCCAGAAACCGCAACCTATGGAGATCGAGGCCTGATGGCCGACGAGCCGACAGAGCACACCGACGAGGAGCAGGTCGAGCCCACCGAGCCGACCGCTGAGGAGCCCACCGCCGCCGAGGACACGCCCACCGAGGCTGTGGAGGACACCTCAGAGCAGCCGGCCGCTGTCGAGGAGCCCGTCGCGGAGGAGCCTGCGGCAGTTGAGGAGCCCGTTGCCGAGGAGTCTCCAGCCGAGGAGCCTGTCTCCGAGGAGCCGGTGGCGGAGGAGTCCGCGGCGGAGGAGGCCGTGTCCGAGGACGGAGGCGACTCCGAGTCCGAGGACGAGGAGCCCGCCCCGCGCGTGAAGCCGGCGGTACCCGGGGCGCACCTGGAAGTGGACATCGTCCCGGAGGGAGTCGACCCGCTCGCGCCCGAGCGGTCCGACGACCCGTATGCGATCGAGGAGTACGAGGAGCCGCAGGTCGAGGAGGAGGCCGATTCCGGACAGCTCTCCGAGCCGATCTCGACCGCGACGATCGACCTTGCCGCGGGAGCGCGCTACAAAGCCACAGGCAAGCGCAAGACAGCGATCGCCAGGGTGATCCTGAGGCCGGGAAGCGGCGCCTACCTGGTCAACGGTCGCGCCCTCGACGAGCACTTTCCGCGCGTGACGCTCCAGCGCAATATCCGCCAGCCGCTGGAGACGGTCGGCTATCAGGAGCGCATGGACGTCGTGGCGCGCCTGCACGGCGGCGGCATATCCGCCCAGGCCGGCGCCCTGCGCCACGGCATCTCCCGCGCGCTGCTCGAGGCTGACCCGAACCTGCGCGGCGAGCTCAAGCGCCGTGGCTTCCTGACGCGCGACTCGCGCGCCAAGGAGCGCAAGAAGGCGGGCCTGAAGAAGGCCCGCAAGCGGCCGCAGTTCTCCAAGCGCTAAAAACCCCCCATGCGCAAGCTGTTTGGGACCGACGGCGTCCGGGGCGTCGCCGGCGAGCTGCTGAGCGCCGAGCTGGCGCTCGCTCTTGGGCGGGCCGCCACAAGCCAGACCGAAGCCGGGCGCCCGCAAGTCGTGATAGTGCGCGACACCCGAGAGTCGGGTGAGATGCTTCAGGCAGCGCTCGCGGCCGGAGTCAGCGCGGCCGGCGGAGACGCGCTCCTCGGCGGGGTGCTTCCCACGCCGGCTGCGCCTCTGCTCGTGAAGCGCTACGGCTTAGACCTCGCCGTGGTGCTGTCCGCGTCGCACAACCCCTACCAGGACAACGGCGTCAAGTTCTTCGCCGCCGACGGCTACAAGCTCTCCGATGAGGCCGAGCTCGCGATCGAGGAGGAGCTGCAGGCGAGCAACGGCGCAGCGCTCGCCGGCGCGATTGGGCGCGTGCGTGAGCTCAGGGGGACCCACGAGGACTATCTCAGAGAGCTGGAGACCCGCTTCTCCGACCTTCGCTTGGACGGCCTCGACGTGCTGATCGACTGTGCCAACGGCGCCACCTACAAGGTCGCGCCCGAGATCTTCAGGCGCTTGGGCGCCAAGGTGAGCGTCCTGGCGGACTCGCCGGACGGGCGCAACATCAACGCTGAATGCGGCTCTACACACGTCGCGACTCTCGGTGAGCGGGTCCGCGCGGGTGGACATGCGCTCGGCTTCGCGTTCGACGGAGACGGCGATCGGGTTCTCGCGGTAGATCGTTCAGGCGTTGTGGTCGACGGCGATGAGCTGATCGCGATGGCGGCGCTGCATCTGCGCGATCAAGGCCGACTGGCCGGCGATGGCGTGGTGGTGACGGTGATGACCAACTACGGCTTTCACAGCGCCATGCAGGGCGCTGGCATCGAGGTGGCCAGCACGAATGTCGGAGACCGCTACGTGTTGGAGGAGTTGCGCGAGCGGCGCTGGACACTTGGAGGAGAGCAGTCCGGTCACATCATCGACATGAACTTCAACAGCACCGGCGACGGGATCGCGGGAGCGCTGCTGACCCTCGAGGCGCTGGCCGGGCGCGATCTGACCGAACGCCGCGCGATGGAGAAGCTCCCTCAGCGGTTGGTCAACGTGCGTGTGCGCGACCGGGGAGCGTTCGCGAGCGCCGAATACGTGGCTGAAGGGGTACGCGCCGAGGGCGATGCACTGTCCGGGCGCGGGCGTGTGCTGGTGCGCCCGAGCGGCACCGAGCCGCTCGTCAGGGTGATGGTCGAGGCTCCGACCGACGACGAGGCCGAGCACGCCTGCGCGCGGCTGGTGGCTCTCGTGCGGCGCGAGCTGGGTTGAAAGGCGGCCCTGAGGCTGCCTGTTCGAGGCTGGTGGCGCCTGCGCGGCCCGAGCCGGCCTGAGAACCCGCTGATATCGTCGTCGCCGTGTGTGGCATCGTTGGCTACGTCGGCAGGCGCCCCGCCCGCGAGCTGCTGCTCGCCGGGCTGAAGAAGCTCGAGTATCGTGGCTATGACAGCGCCGGGATCTCTCTTATCGGAGAGGACCGCATCGAAGCGGTTCGCTCCGTCGGCAACCTCAGCGCGCTCGAGGCCAAGCTCGACGTCGTCGACTCACGACGCTCCGCCGCGGCCGGCGCCGTGGCGGTCGCCGCGGCGCCCCCAACCACCGGCATCGGGCACACTCGCTGGGCGACCCACGGGAGGGTCAGCGAGGAGAACGCGCACCCGCACTATGACTCCGAGGATCGCCTGCACGTGGTGGTGAACGGCATCGTCGAGAACTACATGGCGCTCAAGGAGCGCCTCATCGCCCAGGGCAGCGTGTTCACCTCCGAGACCGATGCCGAGGTGATCGCGCATCTGATCGCTTATCACTATCAGGGCGATCTCGCCGGCGCTGTGCGTGCGGCGTACGCCGAGCTCGAGGGTCACTACGCGTTTGTCGCCATGAGCCTGGAGGAGCCCGACACGCTGGTGGGGGCGCGCAAGGAGTGCCCGCTGGTGGTGGGCCGGGGCGAGGGGGAGCAGTTCGTCGCCTCTGCGGTCTCGGCGTTCCTGTCGCAGACCCGTGACGTCCAGTACGTCGAGAACGGAGAGATCGTCGTATTGCGTCCAGAGGGCGTCACGATCCTCACCCCCGCCGGCGAGACGGTGCAGCGTGCCGTGGAGCGGATCGACTGGGACGAGGACACCGCCGAGAAGGGCGGCTTTGAGACGTTCATGCTCAAGGAGATCCACGAACAGGCGGATGCCGTGGCCGAGACGATCGCCGACCGGGTCGCTCGTGGAGACGGCGTCGACCTCGACGATCGGGGTGCGCTCGACGAGACGATCCTCGCGGACGTCAAACGGATCGTGATAGTCGCCTGCGGGACCTCCTACCACGCCGGCCTGATCGGGCGCTACGCGATCGAGGAGTGGGCGCGCGTGCCCGTGGAGATGGACGTCGCCTCCGAGTACCGCTATCGCAATCCGGTGGTGGGTCCGGGGGACCTGGTGATCGGGATATCCCAGTCGGGGGAGACCGCCGACACGCTTGCCGCGATGCGCAAGGCTCGCGAGCGCGGCGCCAGCGTGTTGGCGATCACGAACGTAATGGGCTCGCAGGCCACGCGCGAGGCGGACGGGGTGCTGTTCACGCGGGCCGGCCTCGAGATCGGCGTGGCGGCCACCAAGACGTTCGTCTGCCAGGTGGCGGTCATCTACCTGCTCGGACTGCGCCTGGCGGAGCTGCGCGGGACGCTCGCGCCCGAGCGGATCGCCGAGCTCGTCGATGAGATCAAGAGCCTGCCGCGCTGCATCGATGAGGTCATCCAGGGCGTGGGCGAGCAGGTGAGCCGTGTCGCGGACGAGTACTGGCGCAAGGACTTCTTCCTGTACATCGGCCGCCACGTCGGCCTGCCCGTGGCGCTCGAGGGCGCCCTGAAGCTCAAGGAGATCTCCTACATCGCGACCGACGCCTATGCGGCTGGCGAGATGAAGCACGGGCCGATCGCCCTGCTCGACGACTCCACCCCCGTGGTGTGCGTCGCGACCGACTCGCCGGTGCTCGAGAAGATGGTGTCCAACATGCAGGAGGTGCGTGCGCGCGGGGCCCATGTGATCGCGATCACGACGGCCGGCAACGATGAGGTTTGGAGGCACCTCGACATCGCGATCCCCGTGCCCGCGGTGGACTGGATGCTCCAGCCGATCCTCGCGGTGATCCCGCTGCAAATGCTCGCTTACGAGATAGCCAGGCGACGCGGCTTGAACGTCGACCAGCCGCGCAACCTCGCCAAGACGGTCACCGTCGAGTAACCGGGTACGCCGGCGGGCGTGCAATGACGCTCGCGGACGAGCAAGCCGGCGCGGGTTGGCTCTAGCATCGCTCGTCATGGAAGCCCTTCCCGACTGGTGCGAGCCGCTCCTCGATGCGCCGCAGATGCGGGCGGTGGACCGCTGGGCGATCGATGAGCGGGGGGTCCCGTCGCTCGATCTGATGGAGCGCGCCGGCGAAGGCGTCGCGCAGGCGGTCGAGCTCCTCGCGCCCGATGGCCCGGTGGCGATCGTCTGCGGCAAGGGCAACAACGGCGGCGACGGTCTGGTGGCGGCTCGGCTGCTGCGCGAGGCGGGCAGGGCGGTGACAGTGGTGTGCGTGTCCCCGCCGGATGAGCTCTCGCCGGACGCCCGGGCGAACCTTGAGCGCCTGCCCGGTGAGCAGCCCGCGCAACTCGACGAGTCCGCTGCCAGGCATGCAATCGAGCAGGCGGTCGTGATCGTCGATGCGCTGCTCGGGACCGGCTTCGCGGGCGTGCCGCAGGGCGCTGTCGCACAGGCGGTCGAGGCTGTGAATGCGGCAAGCGGGCGTGTGGTGAGCGCGGACGTGCCCAGTGGCGTGGATGCTTCCGCGGGCGCGGTCGCCGGCGAGGCGATCGACGCCGATCTGACCGTGACGTTCCATGCGGCCAAGCCGGGCCTGTGGATCCATCCAGGCAAGCTCCACGCCGGGAAGGCGCGCACGATCGACGTCGGCATTCCAAGAGGCGCCCCCGGCGCGGCGGAGATCGGTCTGATCGGCCCGGCGGTTCTCGACACGCTTCCGCGCAGGACGGCCCGCTCGACGAAGTTCACCAGCGGGCACGTGGTCGTCGTGGGCGGCTCCCGTGGGCTGATCGGCGCGCCCGGCATGACGGCGTTGGCGGCGATGCGCGCGGGCGCGGGCTATGTGACCGCGTGTGTGCCCGAGTCGCTGCGTGCGATTCTCGACGTCCAGTTGATGGAGGTCATGACGCGTGCCCTGCCGGATGAGCAGGGTTCGCTCACGCCCGACGGGCTCGACGAGGCTCTCGACGCGCTCCTGGGAGCCGGGGCGTTGGCGCTCGGACCGGGACTTGGCCGGGACAGCGCTGCCGTGTCGTTCTGCCGCGAGCTGGCGCGCAAGGCGCCGGTCGCCACCGTGCTCGACGCCGACGGGCTGAACGCCCACGCGGGGTGCCTCGCGGAGCTGGCCCGCCGAAAGGCTCCCACGGTCCTCACGCCCCATGCGGGCGAGCTCGGGCGCCTGCTCGAGACGGACAGCGATCTGGTTCAGCACGAACGACTGCGATACGTTCGCGCCGCCGCCGAGCAGGCGGGCGCCGTGGTGGTGCTCAAGGGCGACGACACTTTGATCGCCGATTCCAGCGGACGCGTCGCAATCAGCCGCGGCAACAGCCCTGCGCTCGCCACGGCTGGAACGGGCGACGTTCTCACGGGCGCGATCGCGGCGCTGCTCGCGCAAGGGGTCGACGCGTTCACCGCCGCGGCGGCCGGCGTGCACGTGCACGCCGAGGCTGGGCGTGAGGCGCAGCGCAGACGGGGCGCCGCCGAGGGCGTGATCGCCACCGACGTGATCGCCGCTCTGCCGGCGGCGAGGAGATCGTGACCGTGCGTAGGGCGATCGCGCGCGTCAACCTGGCGGCGATCGAGCGCAACTGCGCTCGCCTGCGCGCCGAGCTCGATCGCGGGTGCGAGCTGTGCGTCGTAGTGAAGGCCGACGGTTATGGACACGGCGCCGTGCAGAGCGCCCGTGCCGCGCTCGGCGGGGGCGCGAGCTGGCTCGCGGTCGCCGGCGCGCGCGAGGCCGTCGAGCTGCGGCAGGCGGGCTTGCGGGATGTGCGCCTGCTCGTGATGGGCGCGCTCAGCCCGGTCGAGCTGCGCGAAGCGCTTAAGGCTCAGGCAGACGTCGTGCTCTGGAACCAGGAGGCCGTTCAGGCGGTCGCCGGCCTCGGTGGTGGGCGCGTGCACGTCAAGCTCGACAGCGGCATGGGACGGCTCGGCACGCGCGACCCGGACGAGGCGTCGCGGGTCGTCGCGATGGCGGCGGACACTCCCGGCGTGGAGCTCGTCGGAGCGATGACCCACTTCGCGACAGCCGACGAGCGGGACGAGCGGTTCTTCCAGCGTCAGCTCAACGTGTTCGCCCGCTGGGCGGAGCAGGTCAAGGCAGCCCACCCGCGGGTCGTTGTGCACGCCGCCAACAGCGCGGCGACCATGCGCGAGAAACGCGCGCACTTCGACATGGTGCGCTGTGGGATAGCGGTCTACGGGATGGATCCCTTCGGGGAGGACCCGTTCTCGTGCGGGCTCGATCCGGCCCTCGAGCTGAGTTCGTACGTGGCCGAGGTGAAGCGGTGTGGGAAGGGGGAGAGCGCCGGCTATGGACGGCGCTTCGTCGCCGAGCTGGACACAGTCCTCGGAGTCCTGCCGATCGGCTATGGCGATGGCTGGCGGCGAGCGCTGTCTGGTAACGCGGAAGTGCTGATCTCCGCACAGCGTCGGCCGATCGTGGGCACGGTGAGCATGGACAACCTCACGGTCGACCTCGACGGAGCCACGGCCGCGTCGGCCCTGCGCGGAGCCGAGGCGGTCCTGATCGGCGCGCGCGGCGAGGAGCGGATAACCGCCGAGGAGCTCGCGCGAGGGATGCACACGATCAACTACGAGGTCACCTGCGGGCTGACCGGACGCGTGCCGCGGGTCTACCACCGCGACGGCGAGCCCGCGGGCGAGGCGGCCGGCGAGTCCCACGCGCCGCACGCCGGTGTGAGCCCCTGATGACCGACGCGCTGCGGGTGGCCCGCTCGGCGCTTTCGGGCCGGCGTGCCTGGCTGGTCGGCGGAGCTGTGCGCGACCGCGTGCTGGGACGGCCGATAGCCGACCTCGACGTGGTGGTCGATGGCGATCCGGGCGAGGGCGCGCGGGCAATAGCTCAAGCGGCGAGAAGCGCCGGCGGCGGAGCCGCGTGCTTCGCGCTCTCCGAGCAGTTCGGAGCGTGGCGCGTCGTGGCGCGCGACGGCTCTTGGCAGATCGACGTCGAGCGGCTGCGCGGAGGGTCGCTCCAGGCCGACCTCGCCTTGCGCGACTTCACCGTGAACGCGGTGGCCGAGCCGATCGACGGGGGCGCGCCGGTCGATCCGCTCGGTGGCCTCGTCGACCTGCGGGCGGGACGCTTGCGAATGGCGGGCCGCGATGCCTTCGTGGACGATCCGCTGCGGGTGCTGCGGCTCGTGCGCGTCGCGGTCGAGCTCGGGCTCGAGCCCGAGGCGGAGGCGATCGCGGCCGCGCGCGAGCGGGTCGACGCGCTCGAGGACGTCTCGCCCGAGCGGGTGTTCGTGGAGTTGCACAGGATCGTCGCGTCGCCGCAGGCGCTGAGTGGGATCGAGTTGATGGGGCAGCTCGGGGCCACCGCGGTCGTACTGCCCGAGCTTCACGCCACGCGTGGGGTGGAGCAGAGCCGCTATCACCATCGCGACGTGTACGGCCACACGCTGGAGGTGCTCGACCGCGCGATCGCGCTGCAGGCCGACCCAAGTGCGCTCCTCGGCGTGGAG
>CABEAD010000068.1_pt1 | contig 18173 bp, 16 predicted proteins | sample 3132311 | NCBI WGS metagenome assembly CABEAD01 (sample SAMEA5534342, study PRJEB31848) | metagenome | biome: tundra; feature: field; material: soil | place: USA | collected 2013-05 | depth 0.45 m
TCTGATCGTCAACACGCCCACCGGCTCAGGCGCCCGCACCGACGGCTGGGAGATCCGCCGCGCGGCGGATCTCCCAGCCGTCGGTGCGGGCGCCTGAGCCGGTGGGCGTGTTGACGATCAGATCGACATCGCCGCGCTCGATCCAGTCAACGACATGCGGGGAGCCCTCGCCGATCTTGTTGAGCCGCTGCACGGGCACGCCCATGCGCGCGATCGCCTCGGCGGTGCCGCGCGTTGCGAGAATCCGAAAGTCGTTGTCGTGGAGGATCTGCGCGACCGCGAAAGCGCCCGGCTTGTCGGCGTCTGTGACGGTGATGAACGCCGTGCCACTCGCGGGCAGCGGCGAGCCGGCGGCCGCCTGAGCCTTCGCGAATGCGGTTGGGAAGTCGCGCGCGATGCCCATCACCTCACCGGTGGAGCGCATCTCCGGCCCGAGCACCGAGTCGGCGCCGTCGAAGCGGTCGAACGGGAGGACCGCCTCCTTGACCGAGATGTGATCGCCGAAGCCCAGGCCTTCGCGGCCCCTGGGGAGATCGAGCGCCGCGATGCGCTCGCCGAGCATGATCCGGCAGGCGAGCTTGGCAAGCGGCAAGCCGACGGCCTTGGACACGAACGGGACGGTGCGCGAGGCGCGCGGGTTGGCCTCGATCACGTACAGCCGACCGTCGTGGACCCCATACTGGACGTTGAGCAGACCGACGACCCCCACCCCGAGGGCGATGTCGCGGGTGGCGGCCCTGATCTGCTCGAGCATCTCCTCGCCGAGCGAGTGCGGAGGCAGCACGCACGCGCTGTCGCCGGAGTGCACGCCCGCCTCCTCGACGTGTTGCATGATCCCGCCGATCCACACCTCCTCGCCGTCGCACAGCGCATCGACGTCGACCTCGACGGCGTTCTCGAGGAAGCGATCCAAGAAGATCGTGGACTTCCCCGAGGCTGCATTCGTGCCGGACTCCTGTCGTTTTGGGGAGGAAGGGTTGGTCGGCTCGCTGGACTCCGCGCCGATCGCCTCGCGCCGCAGGTAGTCGGCGAGCCCCTCGCGTGAGTAGACGATCTCCATCGCCCTGCCGCCGAGCACGTAGGAGGGGCGCACCAGCAGGGGGAAGCCGACGTCATCGGCCCGCTCGAGCGCCTCGCCCACCGAGCGGGCCGTGGCGTATGGGGGCGCCTGGTGGCCGAGCCTGTCAAGCAAGTCGCCGAAGCGTCCGCGGTCCTCGGCGAGGTCGATCGCCTCGACGCTCGTGCCGAGCAGCGGAACGCCGGCCCGCTCGAGTCCCTCCGCGAGCTTGAGCGGAGTCTGTCCGCCGAACTGGACGATCACTCCCTCGAGCGGTCCGACCGTCCGCTCGACCTCGATCACGGCAAGCACATCCTCGAGCGTGAGCGGCTCGAAGTAGAGCCGGTCGGAGGTGTCGTAGTCAGTGGACACCGTCTCGGGATTGCAGTTGACGATCACCGCATCGCGCCCCGACTCGCGCACCGTCATCGCGGCGTGAACGCAGCAGTAGTCGAACTCAATTCCCTGCCCGATCCGATTTGGTCCGGCGCCCAGGATCACGACCGAGGGACGCTCGCCGGCCGGGTCGCCGGGTTGCGCCGGCCGGGTCGCCGGGTTGCGGAGGACCTCGTGCGCCGGCCCACCACCGGCTCCGACCCAGTCCTGCGGACCGTGTGCCCCGCCACCGCCGCTCGCTCGGCGCTCCCAGCCCGAGTAGTAGTAGGGGGTGCGCGCCGGAAACTCCGCGGCGCACGTGTCAACCGACCTGAACAGGCGCTCCCCCTCAAAGGGGGCGCCGGGGTCCTTCGCGATGCGCTCCAGCTCACGCAGGAACCACGGGTCGATGGAGGTGCGCTCGCGCACCGCCTCGATTCCGACTCCGCGGCGCAGCAGCTCGAGGATCGCCTCGTAGCGGTCGGCCGCGGGCGCCTTCAGGCTGTCGAGCAACTGCTCGTCGGCGTGTCCCTCCAGACGCGGCGGCTTGTCGAGCTCGCGCGAGCGCAACGCCTTGGCGAACGCCTGGGAGAAGGTGCGGCCGATCGCCATCACCTCCCCCACCGACTTCATGTGCGTGGACAGCGTCGAGGTGGCGCCCGGGAACTTCTCGAACGCAAAGCGCGGCCACTTGACGACCACGTAGTCGATCGTCGGCTCGAAGCTCGCGGGGGTGACGCCCGTGATGTCGTTGTCGATCTCCTCCAGCAGGTAGCCCACGGCGAGACGCGCCGCGATCTTCGCGATCGGAAAGCCCGTGGCCTTGGAGGCGAGCGCCGAGGAGCGCGACACGCGCGGGTTCATCTCGATCACCAGAATCTCCTCGGTGCCGGGGTTCACCGCGAACTGCACATTGGACCCGCCCGTCTCCACGCCGACGGCGCGGATCACCGTGATCGCCTGGTCTCGCAGCTTCTGGTAGAGAGCGTCGCTGAGCGTCTGCTGCGGCGCGACCGTCACCGAGTCGCCGGTATGGACGCCCATCGGGTCGACGTTCTCGATCGAGCACACGATCACGACGTTGTCGGCTTTGTCGCGCATCACCTCCAGCTCGAACTCGCCCCAGCCGAGCACCGACTGGTCGAGCAGGACCTGCCCGATCGGCGATGCCTCGAGTCCGCGCCGCACGATCGTCTCGAACTCCTGCTCGGTGCGAGCGATGCCGCCGCCGCGGCCGCCCAGCGTGAAGGCCGGGCGCACGATGCATGGCAGTCCGATGTCAGGCAGCGCCCGCATGGCCTCGCGCACTCCCTCCTCGATGTCGAACCAGCCCGCGCCGGGCGCGCCTGCGGCTTGCGCGCCGACATCATCGAACCAGGAGGCGGTGGCAATCGCGCCGTTGGGCATGCTCAGACCGGCGCGAGCCATTGCGGCGCCGAACAGCTCCCTGTCCTCGGCGCAGGCGATTGCGTCGTAGTTGGCGCCGATCAGCTCGACGCCGAAGCGCTCCAGGGTGCCGTCGTCGTGCAGTGCCTTTGACAAGTTAAGGGCGGTCTGGCCACCGAGCGTTCCCAGCAGCGCGTCGGGGCGCTCGCGCTCGATCACCTTCGCCACCGGCCCCGGCAGCAGCGGCTCGATGTATGTCGCGTCGGCGAACTCGGGGTCGGTCATGATCGTCGCCGGGTTGGAGTTGACGAGCACGACCTGGAAGCCCTCCTCGCGCAACACCTTGCACGCCTGCACCCCGGAGTAGTCGAACTCGGCGGCCTGGCCGATCACGATCGGGCCGGAACCGAGGATCAGGATCTTGTGGATGTCCTCACGCCGCGGCAATGCGCTCCAGGAACCGGTCGAACAGGTGCAGGCTGTCGTGCGGGCCGGGCCCGGCCTCCGGGTGGTACTGGACCGCCCCCCCGGGCACGTCGAGCAACTCGAAGCCCTCGACGGTGCGGTCATACAGGTTGACGTGGGTCAACTGGGCGGCGCCGAAGTCCGTATCCCAGCGGATCGGCTCGTCGGTGTCGAGCGTCCGCGCTCCACCGGGTCCGAGCACCGCGAAGCCATGGTTCTGGGAGGTGATCTCCACGCGCCCGGTGTGCAGGTCCTTGACCGGGTGGTTGGCGCCACGGTGGCCGAACGGCAGCTTGTAGGTCTGGAGGCCGAGCGCCCTGCACAGCAGTTGGTGGCCGAGGCAGATACCCCACACCGGCTTGCGCCCGACCAGATCGCGGAGCGTGCCCACGACGTAGTGAAGCGCAGCCGGGTCACCGGGGCCGTTGGCCACGAGTATCGCGTCAGGGTCTTCGGCGAGCAGTTGCTCGGCGGTGCTAGCGCACGGGTGCAGCGCCACGCGCGCCCCGCGCTCGAGGAGGTTGCGCACGATCGAGAGCTTGATCCCAGTGTCGATCACGGCGATCTTCGGCCCCGACCCATCGCCGTGGAAGCTGACCTCGCTCGGGGTGACGACCGACGCCAGGTCCCGGCCGGCCATCGGCGGCTCGGCCTCGATCAGCTCGCGCGCCCGCTGCACTCCGATCGCCTCTTCGAAGATGCCGCCGCGCATCGAGCCGGCCTCGCGGATGTGACGTACGAGCGCGCGCGTATCGACGCCGCTGATCGCCGGCACGCCGCAGTCGGCGAGCCAGTCCAACCAGCCGCGCTCGGCACTCGGAGCGTCCTCGCCCCCGCAGGCCTCGCGCATGATCGCCGCGCGCGCCCACACCCGCTCCGACTCCATCGCCCGGGCGCTCACCCCGTAGTTGCCGATATGGGGGTAGGTGAACGTGATCAGCTGGCCGGCGAACGAGGGGTCGGTGACCGACTCCTGATAGCCGGACATGCCGGTCGTGAACACGACCTCCCCCACCGCATGGCCCTCGGCCGCGCAAGCCTCGCCATCGAAGCGCGTGCCGTCCTCGAGCAGCACGTACGCCTGTGAGCGCGCCATCAGAGGATCAGCCTCTGGACGGCCTTGAACTCGGGCGTGCCCGCGCGCTCCAGAAGCTCGAACAGCACGGACTCGACCGTGCTGAGGATCGCGCCCGCGCGCGCCAGGCGCTCCAGACCCCGCTCGTAGTCGATCCGGTGGCGTGAGCCGACCGCGTCGGCCGGCACGTGAACTTCGATCCCCCGCTCGAGCAGGTCGTGGACCGTCTGCGATACGCACACGTGCGTCTCGATCCCGCACACGATCGCCTGACCGCGTCCCCCGAGATCGAACCCCTCGGCGCGCGCGGCCGAGAAGACGGTCTTCTCGATGCGCGGCTCCTCCTCGAGGCCGACCTCGGGCGCCGTGTGGCCCAGGCCCCTCGGATACTGCTCGCTGACGATCCGCGGCACATCGAGAATGCGCCCCCCCTGTACGAGCTTGGAGCACGCCTGCGCCACGCGCTCGAACGACTTGTACGAGCGAAAGCCCTCCTGGACGTCCACCACCACGAGCACCGCACGGTTGCGATCGAGCAGGCTCATGCGGCCACCACCGAGAAGGCGCGCTCGCGGTAGGCGACGGCGCCGGCCGCGACCGTCATCAGCACCCGACCGCGCAATCGCCGCCCCGTGAAGCAGCAGTTCTCCGAGCGGCTCTCCCAGCCGTGCTCGCCGGCGAGGAACTCGGCAGTGAGGTCCACGAGAACGAGATTTGCCGGCTCGCCGACCGCGATCCGCGGGGTCGGAAGCTCGAACAGAGCCGCCCCGGCGGTCATCCGCTCTACGAGCAGGCCCAGATCGATCGTGCCGGCCAGCACCAGCTCGGTGTAGAGGGCCGCGAATGCCGTCTCCAGCCCGGTCGTGCCCATCGGCGCCTGCTCGAACGGAACCTCCTTCTCGTGGCGCGCGTGCGGGGCGTGATCGGTCGCCACACAGTCGATCGTGCCTGAGCGCAAACCGTCGATCAGCGCGATCCTGTCAGCCTCGCCGGCGAGCGGCGGGTTCATCTTCATGTGCGTGTCGAGATGGCGCACGTCCTCCTCGGTCAACAGCAGATGATGAGGGGTCACCTCGGCGCTCACCTTGAACCCGCGCTCCTTGGCGGCTGACACCGCGCGGACGGACGCCTCGCAGCTCAGGTGCTGGAAGTGCACGCGCCCGTCCTCATAGCCCGCGAGCTCCGCGTCGCGGGCTACCATCGTGGACTCGCTCACACTCGGTATTCCGCCGACGCCGAGCGCCGCGCTCACGGCGCCCTCGTGCATGCTGCCGCCGTGGGAGAGAGACGGGTCCTCCTCGTGCAGGGTGAGCACCCCGCCGCACAGGCGCTGGTACTGCAGCGCCTTGCGCAGCATCCCGGCGCTCGCCACCGGGCGCCCATCGTCGGTGAAGCCGAGCGCGCCCTCTTCGCGCAGCTCAGCCATCTCGGTCAGCTCGGACCCTTCCAGTCCGCGGGTGATCGCGGGCAGGAAGCCGACCGGGATGCGCGCCTCGCGCCTCGCCGCCTCGCGCAGAGAGCGCAGCAGCGGCGCCGAGTCGAGCACGGGGTCGGTATTGGGCATCGCGATCACCGCGCCGAAGCCACCGGCCGCCGCCGCGCGGGTGCCCGTTTCCAGGTCCTCCTTGTGCTCCTGGCCGGGGCTGCGAAAGTGCACGTGCGGGTCGACGAACGCCGGCATCAGATGGCGCCCCTTGCCCTTTACGACCTCGGTGTGCTCCCCTGGAATCAGCTCGCCGGGTGAGGAGATCTCGGTGATCAGCCCGTCGCGCACACGCACGTCCAGGCGCGCGTCCAAGGCGGACCGCGGATCGAGCACGTGAGCGTCGCGGATGAGAAGATCGGCGCCCGGGAGCGTGCGGTGCAGGAGCAAAGTAGCGGCCATCACGCGAGCTGGGGTTCTGGGACGGGCTGGAACGCGCGGGCACCCGAGAGCAGCTCGTACAGGACCGCCATGCGCACCACCACACCCGCCTCGACCTGGGCTGTGATGAGCGCTTGCGGCGAATCCACCACCTCGCCGGAGAGCTCCACTCCGCGGTTGACCGGTCCAGGGTGCATGAGCAGCTGGCGTGGGGAGAGACGACGCGCGTTCACCTGGAAGCAGGCGGCATACTCGCGCAGCGATGGCACCCACGCCTCGTTCATGCGCTCGTGTTGCATGCGCAACGCGTACACCACGTCAGCGCCCGCCAGCTCGTCGAGTGTGAAGCGCACCTCGCAGCCGAGCGCCTCGATCCCGCGCGGGATGAGCGTGGGCGGGCCCGCCACCGTCACCTCCGCCCCCATCCGCTGGAAGGCGAGGATGTTCGAGCGGGCAACCCGTGAATGGGCGACATCGCCGACGATCCAGATCGAAGCGCCGTCGAGCGAGCCGAGCCGGCGATGCAGCGTGTAGACGTCGAGCAGCGCCTGCGTCGGGTGCTCGTGCTGGCCGTCGCCGGCATTGATGATCGCGGCGCTCGTCCAACGCGAGACCAGCTCGGCGGCGCCCGCCCACGGGGTGCGGATCACGATCGCGTCGGGCTTGTGGGCGCTCAAAGTGAGCACGGTGTCCTTCAACGACTCGCCCTTCTCGACGCTCGAGCCGCTCGAGACGAAGTTCACGACATCGGCGGACAGGCGCTTGGCGGCCAGCTCGAACGAGCTGCGCGTGCGCGTCGAGGACTCGTAGAAGAGATTGAGCACCATCCTGCCTCGCAGCGCCGGCACCTTCTTGATCTCGCGGTCGGACACCTCGGCGAAGCGCGCCGCCTGCTCGACGATGCGCTCGATACCGGCCCGGTCGAGGTCCTCGATCGACAGGAGATGGTTCATGCGCTCACGTCCAGCCCCACCGCGGCGGGATGGATCGCGACCTCGTCGACCCCGTCGAGCTCCTTGACACGCACGCTGACGTGCTCCTCTCGCGATGTCGGCAGGTTCTTGCCGACATAGTCGGGGCGGATCGGCAGCTCGCGATGGCCACGGTCGGCGAGGACCGCGAGCTGAACGCGATCGGGACGGCCATAGTCGAACAGGGCCTCGATCGCCGCGCGTGCGGTGCGGCCCGTGTAGAGGACGTCGTCGACGACAACCACCGTGCGCCGCGTCAGATCGAAGTCGATGTGCGAGGCGTGCACGACCGGAGCCTGGGGCCTGCTCGACACATCGTCCCGGTAGAAGCCGATGTCGAGGTCCCCAAACGGCACCTCCGTGTGCAGCAGCTCTTCGAGCAGGGCCTGCAGCCGCCGGGCGAGGAACGCGCCACGACGGTGGATGCCCACCACCGCCACGGCCTGCTTCGTGGTGTTCCGCTCGGCTATCTCATGGGCGATCCGCGCCAGCGCCCGCCGCACTTCGTCCTCTCCGAGGACGATCTTGCCTGTATCCATTGTTTCCTTCTGGCCTCACGGGACCGGGTTAAAGGAGCAAGACGACTGTATCAGCGCGCGGCGACAGGCTCCGTGGTCGCCTGCTCACGCGCCTGATGGCTCGACCAGCGGATCAACCCCGGGGGGCCCTTCTCCGGCAAGGGGACGTCGATCGTGTCGAAGTCGCGCGGCGCCTCGGTTGCCGCGAACACGGCGCGTGCCTCCTCGCGCAATTCCCCGCCCGGGTAGCGGCTCGAGATGTGGGTGAGCGCGAGCATCCTCACCTGGGCGTCGCGCGCAAGCTCCGCGGCCTGGCGCGCGGTGCTGTGGCCGGTCTGGCGCGCACGCTCCAGCTCCTCCTCGGCAAACGTGGCCTCGTGCACCAGCACGTCCGCCTCATGGGCGGCGATCGCGAGCGCCTCGCACGGCGACGTATCGCCGGAGATCACGATCTTGCGCCCCTCGCGCGTCGGGCCCATGACCTGCTCGGGCCGCACGCCCGACACGGTCTCCCCGCGCGCGAGACGGCCGAAGTCCGGTCCCGGCGTGACCCCGAGCTGCTCGGCGAGCTTCGCGTCGAGGTGCCCAGGACGGGAGTCCTCGACGATCGCGTAGCCGAACGATGAGGCGCTGCGGTGGGTTACAGGCACGGCCGCCACGAGGTAGCCGTCGAGCCGCACCGTCTCGGCCGGCTCCAGCTCAACGACGCTCAGTCCATAGGGAAGGCGCCCGTAGACGAATCGCATCGCGTCCATCACCTGCCTCAGTCCCTTCGGCCCGTACACCGAGAGGGGCTGGTCGCGGTCGCGCAGCGCGAACGACTTGAGCATCCCCGGGAGTCCGAGCCAGTGGTCGGCGTGGAAGTGCGTGATGAACACGCTGTCCACGTCCGCGAGACCGACCGAGCGCACGAGCTGGCGCTGGGTGCCCTCGCCGCAGTCGAACAAGAGCCGGTCCCCTCCCCTGCGGACGAGCACGGCGGGCAGGCCGCGCCTCGCGCTCGGCACCGAGCCGCCGGTGCCGGCGAAGAACAGGGAGAGGTCCATGTGCGCAACGGTAGCGGGCGGGGCTCGGGGTTTGCCCGCCACGCCCGGGGCTTCCCCGCCATGCGAGGTCAGAGTGCCGGCCAGCGGCGCTTGGTGCGGCGGTAAGCTCTGCTGGCGAAGGTGCCGCGGCTGTGGTGCCCTCTGCGCCCGTAGCTCAGTGGATAGAGCGTCCGCCTCCGGAGCGGAAGGTCGCGTGTTCGAATCACGCCGGGCGCGCTCGACGTGGTGACCTTCGCGCATCGCGCTTGCGGGTGACGGCGACGCGGCAGCCTATGCGTGTGCGAGCTGGCGCATCTGCCGCACCGGGTGGCGCCCCAGCCGGCTCGCGGTCGCGTACGGCGTGGCGTGGCCGTGGACGCGCTGGGCGACGTGGACGGGCACGCGCCCTCGCAGCCGGTCGAGCGGCCCGCGGGGCATGGGCGTCAACAGCAGCTCGATCTCCTCGCCGACAAGCACAGTCGCTATGCCCTCGGTGAGGTTGCGCCACAGCACCTCGTCGGCCCACTCCTCATCGCCGGCAAGGAACGCGACATCGTCGGGGTAGCCGAGCGTCTCGTCACTCCGCGTGGCGTCCGTGAACAGCTTGTCGGTCTTCTCGGTGATGGTGCTCATCGCGTGTTCTCCCACTCGTGAACGATATCGGACCAGCAGCGCAGCAGATTGAGTTCGGCGGTGTGCATCGCATCGTTGACCGGCCCATGCGTGACGGCGGGAGGCTGCTCGCGAGGTTGCGCCACACGACGTCGTCGGCCCACTCAATGACCATCACCACGCCTGGCGCGAGGCCGACCCGTCGTCTTCGATCCTTGGGCAAGCGCCTCAACCCTCCACAAGCGCTCGGAGTGCCACCTTCTTGTCCTCCCCACGCCGCATCGACTGGCGATAGACGCGCAGGGCAAGTGCGGGGTCCGTGTGGCCCATCTCGTCCATGACCACGCCCAGGTCCTCGCCGATGGCGTAGAGGATGCTCGCGAAGGTGCGGCGCAACGAGTGCGGCGTGATTTTGTCCGGGAGCGGTGACAGCTCCCGCGCCCGAAGGTTCTCGCTCACTCGCCCGCTCGACCGACGTGCCGATCACGCGCGAGCGAAGGTTGTCGGTGCTCTGCCGGCCGCCGGCGCCAGTCGAGCGCCCGCGACGCTTCCCTTACGGAACGCCGGCAGGCACCCTGATTCACCACACCGTGTAATCCCTGGAGCACTGCCGGCCATAGTGTGGTTATGAAGAGCGATCCGGCGGACGCCATCGGCAGTCTGTATGAGCGCCATGCCGCAGCCGTGCGCCGCTACGCGCTGCGCCGCTCCGACCGAGAGACGGCCGACGAGGTCACCGCGCAGGTCTTCCTGGTGGCTTGGCGTCGTCACTCCTCGGTGCCCGACGACGCGCTGCCCTGGCTGTATGGGGTCGCCCGCCGGGCGTTGGCCGACCAGCGACGTGGGGCATCGCGACGTCGAAGGCTCGGCGAGCGACTCCGCAGCGTGGCGATCGAAGACGCTACCGAGCTCAGACTGGACGATCGAGGTCTGGCGGAGGCTCTCAAGCGCCTGTCGGCTGCCGATCGCGAAGCGCTGCTGCTCTGTTACTGGGAGGAGCTGGAGCCGGCGCAGATGGCGCGTGCAATGGGCTGCTCGCGGGCAGCTGCGGCCGTGCGCCTGCATCGTGCACGCCGCCGGCTGCGCCGAGAGCTCGACGGCGAGGAGCACGTCGAGGACGGAGGACCCGAGCGCGCGTGCGTCGCGAGGAGGGAGTCGGTATGAGCAAGATGAATGAGATCGAGCAGCGTCTGCGTTCGGCGCGCCCTCAGACTGAGGGCTCCCCGCCGCCGCTCGCCGCGGTGCTGGCCTTGGTCGAGCAGGCCGCGGCAGAGCCGCAGCCACGACACTGGTGGCGTCGGAGCCGCGTCGCACTGCCGTTGGCCCTCGCGGCAGTCGTGCTTGCGGGCGCCGGTGGTGGGGCGCTGCTGCTGGCGCCGGGCAAGCCGCTTCCACCCGCGTCCGTGCTGCCCGCCAATCCGAACACCGGCCTCGGTCAGCCGGTCCCGGCGAGCCTCGCGCTGCTGCCCATGCGGGTTCCCGATCCCGCGGGGGGCCCGCCATGGGGGATGCGCGCGATCCACACCACCCGTGGCCTGGTATGCCTTCAGGCCGGTCGCGTAGTCGGTGGCCAACTGGGAGGCCTCGGCACCGGATATGCGTTCAACGCAGACGGTCGCTTCCATCCCTTCCTGCCCGCGGACGCGATCGGCGTCGATGCCTGCCCGACCGGGGACGAGAACGGGCTGGCCTTCATGCCCGGGTCTCCGGTCATCGTGACCGCCGACGGTCTGCCGCTGGCCGGCGAAAACCTGTGGCCCGGCGAGCGCGTCCACTGTGACCTCCCCGGGGAGCAGAACTGGGGCGTGCGCTGTCCGCAGGCCGAACTGCGCGCAGTGGCGATGGGGCTCCTGGGACCGGACGCCACGAGCATTCACGTGAGCGCGCCGGGGCGGGAGCTCACGGTCACACCATACGGGCCCGAGGGCGCGTACCTGATCGTGCTGCCCGCGCAGCCGGACGCCAACACCAGCATGCAGTCGGGATCCTGGGACGGCCACGGCGACGTCAGCAACGCTCCAGGCGGCGCCCTGCTCACGGTCACCTACGGCGACGACTCACAGTGCCAGATCCCAGCCACGAGCCCCCAGCAGCGGTGTCAGCGCAAGGGGTTCGGCTCCGGCAGCGGCGCGCTTCCCAGCTCCGCGCAAGTGAGCGCACCCGTGGATGCCCGCTACCTGCCGCTGGTCAGCCATCCCACAGCATCGCTGATCGCGGAAGCTCGCACCAGCAACCGCTTTTCGCGCCGGCGCTTCTCGGGACGCGAAGAGCAGCCGGGGCCCGCGCTGGCGATCAGCTTCGAAGCGCGGGTCAGCGCGCAGAACGAGTCCAGCGGTTACGTCGTGGAACTTCAGCCCCAGGAAGTACCCGGCTGCGCGACACCTGCCCTTATCGTCAGCCAGCCCACCGAAGAGACCATCTCCGCCGCTCAGCGTGTGGAAATGACGGTCCCCCTCGAAGACAGCTGCGCCACGACCTATTCGGGCCGCGTCTTCTTCGCCAAGTCATCGAGCGAGAGCGAACCCGGAGTGTCCCACGGTGAAGACGAAGGCCCACTCTACGAGGTCATCGGCTCGCAATTTGGCGCCAGGCCGCACTCATTGCGATTCCCCACGGTCGGTCGTTTCCAGATCTCAGTGCCATGACGCCTGCTGGGTCAGACGACCTCCTGTCCGGGGTGTCTAGACCGCCTCCGGAGGATTCTTGTCCTTGGTCACAGATTGTCGGTGAGACTGAACTAGTGGGTGATGATGTCGCGAGCGAGCGAACCGAGCGATGAGCGTCTGCTGCTGAGGGCGGTCGGCAATGAGGATGCGTTCGCTGCGTTCTACGCGCGTTTTGAGCATCCGGTGGTCGCGTTCTTCGTGCGGGCGGTGGGGCGTGGTGATCTCGCCGCCGATCTGACCGCCGAGGTGTTTGCGGCGGCCCTCGAGTCGTTGGAGCGCTTCGATCCCGCGCTGGGCGATGCAGCGGGGTGGCTGTTCGGTATCGCGCGCAATGTGCTGGCTAGAAGCCGCGAGCGCGGCCGGGTTGAAGACCGCGCGCGACGACGGATGGGGATGGGTGTCCTCGCTCTCGATGACGAGGCGATCGAACGGATCGAGGCAAGCATCGGCTCAGGCGACGGAGCGTTGACGCTGCTGGCCGACCTGCCCGATGAGCAGCGGGAGGCGATCCTCGCGCGCGTGGTGCACGAACGTGGCTACCCAGACATCGCGGGGGAGCTTCAGTGCTCGGAGAGCGTTGTCAGGAAGCGCGTAAGCCGCGGCCTGGCCGCCATGCGAACGAGGATGGAGGAGAGATCATGAGCCTGCTGCTGCCCGAGCTCGAGCGTCAGCTACGCGCGGCCGCCCGCGCCCGGGGTCGCGCTGCCCAGGATCAACCGTCCCACCCTGCGCGCCGGCATCGTGTGGCGCTTGCGCTGGGTGGGGCGCTTACGGTCGCGGCGGTCGTGGTGGTCGTCGTGTCCGGGCTCGGCGGCGGCCGCACGTCGGCGGTCGCCGCGGCGGTCGAGCGCGCCGCGCTGGCCGCGCAACGCGGGTTGGCGGCGCCCTCACTCGCCCCGGGCCAGTACTGGTACACACGCACGATCCGGGCGAGCATGACCGGGGTCAGCTCCTATCCCGCGCCCGCGCACCGCGGCAAGCGTGGTTTGCGCCGCCTTGCAGCACCAGGGCTGATCCAGTCACGACAGGTGCAGGAGAGGTGGGTGGGCACCGATGGCTCAGCGCGGGTACGCAGCGCCAACGACGGGCCCGTCCAGTTCTTCTGGCGTACGACCGGGACACAGCCGCCAGGACCGGTGCCCTTTGAACAGAGGCTTCCTGCCGGCACGGGGTACCGCTCGCCGCTCGGCGCTTTCAGCTACCCCGAGGTGCTTGCCCTGCCGACCGACCCCGCCCGGATGCTCGCCCGCATCCGGGCGTCCGCGTTGAGCTTCCAGCAACACGTCAGGCGGTTCGCACCGGGCTCCACACTCGCCGAACGCTCGCTGGCACAGTCAGAGCTCGAAGTGATCTCCGGAGCATTGGTAGACCTGCCGCTCACACCGGGCTCCCGCGCGGCGGTCTACCGCGCGATGAAGGACATCCCGGGTGTGAGCTACCTCCCAAGCGTCCGCGACCCCCTTGGACGGCGCGGCGTGGCGTTGAGCAGCAACGAATCGGTCACGTTCATCGACGGCACCGGCCCGCTGCGCGGACCCCAGCGGGTCACGAACGAGCTCGTATTCGACCCGAGCACCGGGGCGCTGCTCGCCCAGCAGAGCGTCCTTGATGAGCCGATCCCGAGCATCGGGCTGCCCGCCGGCTACCCGGTCGAGTACTCCGCTTACGTTGTCTCCGGCAACGTCGCCTCAACACACGAACGGTTCGTCCCGCACGCGGGCGGCGAACGGATCGCGCCCGTGCCCAGCACACCCAGCTGCGAAACCGCCGGGCCGGCGCCGGCACAGCTCGTATCCGGACCAATGCCAAGCGCTTTCCTGCACGACTTCTCGGTGCTGAACCGGCCGGCCACGGGCCAGGACCATCTACCGAAGAGCACGTTGCCCGGGCCATGGAGCGTTGAGCTGTCGAGCATCCTCGAGAGTTCCATACGCCTCGTGCGCAGCACCCCCAACGGCGCCCGCGACTACATGATCGTCGGCTACCGGCGCAGCCAGCGCGCGCTCCCACCCCGGCGCTGCCTGCCGGTCATCCGCCGTGCCAACCCCGCCCTGCACGAACTCGAAAAGGTGTTCTCGATCCTCGCCGGCGAGAACAGGGTGCTGAGCGACCTCGCCGCGCAGCGAGGAGCCCAGCGAGCAAAGCCGCAGGCTGTCGTGTGCGTGTTCGAGGTCGGCGGCAATCACGGGTTCGGATGCCTCTCCCCTTCCGCAGTCGACTCGATCGCGTACGAGGCATCCGACTACGGACGCCCGCCCGCCACCGTCACCGGGATCGTCCCCGACGGGGTCGCCAAGATCCAAGCGTCATACGCCGACGGGCGGCGCATCGACGCGCCGGTCGAACACAACCTGCTCATCTACCAGGTAGGCCTCGCGGCGCCCAACGCCGCACCTAAGCAGGTCGTCTGGCTCAACGCCCAGGGACACGCGATCCGGCGCCTGGAGCAGACCCACACACGGTGATCGTCTCACCTCGCCAGGTGGCGCAGCCAGGGGACTTGCCGATTGCTCTTGTCACAGATTCTTGCCTGGCTCCAATATGGGGTAGTGCGGTCAAGGGATCTGTCGAGGTGCTCAGATGAGGAACTGCTTGAGATCGGTTTGCATGACGCGCAGGCGTTCGGCGCGTTCTATGACCGCTACGAGGACTCTCTGCTCGCGTTCTTTCGGCGGGCCAGTGGGCGGGCGGATCTCGCGGCGGATCTCACGGCCGAGGTGTTCGCCGTCGCGCTCGCCTCGCTCGGCGCGTTCCGGGCGGAGTTGGGGAGCGCTCGGGCGTGGCTGTTCGGGATTGCCCGCCACGAACTGGCGCAGAGCTGGAGGCGAGGCCGCGTGGAGGCGCAGGCACGCCTGCGCCTGGGGATGGAGCCGATCGTGCTGAGCGACGAGAACCTCGAGCGCATCGACGAGCTGGGACACACGGCGGCGCTCGACTCGCTCTCGCTGTTGGAGGCGCTTCCCGCCGAGCAGCGGGCCGCCGTGAGGGGTCGAGTGATCGACGACCGCGACTACGAGGACCTCGCTCAGGAGTTTGGCTGCTCGGAGATGGTGGTCCGCCAGCGCGTCAGCCGTGGCCTTCGAGTGCTTCGAGCGCTGGCGGGATACGCGCGATGAGCCAGCTTCCGCAACTGCGCGAGTCGCTGGTGCTCGCCGCCGAGCGACAGGCCGCGCGCGCCGAGAATCGCCCGGTTCCCGCCGGCGGGCGTCCGAGGCTGCCCCGACGGCTCTCGCTCGCACGGCGCGGCTCGGCCGCGCTGGTGTTCGTGGCCGGCCTGCTCGCCCTGGCGGCGGTTGCCTACACCACCACTCAGCTGATTCAGACCGGCTCGCCGGTGAAGTCCGAAGAAGGCTTCTCTGCGAACGCGGGCGCCGGCGTGGCGATCCCAAAGACAGAAGGGCTATTGGGTATCGCGGCGGCCGATCCGGCCGGCGGACCACCGTGGACGATGCGCGTGTACAAGACGAGCCGCGGTCTCGGCTGCGTGCAGGTGGGACGGCTCGTCAACGGACGCATCGGCGTGCTCGGCCGGGACGGCGCCTTCAACGACGACGGGCGCTTTCACCCCCTCCCCGCGCAGGCCAGCCAGGCCGAAGGCGACTGCGTGCTGCTCGACGCGCACGGTCACGCGTTCCTGGGCGTGGGCACCTACGACGAGCCGGCCAGCGGACTGCCACGCGAGTGTCATCTGCTCGGCTCGCGCGCCGCGGGCGAACGCTGCGCGAGAAGCGATCCGCGCGACATCTTCTACGGGCTGCTCGGACCCGATGCGCGCAGCATCACCTACACCGTCGAAGGCCGCACACGCACGATCCCCACCGTCGGCAGCCAGGGCGCCTACCTGATCGTCGAGCGAGCCCCCGCGAAGCTCGCCACGATGGGCGTCGAGGCAGTCGGGTCCGGCACGCTGCCCGCCGGTGGCGGCACGGTGAGCGGCCGCGGCCTCGAGAAGCCCCTCGCCCTGCAACAGCCGATCCGCAGGATCACCTACGCGGGAGGAAAGACATGCACGATCGCCGGGCACAGAGATCGAGATGGCCACGGGGGACTCTGCCTACCGCCGGTTGGCTACGCGACCCAGAAGATCCGCGTTCCCGGCGCCCGCGAGCTCGCCTCTGCGGTTCACCTCAGCAGCACCCTCGGCCAGCCGGTCGCGGGCCGCCCGCGCACCGGCCAAGTCACCGAGCTGCGCGTCTCCTTCGTGGCGCGCGTCGCGGTCGAAAGCGCCCTGAGCGGCTATAGCGTCACCCTGAAGGCCCCCGACAGCGGCAAGTGCAAAGGACGTCCCGCAGAGGCCGATGCGCAGCTCGGGCGCAACGTTAAGGCGGGCGAAAACGTCGAACTGACCCTGTCCTCCGTGTACGCCGATGCGCGCGGCATGTTCCCCGGCTGCTCCGGGACCGCGCACGGGAGGGTCTTCTACAGCATCCCCTCGTTCGAACCGTCAGCCGGTTTCTCCTGGGGCCCGTTCGCTCGCCGGCACTCCCGCATCGTGACCGTCGGACGCTTCACCTACCGCAGTCCCGGCTAGAGCCGAGCGCGCCCGAGTCGTCGCGTAGTGATGGTGTCCTCCAAGCCGCCGCCGCGTCGTCACCCTGGACCCACCCAGTGATCTCGAAAGACCTGGCTGTCCCCGCGAGAAGGTCACAGCTCTTCGAGTTGTGCGTTTATGGGGGTATGGTCGCGCGCGTTGACTGCTCCGATGCCGTGCTGCTCGCCGCGGCGCGTATCGATGCGGACTCGTTCGCGGTGTTCTACGTTCGCTATGAGCGTCTGATCATTGGGTATTTGTTGCGGCGCACGGGGGACCCCGAGGTCGCGGCGGACTTGGCGGCGGAGGTGTTCGCCGCGGCGCTGCGCGCGGCACCCCGCTACCGGCCCGAAGCCCCGACGGCCGCCGCGTGGCTTTTGACGATCGCGCAGCGCACGCTCGCGAGCAGTAGGCGCAGGGGGCGCGTTGAAGCACGTGCCAGGCGCAGGCTCGGTATCCGTGACGCGGTCGTATTGACCGGCGAGGATCTCGAGCGGATCGAGACGCTCTGCGGCCTTGATGGGCAGACCCTGGCACTCCTTGACGAGCTGCCTCTAGACCAGCGCGAGGCGATCCGTGCGCACGTCCTCGACGAGCGCTCCTACCGCGACATCGCCGGCGAGCTCCAGACCTCGGAGCTGGTTATCCGCAAGCGCGTCAGCCGCGGCCTTTCCACGATCAAGCGTCAACTGGAGGAGCCAACGTGAGCATCGTGCCCCAGATCGAGCGCCAACTGCGCGACGCGGCCGAACGTCGGGCGCAGAGCCCCATAATGCGCGTAATCGCCCGGACGCGCCGGCTGCGTGGCGTGTTCGTCGCGCGGCCTCTGATGGTCGCGCTCGCCGTGCTCTTGAGCCTCGCCGGCGCCGCGCTTGCCGCCAGAGCGCTGATCGGCGTCGGCAGCCCCGCGCCGCGCGAATACCCCGGGGTCGGCCAGGCGATCCTGCGCACACGACTGCTCTCTTTGCGGGTACCGGACCCGGCCGGCGGTCCCCCGTGGGGGATGCGGCTCATCTTCACCGCGGCCGGCCGGCCGTCCTCGGGCGCCCGAGGGGGATCGCACTCCTCCGGGGTTCCCCATTGGGGGTGCGTGCAGATCGGGCGTATCGTCGATGGCCGGCTCGGTGTCCTCGGCCAAGACGGCGCCTTCCACGACGACGGCCTCTTCCATGAGCTGCCCGTCCAGCCCGAAGGGTGCGGAAGCGTCAACCACGCCGGCGAACTGATCGGCCTCACGGGTGGGTCCAACATCGAAACGGCCAGTGCCTCCCAAGGGCTCAAAGGCTGCCTCACGGAACCCGTCCAGCGCGCGCAGGCCCTCGCCCTCCCGGCTATCGAGCGTCAGCTCGCCATCGCGAAGGCCGAGGGCGACCGCCAGGCCGTCAAGGGAACGCTCGAAGACCTCGCGCACTATCGACGCCTCGCTCCCCGGATCAAGGCAGAGCCCAGCTGCCCCTCCTCCGACCTTCGCCACATCGACTATGGGGTCGCCGGCCCGCACGTCACGAGCGTGACCGTCACGACAAATGGCGTCCGCAAGACGATCGCGGTGAGCCCGCGCGACGACGGCGCCTACGTGATCGTCCAGCGAATCGCGCTCGGCGAGCGCGTGCGCCCCGCCTTCGGAT
>CABEAD010000070.1_pt1 | contig 18093 bp, 18 predicted proteins | sample 3132311 | NCBI WGS metagenome assembly CABEAD01 (sample SAMEA5534342, study PRJEB31848) | metagenome | biome: tundra; feature: field; material: soil | place: USA | collected 2013-05 | depth 0.45 m
ACTACGGGATCCTCTACGGGCTCTCGGACTTCGGTCTCGCGGACCGCCTCAACATCCCGCTGGAGGAGGCCAAAGCTTTCATCGACGCCTACTTCGAGCGCTTTCCGCGTGTCGCGAAGTTCATGGCGGACACGATCGAGCGCGCCAAGGACGAGGGCCACGTCAAGACGCTCTGGGGCCGCCGCCGCCAGATACCCGAGCTGCGAGCCCGCAACTTCCAGGTGCGCAGCCTCGGCGAGCGCCTCGCCGTCAACACGGTCATCCAGGGCACGGCCGCGGACATCATCAAGCTCGCGATGGTTCGCTGCCACGACGCCCTGCACGAGGGCGGCCTCTCGACGCGCCTGATCCTCACGATCCACGACGAGCTGCTCTTTGAAGGCCCGCCCGAGGAGACCCCGGCCGCGCGCGAGCTGATCGAACGGGAGATGGTCGGGGTGTGGGAGCACTCTCCGCCGCTCGCGGTCGACGTCGGTATCGGGCAGAACTGGCTGGAGGCCAAGTGAGCGAGGTCAGTCGGGCGGCGCCGGGATGCCGGCTGGAGTCGCAAACCGCCGTCCGCAAGAGCGGCGAGTCCCTGTGACCCGCCCGCTCGCCATCGTGCTCGTGGCGGTAGCCGGACTGCTCGTGGGGATGCAGCCGCCGATCAACGCGCGCCTCGGGCGCGAGATCGGCGGGCTCCAAGCGGCCGCCTTCTCGTTCATCGCCGGCACCGTGGCGTTGGTGCTGATCGTGGCCGTCTCCAAGCGAGGCATCGGGACGCTCGGCGACGTGGGGCGGGTGCCGTGGTGGGCACTCCTCGGGGGCCTGCTCGGAGCCGTCTACGTGACCGTCGCGATCCTCACCGTGCGCACGCTCGGCGTCTCGAGCCTGACGGCGATCGTGATCGCCGGTCAGCTGGCCGGCGCGGTCGTGATCGACCGCTTCGGCCTGCTCGGAATCGCCAAGCAGCCGATCGGCGCCGGGCGCATCATCGGGCTCGTGCTGCTCGTGATAGGTGTGGTGCTGGTGGTGCGGCGGTAGGGCGCGCGCGTGTGGCGTCTCGGCGTGGTCGATCGCCGACGAACGACGGCGGGGCGATCGCCAGGTAGTGGTTGAAAGACCATGCGCAAACGCGCGGCGAGGCGAGCGTGCGCGCCATCGCCGTGACGGCGCGGCTGGGGGTAAGGCGCCCGATCAGCCGCTGACTGTTCAGCAGCCAGCGGTACTTGCGCTCGTGGGAGTCCGAGAAGGCTCCGTATCGGCTCAGAGCGCTCTCGCGCGTGGCGTGGCCGTCGAGCACGGGGCGCAGCTCGCGGGCGCATGCCAGGCCGAAGTAGAGCGCCGTGCGGATCCCCTCCGCGGTGAGCGGCAGGCAGTGGCCGGCGGAATCCCCGGCGAAGAACACTCCGTCCTCCACGGCGGGGCGCAGCTGGTGGGGGATCCAGTTGCCCTGGTAGCCCGCCGCCGGCAAACCGAGGTCGCCCGCGAGGCGCACGGTCGGCTCCTTGACGTGGTGTGAGGGCCAGAAGGAGCCCACGCCGACGCGCAGCTCCTCGCGCGCGGGAAAGCTCCACGAGTAGCCGGCTCGCACATAGCGTGGGTCGATCCACAGCTCGAGCTCCTCGCCTGAGCCATGCGGGTGGACCTCCAGGCCGCGCGAGAGGCGCGCATTGGGCGGCTGGATCGCGGTCTCCTTGGACAGGACCCGGCGCCAGCCGAGCGCGTCGACGATCAGCGGCGCTGTGAGGTCACCGCGGTCGGTGTGGACCGTGGAGCCGCTGCGGCCGGTGACCGCAGCGGTCTCGAACTCGGCGTCGCTCGGATGGGCCTGGCTCCACAGCAGCGCGCACAGCTCGCGGTAGTCGAACGTCGAGAACGTCCAGGGCAGCTGCCAGCGGGCGGTCGTCCACGGGGTGTGGACGACGAGCTCGTCGAAGGTCTGGCGCAGCGAGCCCTGCAAGTCGAGCGCTTGCAGCCAGCCGGTGGGAATCCCGCACGCGGAGGTCTGGCGCTCGCCTATCTGGAAGCGGTCGATCACGATCACCCGCGCGCCCGTGTCGGACAGCTCGCGGGCGACGGCGAGACCCGCGAACGAGGCTCCGCACACAAGCACGTCGCAGTCGCGTTGAAGACGGGTGCGCTCCGCTCCGCGCTTCGTGGCTCTCACCGGCATTTGGCGGCCAATGATACGGCTGCGCTAGGCTTCGACCGGTGCAAACCCTTATAGAGAATCCCCAGGCCCACGTGGTCGAGGGGTCAAACGGACTTCTTCTGGAAATCGACGGCCAGATAGTCCCCAACTACGACGCCACGATGCAGCCCTTCGAGGAGGGCGAGGTCGTGACGGGCAATGTCGTTCGCATCGACAAGGACGAGGTGCTCGTCGACATCGGCTACAAGTCCGAGGGGGTCATCCCCGCGAACGAGCTGTCGATCCGCAAGTCGGTCGACCCCCGCGAGGAGGTCCAGCTCGGCGAGGAGGTCGACGCGATTGTCCTCATCAAGGAGGACCAGGACGGACGCCTGATCATGTCCAAGAAGCGCGCCCGCTTCGAGAAGGCATGGCGGCGCATCGAGGCCGCCGCCGAGTCGGGCGAGCCCGTCACGGGCTCGGTCATCGAGGTCGTCAAGGGCGGACTGATCATCGATCTCGGCGTGCGCGGCTTCCTGCCCGCCTCGCTCGTCGACATCCGCCGCGTGCCGAACCTCGACGAGTACCTGGGGACGCAGATCGAGACGAAGGTGATCGAGCTCAACCGCTCGCGCAACAACGTCGTGCTCTCGCGCCGGGCCGTGCTCGAGGAGGAGCGCAAGGAGGTCCGCCAGCAGATCCTCGACCGTCTCCAGCCGGGACTGGTCGTGGACGGGCAGATCTCGAACATCGTCGACTTCGGCGCATTCGTGGACCTCGACGGGATCGACGGCCTGATCCACATCTCCGAGCTTTCGTGGTCTCACGTGAACCACCCCAGCGAGATACTCAACATCGGCGACACCGTGCAGGTCAAGGTGCTCGACATCGATCGCGACCGCCAGCGCATCTCCCTCGGGCTCAAGCAGACCCAAGAAGACCCCTGGCAGCGGATCATGGACACCTACAACGTGGGCGACGAGCTCCAGGGCAAAGTCACCAAGGTCGTGACGTTCGGCGCGTTCGTGGAGATCCTCGATGGTGTGGAGGGGCTCGTGCACATCTCCGAGCTCGCCGGCCACCATGTCGAGAGCCCGCGCGAGATCGTGCACCCGGGCGATGACATCCGCGTGAAGATCCTCGAGATCGACTCCGATCGCAGGCGTCTGTCGCTGTCGGCCAAGCGGGTCGAGGACCAGATCCTGCCCCTGCCGCGCCAGGAGGGTGTTGCTGAGGCGCCGCCCGCCGAGGAGCAGGCGGTCGCCGAGGAGGCTGCCGAAGTTGTGGTCGAGGACTTCGTCACCGAGCCTGCCGCCGAGGAGCCTGCCGTTGAAGAGCCTGCCGCCGAGGAGCCTCCCGTTGAAGAGCCTCCCGTTGAGGAGCCTCCCGCCGAGGAGCCGGTGGCTGAGGAGCAGCCCCAGGAGGAGCAGCCGGCTGCCGAGGAGCACGAGCCGCAGGCGATTGACGAGCACGCGCAACCAGTCGCCGAGCAGGCGCAAGGCTGACGGCTGCGCGCCCGTGGGGCCGGTTGAGCCGGTGGTGCCGTTCGTCGGGCTGACCGGAGGCATGGGGGCGGGCAAGTCGACCGCCCTCGGGGTGCTCGAGGAGCTGGGCGCGCAGGTGCTCTGCACCGACGCGGTCGTGCACGGGCTCTACGGGGAGCAGCGCGTCCGGGACGCCGTCGTCGAGCGCTGGGGAGAGCAGGTGGCGCCGGACGGCGTTGTCGATCGTGCGGCGGTGGCCGAGCGGGCGTTCGCCGGCGAGAAGGACAGGAAGTGGCTGGAGGGCCTGCTGTGGCCGCTCGTGGGAGAGCGCATCGCCGAGTGGCTGGCCCACGCGCGCGCGCTCCAGCCCGCGCCGAAGGCGGCAGTGGTGGAGATCCCGCTGCTGTTCGAGGCCGGGATGGAGAGTGGCTTCGATGCGACCATCGCGGTGATCGCCCAGGAGGGCGTTCGGCGCGAGCGGGCGACGGGCCGTGGGCACGCGCTCGCGGACGAGCGCGTCGCGAGACAGCTCTCCCAGGAGGAGAAGGCCGGGCGTGCGACGTTCGTCGTGCGCAACGACGGCACGAGGGACGACTTGCGGCGCGAGCTGGCCGTGGTTCTTGGCAAGCTGTCGGGATGAGGCGCACCGTCATGGCGCTCGCCGTCACGATCGCTCTCGTCGCGGTCGTCGTCTCACGCATCCAGCACACGCCTCAGAGTGGGGCACTGCCGCTCAGCGACGCGGCGGTGATCCGTGAACAGGCAGCCGACAAGCACCTCGATCCGGCGTTGATCGCGGGCGTGATCTATGCCGAGACGAAGTTCGACCCGCGCACGTCCTCCGCGGGCGCGCTCGGGCTGATGCAGATCCTGCCCGCCACGGCCAACTACATAGCCCACCTGTCCGGGGGCGTGCGCTTCACGACAAGCGACCTCGCCACGCCGAAGATCAACGTGGCCTATGGCAGCTGGTACCTGCGCTACCTGCTTGACCACTACGAAGGCGATGAGATGCTCGCTGTGGCGGCCTATAACGCCGGGCTGGCCAACGTGGATGGGTGGGTGGCGAAAGCGAAAGCCGAAGGCGGACAGCTCGCCGTGAGGGACATCCCGTTTCCCGAGACCCAGGCATACGTGCGGCGCGTGATGCGGGCGCAGGTCGAATACCGCGCGGTGTACGCCCATCAGCTGGGCTTGAGCTGACCGTCGCGTCCGGGCGTCGACGCGTCAGTCCGGCTCGGCTACCGTAGGACGCTGCCGCCCATGCCGCCGTTTCGACTCGATCAAGCCTTCACCCCCACCGCCGACCAGCCGAAGGCGATCGAGTCGCTCGCCGAGGGCGTGCGGGAGGGCGATCGCTTCCAGACGCTGCTCGGGGCGACCGGCACCGGCAAGACGATGACGATGGCCGGTGTGATCGAGGCGGTGCAGAAGCCGGCGCTCGTGATCGCTCACAACAAGACGCTCGCGGCGCAGTTGTGCAACGAGTTCCGCACGTTCTTCCCCGAGAACGCGGTCGAGTACTTCGTCTCCTACTACGACTACTACCAGCCCGAGGCGTACGTGCCGAGCAGGGACCTCTACATCGAGAAGGACTCGGCGATCAACCAGGAGGTGGACCGGCTGCGGCACGCGGCGACCGCCGCGGTGTTCGCCAGACGCGATGTGATCGTGGTGGCGTCGGTGTCGTGCATCTACGGCCTGGGCTCGCCCGAGACGTATGAGATGAACATGCAGATCTTGCGGCGTGGCGAGGAGATCGACCGCGAGAAGCTGCTGCGAAAGCTCGTGTCGATCCAATACACGCGCAACGACACCGTGCTGGCGCGCGGCACATTCCGGGTGAAGGGGGAGACGCTCGAGGTGTTCCCCGCTTATGCCCAGACCGCCTTCAGGGCGAGCATGTTCGGCGACGAAGTGGAGCGCCTGCAGCATTTCGACCCGCTCACCGGCGAGCTGATCGCCGACGACTTGGAGCACGTGGCGATCTGGCCGGCGACGCACTACAACGTCAAGGAGGGCACGATCGACGGGGGGGTGGCGGAGATCGGGCGGGAGCTGAACGAGCGCTGCGAGCAGCTCGAGGCCGACGGCAAGCAGCTGGAGTCCCACCGGCTGCGCCAGCGCACGCAGTACGACATGGAGATGCTGCGCGAGATGGGGTTCTGCTCGGGGATCGAGAACTACTCGCGCATCCTCGACGGGCGCAAGCCGGGAGAGCGGCCGTACTGCCTGATCGACTACTTCCCCGAGGACTTCGTGTGCTTCATCGACGAGTCCCACCAGACGGTGCCTCAGATCGGCGGCATGTTCGAGGGGGACCGCTCGCGCAAGCGCACGCTCGTGGACTACGGCTTCAGGCTGCCGAGCGCGATGGACAACCGCCCGCAGACGTTCGACGAGTTCCTCTCGATCACGCCGCGGCTCGTGTTCGTGTCGGCGACCCCCGGCGAATACGAGCGCACCCGCTCGCAGCGGATCGTCGAGCAGATCGTCAGGCCCACGGGGGTCGTGGACCCCGAGGTGAATGTGCGCGAGACCCGCAACCAGATCGACGATCTCATGAACGAGATCCGCGCGCGCGTGGACGTGAACGAGCGGGTGCTCGTGACCACGCTCACCAAGAAGATGAGCGAGGACCTCTCGCAATATCTGATCGAGATGGGCTTCAAGGTGCGCTACCTGCACTCGGAGATCGAGACGCTCGAGCGCATCCAGATCATCAGGGACCTGCGGCTCGGGGAGTACGACGTGCTCGTCGGGGTGAACCTGCTGCGCGAGGGGCTGGACCTGCCGGAGGTTTCGCTGGTGGCGATCCTCGACGCCGACAAGGAGGGGTTCCTCAGAGGAGAGACCGCGCTGATCCAGACGATCGGACGGGCGGCGCGCAACGTCAATGGCACGGTGCTCATGTATGCCGACAAGGAGACCAGGGCGATGCGGGCCGCGCTCGAGGAGACCGACCGGCGGCGGGAGATCCAGCTCGAGTACAACGAGGAGCACGGCATCACGGCGGCGACGATCGTGAAGGGCGTCTCGGACATCGCGGAGTTCCTGCAGGCCGAGTCGAAGGTCCCGAAGGGAAGGCGCCGTACCCGAAGGGCACAGGCAAGCGCGACGAGGGCGAAGGCCAGGGAGATGCCACAGCACGAGCTCGAGCGTCTCGTGATCGAGCTAGAGGAGGAGATGGCGGCCGCCGCGGAGGATCTGCGCTTCGAGTACGCCGCCCAGCTCCGCGACGAGATCAGAGAGCTGCGACGCGAGCTGAGGGACGTGCAGGCAAGCGAGGCCCCGGCGGGGGAGACCGCGGCAAGCGAGGCCCCGGCCTGAGCGGGCTCCCGGCTCAGGAAGCAGAGCGGTTCGTTAGGCTTGCCTGCGGTGAGCGACCAGCGCGCAACAACCGATCCCGGCGCCGCCCGGCTCCAGGCGACACAGGATGCCCTGCACAAGGTTCAGGCCCAGGCGGCTGCGCTGGAGGAGTTGAGCGAGCATCTCTCGCTGAGCCTTCATGTGCTTGAAACTGAGGTGAGCGCGCTCGCCGAGCACCTGCGCGCCGGCGCATCCGAGCTTCCCGAGGCGCCTGGCGCACCGTCCACCCGCAGCGATGACGTCGAGGGGGCGCGCTTGGTGGCGCTCAACATGGCCCTCAACGGCGACTCCAGGGAGGCCGCCGATCGCTATGTCGGCGAGCACTTCGACGTCCCCGACCGCGAGCGGTTGCTCGACGAGGTGTACGCGGCGATCGAGAGGTAGGGAGCTTCAGGCCGTTCGCCGGCGAAGCGTGACCGCGCCGATCGCCACAGAAGCCATCGCGAAGGCAATCACGATCGCCAGGTCCCCCCAGAGAGCCGGCGCGACCGTGCGTTCGCTGCTGATGTGGTGCATCGCGTCGACCGCGTAGGAGAGGGGCATGGCGTCGGAGATCGCGTGCAGGACGCCGATCATGTGCTGGCGCGGCACGAGCAGGCCGGAGAGCAGGAGCTGCGGGTACATCGCGGCCGGGAAGAACTGCACGACCTGGAACTCGGTCTGGGCGAATGCGCTTGCCAGCAGGCCAAGTCCCATGCCGAGGATCGCGATCGCCACGCACACCAGGAGGACCATCGCCGTGGGTCCAGCCACGTGCAGGTCGAGCGGGCCCAGGGTGAGCGCGGAGACGGAGATCGCCTGGACGGCTGCCAGCAGCGCGAACGCGATCGCGTAGCCGCCGAGCAGGGCCAGCCGGCTGACGGGTGTGGTGAGCAGCCGCTCCAGGGTGCCGCTCTGGCGCTCGCGCAGCACCGCGACGGAGCTGACCACGAACATCGTGGCCAGGGGAAAGACCGCCATGAGAGGCGCGCCCGCCTGGTCGAAGACCCGTAGGTGATGCTCGTAGACGAAGCGCATGGTCGTCATCAGCACCCATGGCACGACGAGCACGAGGGCGATCGTACGGGGATCGTGACGCAGCTGACTCATCACGCGCCGAGCGGTTGCGAGGGTTTGGCCGATCATGCGCTCGCCGGCCCGCCCGAGCGGTTCGAGTGCTCTGATCGCGCGGCGGCTTCGAGGGCCTGCCCGGTCAAGCGCTCGCTCCGGTGGACTCGATGAGCGTGAGGAACGCGTGCTCGAGGTCGTCGGTGCCGGCGCGCGCCGTCAGGGCGCTCGGCGCATCCTGAGCGAGGATGGCGCCCTCGCGCATGAGCATGAGCTCGCCGCAGTGGCGCGCCTCGTCCATCACGTGACTCGAGACGATCAGCGTGGCGCCGCCGCCCGCCAGCTCGTCGAAGAGGCCCCACAGGTGCTTGCGCAGGACCGGATCCAGGCCGACGGTCGGCTCGTCGAGGACCAGGAGCCTCGGTTCTCCGAGCAGCGCGCAGGCGAGCGACACGCGGGCGCGCTGGCCGCCGGAAAGCGTGTCGACGCGACGGTCGGCCTCCCCGGCAAGGTCCACCGTCTTCAGCAGCGGATCGATCTCCCTGCGTGCGACGCCGAGCATGGCGGCGAAGTAGGTGAGGTTCTCCCGTACGGTGATGTCCCCGTACACCGATGGGATCTGCGTCATGTAGCCGACCCGCCGTCGCAGGGCCGGCGTGCCGGCGGGCTCTCCCAGGATCCGCAGCCTGCCGGAGACGCGCGCCTGCACGCCCACGAGCGCGCGCATGAGCGTCGTCTTGCCGCAGCCGCTCGGCCCGAGCAGCCCGGTGATCCGGCCGGCGGGGATCGTGAAGGACAGCCCGTGCAACACCTCGATCCCGCCGCGCGCCACCGTCAGCCGCTCGGCCTCCACGGCGGGCGCGTCGTGGTCGATCCCGAGCCCCATCGCCTCGCATCTTGTCCGACGGGGCGGTCGGATCTCGACCGCAGTGCCGGCCGGCTCACGCGCACGGCTGGAGCGAAGGGGACGGCGCGAGGGCCGCGACCCATTGTGGACGGCGGTGCCGGCCCGAACACCCGTTCGGGTGGGAGGGGCCCGAATACAATGGCGAGCGACATGGCCTCATCCAACAAGATCGTCGTAAGCGGCGCGAGAGAGCACAACCTCAAGGACATCTCCCTGGAGCTGCCGAGGGACGCTCTCGTCGTCATCACCGGCCTGTCGGGCTCGGGCAAGTCGAGCCTCGCGTTCGACACCATCTATGCGGAGGGCCAGCGCCGCTACGTCGAGTCGCTGTCGGCGTATGCGAGGCAGTTCCTCGGCCAGATGGACAAGCCGGACGTGGACTCGATCGAGGGATTGTCGCCGGCGATCTCGATCGATCAGAAGACGACCTCGCGCAACCCGCGCTCGACGGTGGGGACGGTGACCGAGATCTACGACTACCTGCGCCTCTTGTGGGCGCGGGTGGGCAAGCCGCACTGTCCCACGTGCGGGCGTCCGATCGTGGGGCAGTCGGCCGAGCAGATCATCGACCAGACGATGGAGCTCGCCGACGGCACCCGTTTCATGGTGCTCGCGCCGGTCGTTCGAGGGCGCAAGGGCGAGTACGGGAAGCTGCTGGAGGAGCTGCGTACGGACGGCTTCGCGCGCGTGAAGATCGATGGTTGCGTGCGGATGCTCGAAGAGTCGATCGTGCTCGACAAGCGCTACAAGCACGACATCTCGGTCGTCGTGGACCGCCTGGCGATGCGTCACGACATCCGCAAGCGGCTCGCCGACTCGATCGAGACGGCCGTGGGTCTCGCGGACGGTCTGGTCGAGGTCGAGATCGTCGCGGGCGCCGCAAGCCGTGAGGATGGGGAGGGGAAGGGAGGGGCGCCCGACGGGGCTCTGGAGCCCCCTCATTCCACGGGCGCTCTGGGTGTCCGCGCGGCGGCTGGGCAGATCGTCCCGGGCGAGAAGCCCGAGCCGGGCTCGCTGTTCACGTTCTCCGAGAGGTTCGCGTGCCCCGAGCACGGGCCGTCGCTGGTGGAGCTCGAGCCGAGGATCTTCTCGTTCAACTCTCCCCACGGCGCCTGCGAGCGGTGCACCGGCTTGGGCTCGCAGATGGTGATCGACCCCGAGCTCGTCGTGCCCGACCCGAGCCTGTCGATCGGGGAAGGGGCGATCGCTCCGTGGACGGGAAGCGTGTCCAACTACTACGAGCAGGTCACCGAGGCGATCGCAAAGCGCTACGGCGTCGACCTGGGGGCGCCGTGGGAGGAGCTGCCGCAGGAGCACAAGGACCTGTTCCTGCACGGCACGAACGGTGAGCCGCTTCAGATCACCTATCGCAACCGCTACGGCCGCAGCCGCTCGTATGGCACGCGCTTCGAGGGTGTCGTGGCGAACCTGCAGCGCCGCTACCGCGAGACCGACTCGGAGTGGACGAGGGAGAAGATCGAGGAGTTCATGTCATTGCGGGCGTGTCCCGAGTGCGGTGGCGCTCGTCTGCGTCCGGAGTCGAGGGCGGTGCTCGTCGCGGGCACCCGCATCGAGGACTTCTGCGCGCTGTCGGCTCGCAGGGCGCTGGCCTGGCTCGAGGAGGTGGAACTCTCAGAGACCGACCGTCACGTGGCGCGGCTCGTCCTGCGCGAGCTCTCAGAGCGATTGCGGTTCCTGGAGAACGTCGGCATCGGCTACCTCTCGATGGACCGGGCCGCATCGACGCTCTCGGGTGGCGAGGCGCAGCGGATCCGGCTTGCGACCCAGATCGGGTCCTCGCTGGTGGGGGTGCTCTACATCCTCGACGAGCCCTCGATCGGCCTGCACCAGCGCGACAACGCGAAGCTGATCGGAACGCTCGAGCGCTTGCGCGACCTGGGCAACACCGTGATCGTGGTCGAGCACGACGAGCAGACGATGCGCAGCGCCGACCATCTGGTGGACCTCGGCCCGGGCGCGGGCGAGCACGGCGGCTGGATCGTCGCGCAGGGCACGGCGGCGCACGTCCAGCGCGTGAAGGAGTCGCTCACCGGGCAGTTCCTGGCGGGGACCCGCACCGTCGAGGTGCCGGCCGGGCGACGCACCCCCCAAGGCTACGTCGAGATCGTGGGCGCCACTCAGCACAACCTCAGGGACATAGACGTGCACCTCCCGCTGGGCGTGCTGACGTGCGTGACGGGCGTCTCGGGCTCGGGCAAGTCGACGCTCGTCAACGAGGTGCTGTTCAAGGCGACCTCCAACCGGCTGCACCGCGCGCGCCAGCGACCCGGGGCGCACCGGGCGATCCACGGGCTCGATCAGCTCGACAAGATCATCGCCGTCGACCAGTCCCCGATCGGGCGCACGCCGCGCTCGAACCCCGCCACCTATACAGGCCTGTTCGACGTGATCCGTGACCTGTTCTCAAAGACGCAGGAGGCTCGCGCGCGCGGGTACAAGCCCGGGCGGTTCTCCTTCAACGTGAAGGGTGGGCGCTGCGAGGTGTGCAGGGGGGACGGGCAGATCAAGATCGAGATGCACTTCCTGCCGGACGTGTACGTGCCGTGCGAGCAGTGCGACGGCAGGCGCTACAACCGCGAGACGCTCGAGGTGAAGTTCAAGGGCAGGAGCATCGCCGAGGTGCTTGCGATGCCGGTGGAGGAGGCGCTGCGCTTCTTCGAGCACATCCCGAAGATCCGCCGCCGGCTTGAGACGCTCGACGCGGTGGGGCTCGGCTACATCCGGCTCGGGCAGCCGGCGACCACGCTCTCCGGCGGGGAGGCCCAGCGCGTGAAGCTCGCCACCGAGCTCTCCAAGATCGCCACCGGACGCACGCTGTACATCCTCGACGAGCCGACGACAGGCCTGCACTTCGCCGACGTGCAGCGGCTGCTCGAGGTGCTGCAGCGCCTCGTGGACGCCGGCAACAGCGTGGTCGTGATCGAGCACAACCTCGACGTGATCAAGTGCGCCGATCGGCTGATCGACATGGGACCCGAGGGCGGGGAGGAGGGCGGCATGGTGATCGCCGCGGGCACCCCCGAGGAGGTGGCGGGCGAGCCAGGGTCGCACACCGGGGAGTTCTTGAGGGAGATGCTCGCGCCGAAGCGCAAGCCGGCCCCGCGCAGGCGCCGCGCCAAGGTCGCCGCGTGAGCGGATCGGTCGGGAAGGCCCGCCTGTGGGCGGCCAAGTGGCGCTGGTATGAGCGCAACTCGCTGCCATGGAACCGCCTGGCGATCCATCGGGAGCTCATGCGCCGCGAAGCGTTCGTGCGCTGGCCGGTGCACGGCAACGTGCTCGAGGCGCTGCGCGAGGGTCGCCTGGAGATCGGTGCGAACGCGCTGCTGGAGCCCGGGGTGTGGATCACCGCGCCGGGTGCCGCGCGGGTGCGGATCGGTGAAGGCACGTTCCTGAACATGGGCGTGATGGTGGCCGCCGAGAATTTGGTGGAGATCGGCGATCACTGCATGCTCGCCAACGGCTGTTTCGTAACCGACTCGAGCCACCGCTACGACGACCCCGAGCGGCCGATCACGTGGCAGGGCTTTCAGAGCAAGGGGCCGACACGGATCGGCGAGAACTGCTGGCTGGGGGCGAACGTGGTGGTGACCAGCGGAGTGAGCATCGGCGAGCGCTGCGTGGTGGGCGCCAACAGCGTCGTCACGAAAGACGTCGAGCCGTTCTCGATCGTGGCCGGAGCGCCGGCACGAACGATCCGCAAGATCGACTACGCCAGCAGCTCGCGCAGCTCGGAGAGCTCGGCGGGGTCGATCGAGTAGGTGTACTCGCTGGTCGGGAACTCGCCGGCGCGCACCTCCGTCGAGTAGCGCTGCAGGGCCTCGAGGATCTGCGGGCGCAGGTCGGCGTAGCGCTTGACGAAACGAGGGCTCCCCCACTCGTACAGGCCGAGCAGGTCGTGCCAGACGAGCACCTGCCCGTCGGTGGAGCCGCCGGCGCCGATGCCGATCACAGGGATCTCGATCCTCTCCACGACCACCTCTGCCACGGCTGCGGGTATCGCCTCGAAGACGACGGCGCAGCAACCCGCCTCCTGCAATGCGAGCGCGTCCTGGGCGAGGAGGAAGGCGCGGTCGGCGGTGCGGCCCTGGGCCTTGAAGCCTCCCAGCGCGGTCGCTGTCTGCGGGGTCAAGCCCACGTGGCCCACGACCGGAATGCCGGTGGACGCGATCGCCCGCGCGCGCTGGACCATGACGCCGCCGCCCTCCAGCTTCACGGCGTCACAGCCCCCCTCCTTGAGGAAGCGCTGAGCGGTGAGGACCGCCTGCTCGTCGGACACCTCATACGACCCGAAGGGCAGGTCGCCGACGAGCAACGGGCTGCGCAGGCCGCGGCGGACCGCCTTGACCAGCACCAGCAGCTCGTCGACGGTGACCGGGACCGTCGATTCGTAGCCGAGCACCGTCATCGCCGCGGTGTCTCCAACCAGGACGAGGTCTACGCCCGCCTCCTCCACGATCCGCGCGCTGGGATAGTCGTAACAGGTGACCATCACCAAGGGTTCGCCCCGGCGCTTGTGCTCCATCAGGCTCGGAACCGTCATCGGAAGGCGCTCCGCGCCGGAAGAGATGTTGACGGTGGGCTCGCTCGGCATGTGACTTGCTCCTATCTGACGCTGGTTGACGGGCGGGCGGGACTTGATCCCCAGCCCGCGAAGCCTGCCTCTACCGAGGCCGGTTGCGAGCTGAGCAGGGTCGCCACCGCGTCGTCGACGGTGATGATGCGATTGGTCTGCGCCTCGACGTGCACGACACGAGGCTCGTAGTGCTCCATCTCCGCGCGGTCGTACTGGGCGTAGGAGATGACGATGATGGTGTCCCCCCGGTGCACGAGGCGCGCGGCGGCGCCGTTGACCGTGACGTCCCCCGAGCCGCGCTCCCCGGCGATCGTGTACGTCTCGAAGCGGGCGCCGTTGTCGATGTCGACCACGTGGACCTGCTCGTGCTCGAGGATGTCGGCCGCCTCGAGCAGGTCGGCGTCGATCGTGATCGACCCGACGTAGTGCAGGTCGCAGCCGGTCACGGTGGCCCGGTGGATCTTCGACTTGAGCATCATGCGCTGCATGTGGCGGTCGCCTTTCGTGGGGTCGCTTGGCGGGGGGTCGGCAGGCCGGTGCTCGAGGGCACCGGGGGATGGAGAGTCACGTTGTCGATAAGCCGGGTGGAGCCCACCTGGGCGGCTACCGCCAGCAGAGCCGGTTCGTCCAGGCGTGTCACAGGCTCGAGCGTGTCGGGATCGACCAGTGACAGATACTCGGGCTCAACGTCGAAGCGAGCCATGGCGGCGCATGCGACCCGAACCAGGGCGTCGGCCGAGCGCTCGCCGCCGCCGGCTGCCTCGCGGGCGGCGGTCAGCGCGCCGTGCAGGGCGAGCGCGCGCTCTCTCTCCGCCGGGCTGAGATGGGCATTGCGGCTCGACATCGCAAGGCCGTCGGGCTCGCGCACGGTGGGGCACACCTCGATGCGCACCGCCAGGTTGAGGTCCTCGACCAGGCGGCGGATCACGACCACCTGCTGAGCGTCCTTCTGGCCGAAGTAGACGGTGCTTGGGAGAGTCATGTTGAGCAGCTTGGTCACGACTGTTGTGACGCCTCGGAAGTGGGCCGAGGAGCGCGCGACGCCCTCCAGGCGATCGGTCAGCCCGAGCACCTCCACGGATGTGGCGAACCCGGCTGGATAGACCTCCTCCGGCGAGGGCGCGAACATCAGGTCCGCGCCGGCCTCGGCGGCCAGGCGGCGGTCGCGGTCCTCCTGGCGGTGGTAGCGATCCAGGTCGGAGCGCTCGTTGAACTGGGCGGGGTTCACGAACAGCGAGACGATGACCACGTCGCACTGGGCGCGCGCGCGGCGGATCAGCGAGAGGTGGCCCTCGTGCAGGGCGCCCATCGTCGGCACCAGGCCGATCGTACGGCCTGTCCGCCGAGCCGGGTCGAGCACGGCTCTCAACTCGCCCACGGCGCGCAACGTCCTCATGGGCGGATCGAAGTGGAGATCGAAACGTTCATCTGGCTCGGTCCAGTTCCCTTGGGGGATACCGGTCGCGACCGCTTAAGCATACTGCCCGAGCGGACAGGGGCGACTACCATCCCGCTCGGTGTCCGCTGCAGAGATCAACCAGTCGGCCGAGGAGCGCCGTGAGGTCCTCAAGGAGGTGCTCGCGCAGGTCCAGCAATGCGTGCGCTGTCAGGAGCTTGCCGCGACGCGCAAGAACGTGGTGTTCGGCGCGGGCAACGCCGACGCCGACCTCATGTTCATCGGCGAGGCACCGGGCGCAAGCGAGGACGAGCAGGGGCTGCCCTTCGTCGGTCGTGCGGGCAAGCTGCTGGAGACGCTGCTCAAAGAGATCGGCATGGAGCGCAAGGACGTGTTCATCGCGAACACGTTGAAGTGCAGGCCTCCCGAAAACCGCGATCCGCTTCCGGTGGAGATCGAGAACTGCAGGGAGTACCTGTACCGCCAGGTGGAGCTGATCCAGCCGCGCGTGATCTGCTCGCTCGGCAACTTCTCCACGAAGCTGCTCAGGGACGATCCGACCGGGATCACGCGACTGCACGGCAAACCCGAGGAGCTCACGCTCGGCAGGCGCTCGGTGCGGCTCTACCCGATCTTCCATCCCGCGGCGGCGCTCTACACGCCGCGCATGCTCGAGACCCTGCGCGAAGACTTCTCCAGGCTGCCCGAGCTGCTGGCGCTGCCTGCCCCTGAGCAGCCCATGGGCGCCGTCGAGCCGATTCCGGAGGTCGCCGTGGCGAGCGTAAAGCTGGCGGAAGGGAACTCGCCAGCGGGGCGGCCGCATGAGGATGCGGCGGATCAGCTCGACCTCTTCTGAGCCCGGCATGCCCCCCGAGTCATCCAAATCGGCCCGGTGTCCGTATAGGGGTGTTGAAGGCTCTCGTGCATCCGCTAAAGCAGGCGGGGCGGTTTGCCGATAACGAGTTCAACTCCATCCTCCCCAAGCACCACGGCCGGCCCGCGCTCCCTCTCCTGCGGGCCGGCCGTTTTTTTGCTTGGACTACGCTTGTGCGGTGGCAACACGCATCGTCGAGACCTCGGATTCCGGCCAGACCGAGGCGCTGGGCGCCGAGCTGGCCGCTGCTCTGAAGCCCGGCGATGTGGTGCTCGTGCGGGGCGAGCTGGGGGCCGGCAAGACCACGCTGGTTCGTGGCGCCGCAAGGGCGCTCGGGGTTTCAGATCCGGTGACGAGCCCGACGTTCAGCATCGGCCACCGCTATCAGGGCTCGGGTGTGACGGTGTCGCACCTGGACCTCTACCGTCTCGCGAGCCTGCACGAGGAGGAGCCGGCACTGCTCGAGGACTACCTCGGTCCCGGACGGATCGCGTTCGTGGAGTGGCCCGAGGATAGGAGCGTCGAGCTGCGGGGCGCTCGCGTGGTGGTGACGCTCGCTCACGAGGGCGGCGACAGGCGGCGGATAGAGGTGGAGGTGGCGCCATGATCGTGCTCGGCTTCGACACCGCCACACCGGCGACCGCCGTGGGGCTGCGGCTCGCCGACGGGAGCACGCTGCAGGCGCGCGACGATCCGCGCGCGGGGGAGCGTCCGGGGCATTCGACGCGACTGCTGCCCCTAGCGAGGGGCCTGCTCGCTGAGGCGGGGCTCGGCTGGAGCGATCTGGATCGGGTCGCCGTGGGCGTGGGGCCGGGGACCTTCACGGGCTTGCGCATCGGAGTCGCGACCGCCAGAGGACTTGCGCAGTCGCTGAATCTGGCGCTGGCCGGCGTGTCGAGCCTGCAGGCGCTCGCCCACGCGGTCGGGGACATGACGGCCGGCGAGGTTGACGGGGTGCTGGCGGTGATCGACGCGCGCCGGGGGGAGGCGTTTGCCGCTGCCTACTGCGCCGGCGCCGAGTTGCTCGCGCGGCGGGCATTGGCGCCGCAGGGTCTGGCGGGCATGCTCGCGCAGGCCGGGGCGGGGGAGAGGCCGGGGCGCTGGCTGGCCGTCGGCGATGGAGCGGTGCGCTTCAGGGATCACCTGGAGGCGGTGGGCGTCATGGTCCCGATCGACGACTCGTCGCTGCACGGTGTGACCGGCGAGGCGATATGTGCGCTCGGAGAACGTTCGGTGGAGGCGGACGTGCAGGCGATCGTGCCTGACTACGGGCGCCGGCCCGATGCCGAGATCGCCCTCGAGGGAGCGGCCACGTGATGGCGTCCTGGGCGGTCGGGCTCGCGCGTGAGGGAACGTTGCGCTGATGGGGTCCTCGGCGGCCGAGATCAGGGCGGAGGGCTCGTTCTCCGTGGACATCAGGGGCCTCACGTACGCCGATCTTCCGCGGGTCATAGCGATCGAGCGCCGCGCCTTCCCGACGCCGTGGTCGCTGGCGATGTTCGTGCTGGAGCTCTCAAAGTCATCCGGGATCTGCCTGGCGGCCGTGAACGATGGGAGGCTCGTCGGCTACTTGATCTGCTCGCGGTATGACACGGTTTGGCACGTGATGAACGTGGCCGTCGACATCGAGCATCAGCACAAGGGAGTGGCTTCGGCGCTGCTGAGGGAGCTGTACGGACGGGTGGACGACGAAGAGGCGCGGTTCACGCTGGAGGTGCGGCGCTCCAATGAGATCGCGATCCACCTCTACGAGCGCGAGGGCTTCCGCGCGGCGGGCTTGCGCAGGCGCTACTACCAGGACAACGGCGAGGACGCGCTCGTGATGTGGCGTACCCCGGCGACGCTCGCCGACCGATCAGCGGCACCGCCGGCGGAGCCGGTGGTGGGCCAGCAGGAGGACGTGCCGAACCCCGGTCAGGTATGACGATCCTCGCGCTGGAGACGAGCCGACCCGATGACGCCGCATCTACCACGGCCGTCGGCGGTCCGGTATGACGATCCTCGCGATCGAGACGAGCTGCGACGACACGTGCGCGGCGGTCCTCGGCGACGACGGGAGGATCCGCTCGAACGTGATCTCCTCACAGCGGGTCCACGACCGCTTCGGCGGGGTCGTTCCCGAGATCGCCTCGAGACACCATCTCGAGCTGGTCAACCTCGTCGTCGAGTGGGCCCTGGAGCAGGCCCACACGACGCTCGAGGAGGTGGAGCTCGTAGCCGTGACGCAGGGCCCCGGGCTCGTGGGCGCTCTGCTGGTCGGGCTGTCGACGGCGAAGGCGCTTGCGGCGGCCCGTGAGCTGCCGCTCGCC
>CABEAD010000071.1_pt1 | contig 18066 bp, 18 predicted proteins | sample 3132311 | NCBI WGS metagenome assembly CABEAD01 (sample SAMEA5534342, study PRJEB31848) | metagenome | biome: tundra; feature: field; material: soil | place: USA | collected 2013-05 | depth 0.45 m
TACATGAGCCGTCTTCCCCTCCCACCCCGCTCGCTGTTTGGCATCTCTCTTCTGCTCCCTCACTCGACTGTCAGCCGGCCACACTTGACCCTTGACCGCGCACGCCTGTGCGGCGATGCAGACAACATAGGGACGTTGGGGAGGATCGAGGTAGGGGCAGTGTCCGGATGTGCGCCGTGCGCCTGCTCGGGTCACCCGCGCGACCCGGTCGCGGCGTAGTTGCGGCACTCGGCGATGACGTAGCCCCCGCGGCAGCTCGTGCGCCGCCTCCAGCGTCGCTGGAACCCGTCGGCGAACGCTTCATACGCACGCTGCTGCTCGCGGAGGGCCAGAGTTTGCCGAATTTTCGATGCCACTTCGTTCAGCGGCCTTGCATGACGGCCCGTGGCGGACAGCACGCGAAAGACATAGAATGCGCCCGCGCTCGGCACGGCGACCGGACCGCTCAAAGCGCCTATCCTCGCGGCGAACAGTGCGCGGTTCAACGCAGGAGCGGGTTCATCCCGAGCGTACGTCACGAGCCCGCCGCTGGACCTCGACCCCGGATCGACCGAGTAGCGCTTCGCGACGGCGGCCGGGCTCACGCCGGCCCGCAGGGCGCGCTTCGCCCGCCGCGCATTCGCCTCGCTGGCCGTCACAACCACGAACGCGCGACGCGACGCGGGCACCGTGAACTCGTGCGCGTGCGCATGGTAGTAGTAGGCGGCGACCTGCATGTCGCTCACGCCGCCTGCCTGCGCCGTGACCTGCGCGTGCAGCCGTTCTTCGAGCAGAGCGATCCGAACGTCCAACAGCCCATCCGCACGCGACATATCGGGCGTCTGCAGCACATCCGCGAGCGGCGAGCTCAGCCTTCCGCTGACGATTTCTTCATAGCGCTGTTCGACTTCCCTCTGACCGACCCGAACCCGCTCGGCGGTGGCCTCGCCCTGCACCCACTCCGCCCTGATCAGGAACCGCAACGCCCTTTCGCGCACCCGCGATGGCGGGGTCTTCGCCGCTTCGCCGTGAAGCCGGCCTCTCACGATCGTGATCCGATGCTTAAGCATGCTCTCGGTGATGGGAGCCTGACCGAGCACGCTTGCCACCGATGGTCCTGCGCCCGAGCCGCAGCCCGAAACGGCGATCGCCGCGAGCGCCGCGCAAGCGACGGCAGCGACGCGAAACCGGAGCGGGGGGGCCGCAGCCCCCCCGTCGCCGGTCAGCTCGACGACCGGTCCCATCCGGGAGTGGTCACCGAGGAACTTCATCGCCTTGCTATTCGACCCATGCGTACTCGGTCGCCGTGCTCGGCGTCTCCAGCGAGAAGACCCCGGCTTCAAACGCGCCGTGCGTCGGGCAACCGGCGCCTTCCACAGGCACTATTTGGCCGGTGAAGTTCACGCTGAGGGTCAGTACCTCCTCTTCTCCGGCCAGCGGTTTTTTGTTTGTGACCGTCCCTACGAGTCCGTTGGCGTTCGCCGTGCACCAGACCCTTTCGTCTTCGAACGACCACCTGAGGTCTGCGACTACTGCTCTCAAAGGTCCAGGGAGTATTTCCACTTTCGCGACATTGCCGTTGGCCGCGTTGCCCACCGGACCGGTCGCCAGGGTGTCGAACAGCGTGTGCACCGGTTTTTTGGGTGTGGCATTGTCGGAACACCCGTTTGTTTCGTCCCCCTCCGCGACGCCGAAGGGAAGCGCCAGCAACGGGTTTGCTACTCCGTTGTTGTTGACCACCGTCGTGCCGAACTCGATCTCGGTGCAGTTGATGATTGGATTGAACAGCCCGCCGCTTGTTTTCAGCACAACAGTGCCGTTGTTCACGAACTCGCCCGCGTCCGGCTGATTTGCCGGCGTGCTTTTCACGTCACGCAGGGGCGTTGTTTTCGATTCGTCGGTCCAGAGCCGAGGCACCGCGAACGCCTGCGCCGCCGTCAGCGCGAACACAGCCGCCACGAGGACCGGGACGAGCCCGATCGAGAGCTTCTTGGGAATCATGGGTATACTCCTTCTTGCGAGGGTCCCGGCCTTCTGGGCCATCGGTCCACCCGGCCGGGACCTGTTTATGTGGTTCGGCTCCGGAGCGCTCCTCTTCCCAGACGATGCGCCCGGGGCCGTTCTGTGGGTCTCCCCCGGCCCGCCTGAGCGGCGGTCCGAGTTTGTCCCTCTACTTGTTAAGCGACGCGGAGACCGCGAAAGGGGACATCGCCGCCCCGGGGTGTTCGTTCGGAGACGTTCAAGGGCGCCCCGGCGCCGATCCCTTCCCACCGGCGCCGCCGTCGGCTTGGTCTGGCCCGCGCTCACCCGCGCGCTTAAGAGCGCGCGCCTCCCACGCCTTCCGCTTGCCGCGCACGAGGGCCTTCTTGATCGCCGCCAGACTCATGCCGTGCCCGCGCGCGATCTCGGCGAGATCGAGGTCCATCACCTCGTGCTCGTAGACAAGCGCGCGCTCGCGGTCGCTCATCGGCTCCAGCAGCTCGCCCACCGCGGCGGCCTGCTCGACCGGCGAGGGCGGCGGATCGACCGGGACCTCCGGCATCTCGCCGAGATCGGTCGGCTGCTCGCGCTCGCGGCGGCGCCCACACGTTCGGCAATAGTCGATCGCCGCCCGCCGCAGGCAGAGCGCCGCCAGGGCGCTCGCGGGCATCTGAGCCACCTCCTCGCAGTGGCCGAGCAGCGCCACGAAGAGCCGCACGTTCGCCGCGGAGACGACGTCCTCGCGATCCTGACGGCACCAGCGCGGCGCGGGCAGCAGCCGCGGGACCGTCTTGAGCGCCTGTGGCAGGCTGCGCCCGACGACCTCCCATGCGAGCTCGCGCATACGGCACTCGTCCCCACGCCGCGCGGCCTCGGCCAGGCGGGAGCACAGCTGCGCCTCATCGACGCGGGCGGTGAGCGCCGCCGGCGCGGACGCGAGCGCGACCGAAGCGAGGCCCCTCGAGAGATGCCTGTCAACCGTCTCTATACTGCCTTGTGTCGTGGTCCCGACCCCTGGGCCATCAGGTCCACACGGCCGGGACCTGGTTTATGTGGTTCGGCCCTGAGGCGCTCCTCTTCCCAGACGATGCGCCCGGGGCCGGCCCCTTCCGGGTTGCTCTCCGCCGCCCCTTCGACTGACGGCGCGGCGGCGAGCTCTCCTTCGAGACACGAGCGACGCTACGCCTCGGCGCGCGCACGAGCAATCCCGACGCGAGAGGGCAGGTCGGATCGGTGATCCCTATCTGACGCCCACGCGGCCCAGCGGCCGTCCGCTTCGCGGCAGCTCCCGACCCCGCATTTTCCGTGTATCTGCGGGGAAAACCGGGGACCGCCGCCACGGCGGTGTCGCGTGCGCGGAGCGCTTCTCGCCCAGATACGCGCCGCTCCGCGGCGCCGATCTGGTCGAACTCGCGATCCCTTTCTTCGCCCGGGACGCCCGCTTCGCGCCGCCGCGAGGCTCTTCGGGCGCCCTGCGGGCGCCCTGTCAGGGCGCGGCCGGGGGTGGCACCGCGTCGGCGAGCGCCGCCAGCGCCGCGTCCGCCAGATCGCGGGCGCCGTCGATCTCCAGGCCCTCGACCCCGCCGCGCAGCAGCGCGTCGCAGAGAGCCAGCGGCGCAGCGAGCACGATCGCGTCGGACCTGGCCACGGCGCTCTCCCCGAGCGCGATGCGCCCGCCGTCCAGGCAGAGGTAGACATCGTCCCAGCCCTGCTCCAGGTGGGGCACGGGCAGCACGTGCACGCGCACCACGCCGTGCAGGCTCGGTGGCGCGCGCAGCTCTCCCGGCAGCGCCAGCAGCTTTACGAGCCTGACCAGGTTGCCCGCCATCCACGGCGCGCTGCTCGGGGTGGCCGCCAGGCGAAAGCGAGCGGAGAGCAGGATCACGCGCGCCAGCGCCGGGACGATCGGGGCCAGCCGGTAGCGGTCCTGCCCGCCCGGCCCCGCGGCCGGCTCCTTCTCCACCATGCCGCCCTCGGTCAGCGCCTTCAGGTGGTCGGCGAAGGTCGACTTCGCCAGTTCGGGCATTTCCCTGCGCACGCGGCCGAACAGCTCCATGAACGGCGCCGCTCCGTCGAGCAGCGCGTCGATGACCAGGCGCCTGACGTGGTGCCCGATCATCTCCAGCAGCGACCGCAGCTTGGCCGGAGCGCGGGGCTCCTTGCGCAAGCGGCGCTCGAGCGCCTCTGTCTCAATGGCGAACTGCGCGAATTCGACGCCAGACTGCGTGAGCCCCTCCCTCCGGCGCCTGCCGTCGGGCTGCTCGCCGCGGCGCTCGACCGGGCGGCTACGACGGTCGCGAGCCCCGCTGCGGCGCTCCGGCCCGATCGGGCGCGAGCGCACGAGCCCGTATCGGTGCAGCTCGCCGAGCGCGGACTTCACCCGAGACTTCGAGAACTGCAGGCGCTCCGGCAGCTCGTCGCGCTCCAGCGCCCCTGCGCGGTAGAGCTCGCGCAGGATCTCGCCGCGCAGGTCGCCGGGCTTGATCAGCGCGAAGAAGCCGCCTTTCGGAACGGGCGGCTCAACCGAGCCCGCGGCGCCGCCGAGCATCGCCCTCCCCCCAACGCAGGATTCGACGCGAGCCGCGTGGGCAGATGGCCCACACGCGGGCCGCTGCCATCAGCGCGACGATGCGCTCGTCGGCGAGCAGTGAGAAGAACCCCTTCCCGTCCCGCAGAGGGCGGTCGCGCTCGCATCTGGTCGACTTGGGCAATGACGTCGCCGCTCCCACGGCAGCCGAGGGACTCGCGGACGCTCGGCTGCGACGACGGCGCAGCGAGCGCCCGCACTGTGATAGTCAGATCGTACGCCGACATGAACAGGATTCAACCGCGAACCCGTCCGTGGACGAATGGCGTACGCCGCCCGCCGCTCAGGCGAAGCTCACGCGGCCTTGCGTCCCCCGCTCCCGGCCCGCTCGGCGAGGATCGCCTCCACAGCCTGCTCGGCGCCGAGGATCGGCGCGAGCACGATGTAGGCGGCGTGGTCTGCGAGAGCCGGCAGCGCGCGCGCCCTGCCGTGCACGACCTGATGGTGGACGATCCCCCACACCGCGCCGACGATCGCCTCTAGGACCAGCGGGCTCGGCTGCCGTGTGGGTGGCGCGTGGCGCTCCAAGACCTCGGCGAAAGAGCGCATCAGCGCCGATCGGCGCTGCACGCCGGCGGGGCCGGCGGCGAAGATCTCGACGAACGCCACGCGCGCGAACACAGGGTCCTCTGCGACCTCCGCCAGCAGGCGCTGCAGCGCCCGGCAGACCGCCGCCGGCCAGGACGGGGCGCCCTCGCTGTCGTGCAGCGCGTGCCCGAGCGCCTGCGCGCTCAGCAGCTCGACAGACGCCAGGAAGCACTCCTCGGTGCCCTTGAACTGCTGCGAGAAGGCGTCCCACTCGACATCCGCCAGCCCGACGATCTGGCCGCTGGTCAGCGCCTCGTAGCCGCCCGCCGCGGCGATCTGCGCGGCGGCGCGCAGCATCCGTATGCGCGGCTCGTCGCCGATGCGCTGTGCCCGCCGCTCGCGCACGAGGCAGCGCGGCGGCGGCCCTGCGGCCAGGTCGAGCTCGCCCGCGGCGGCGCAGCGGTAGCACAGCAGCCAGTCCAGCAGCTCCTGGCCGCACCCGGCCATCGCGGCCGGCTGCGCCTCCAGCAGGCGACCGCGCGCCACGTACCAGACGCCGTGCACGACCCCCTTGACCAGCACCGGCGGCAACGTCACCCCACCGGGCGCCTGGGCGAGGCTGTGGGCGATCATGCGCTCGAAGAGCGCTTCGCCGTGCTCGATCCGCTCCAGCGCGACAGGCCCCGCCGCGAGCACCTCCACAAGCGCCAGCCGCCACGGCTTCGGCCGCGCCGCGAGCACCTCCACGAACGCGTCGAAGGCGCGGCACAGCGCCTGCGCCCAGTCGCGCTCGTCCCCCGGCCCGCCGCGGTAGGCGGCGGAGATCCGCTCCACACCCCCCGAGATGACCGCGTCATAGGTGGACAGGAAGCACTCCAGCTTGCCGTCGAAGTGCCTGTAGAGCGCTTTCTTGGTGACGCCGGCGAGGGACGTGAGCTCCTCCACCGTGGTCGCCGTGTAGCCGTGGCGGGCGACCGCCTCGATCATCGCGCCCTGCAGCCTGGCGCGCTGATGCGCGGCGACCTGCTCGCGCGAAACGTTCTTGCGCGCGCGCAGCTGCGGATAGAGCGGCCTGGGCCGCGCCGACCTTGGTGGCGCTGCCTGCGCGCTCATCGCGTCTCCTCCCCCGGCCGAGTCTTCACGCCCAGCCCCTCTCAGTCGGCGCACACCCCGCTTCGCTCATCGCAGCCCTTCCGCGTTCATCCCCGCCTCAGCATGCCTAAGCCTGCAACCAATAGTTGCATAAGTGCTCACCTCTGCACCCTGCTGGCAGCCTTCCGGCCAAAGGAGCCAGCGGAATGCAGATCGGAAGCCATGTACGCGCCAAGCGCAATGCCCTCGGGCTCAGCCAGTCCGACCTCGCGCGAGAGCTGAGCGTCAGCCACCAGCACGTGTCGCGGATCGAGCTCGGGGACGTGACACCCTCACTGGAGATGCTGTTGCGCCTCAGCCGCAAGCTCGGCGTGAGCACCGACTACCTGCTGACCGGCAAGGAGAAGCCACCGCTCGACGCGGCCGGCGCGATCCGCTCCGAGCCGGACATCAGCCCCGCGGCCAAGCGCCACCTCGTCGGCATCCTGCGGGAGCTGCGCGCCGGCGGGTGAGGGCTCCCCCGAACAGCCCGGCGCGGCGGCGGCGCTGGACGGGTACAGCGTCGACACTGCGCGTCCTCTCCATCTGACGCTGGCTTGTGACATCCCACAAGCAGCATAGCTTGTGAGATGTCCTATGGGAACTTGGGGCCTTTCACAAGAGGATTGCGGGGCATGGACGCCGCCGTCGCCCGCTTCGCCCGCAACCTCGCCGCCGCGCGCCGGCGCGCCGACCTCACCCAGGAGGAGCTCAGCGACCTCTCAGGCGTTCACCCCACCGAGGTGTCCCGCATCGAGCACGGCCGGCGCGACGTGCGCATCTCCACCGTCGCGCGGCTCGCGCAGGCGCTCGGGCTGACCCCGGGCCAGCTGGTCGACGGCCCCGGCGAGGCCGGTCAGGGCTGAGCCGCGCTGGGCTCCCGCCGCTCCGCCGAGCGGCGCTTGCCCGGCGTCTCACCGGGCGCCGCTCACACGTGCAGCACGGCCGCCAAGCCGTCCAGCAGGCCGCGCGCGAGCTCGGCGTCGCCGTCGATCTGCACGCCGTCGAAGTCCCCACTCAGCAGCGCCTCGCACCACGTCTGCGGGTGGGCCTGGCAGTATGCGGCGGGGTCGCTCCAGGAGGGGATGCCGTGCGGCGAGATGCGCCCGCGGCCGATGGCCATGAGCGTGTCCGGCCAGCCTTCCATCCCCTCCGGCACTATCACGTGCAGCATCACGTAGCTCGGGCGCAAGTCCCTGGCGACGCGCACGCGCTCGCCTATCAGCTCCGCCAGACCGCGCAGGTGGCCGGCCAGCCGGGGCGCCTGCTCGGGCGTCCAGCGCCAGTGCCACAGCGCCAGTGCCACGCTCAGACGCGCCAGGCGCCAGGCGTGCTCGCCCGGCTCGTAGCGCACCTCGTCGTGCCACGGCTCCGGCAGCCTGCGCACCAGCCCGAGGAGCTCCAGGCGCTCCAGGCGCATACTCACCGACGCCGAGCCCAGCCGCCGGTAGGACGCGCCGCGACGGGGCACGAGAAACGGCAGCACATGCCGCAGCTGTTCGACCGACTGCCGGCCTGAGAGGAGCTGCAGCAAGCTCACGCCATCCCAGCGGTCGACGATCGACTTACGCAGCAGCGCACCGCGCTCGCCGCCCAGCGCGTCGAGCGCAGCCGCCGCCGCCACGAGCTCGCCGTGGACCTCCAACAGCTCGCGGCCGGCCCTGGTCAACGCATACTCCCTGCGCCGGTTGGCGCCGCCCGCCGGCCGCTCGGCGAGCAGGCCCATCTCCGCCAGCCGGCTCAGGCGGTCCTCAAACGCCTTGCCGCCGTATTTGAGCCGCAGCTGGAGCTCGTCCGGCTCCAGCCAGCCCTCGCCGGCCGCCTCCAGCAGCGCGACGGCGCGCCGGTCGCTCAGCAGCGCCAGAAACCCCTCCCCACGCGCGGGGCGCTCGAGCGGGTCTCCCGGCGAATGCGACATCTACTTCCTCCGGCTTGGGCTCGCTGCCACCGGCCGGCGTGTCCGGCCGCATGACCGAGCTTGCGATGATAGACGCCAGATCGATCGGCCGCGGCACCGAGCTGCTTGTCGCCCGCATGCGGCCCAGCTGGTCTGCCCGGTCGGCGTGCCACCATTGCCAGCCATGCATGATGCGATCAGCGGACGAGATGTAGTAGTCGCGATCATTGGTGGGACCCTGCTCGGGCTCGCGTTGACGCGACCTCGATTCCGCTGGGTTCAGCGGCTCGATGAGTCCTCGCGTTGGTCGGTCGAAGTCGCTACGACGGTCGTGGCGTTCGCGATGGCCGGCTACGCCTACGGGGCGCTCTACGTGGTTCTCCACCGTCAACTCGGAAGCGATGTCCATAACCTGCTCCGAGGCGCCGGTTTCTTCTTTGTCACGTACGCACTCTTCGTGCATTTCGAGCCGTTTTCCGAAGGCCGCAACTGGCGCGAACGTGCGTCGGCGATCTTTCTCTACCTAACTCTGGCGATCACATCCGCCTTCGGGGGGGTCGTGCTCGTCGAATACACGCTCACCGAAGCTGTGCATGCCGGGACCACGCTGATCGAGGTGACCGTGCTCATGGTGCTCGCTTGTGGTCTCTACTGGTTCGCGCGGAGGTCGAGGCCGGGAACCACGGACTCCGCACACGCTGAGGGCAAGCCGGGCGAGCCGTTGCCGGCGATCGGCGATGTGAAGTAGACAGCTTGCGGCACTCTCGCGGTGTCGGCTGCTGGCGGCGCGCGGATTACTGCTTGAGCACGGACACTCCGACCGGCGCATGACGCCAGCCGCTACTCACGGGCGATTGGCAAACCTCTCCGACCACAGCCCATCCCGGGCGAGCAGGCCGTAGTCCAGTGCGGCCGGCGCCCAGCCCGGCGTGTCGTAGGTTGGGCGCACGAACAGCGGCGTCCCTGGATGCAGTGCCGCGTAGCGCTCCATGCGCCGCCACCGCCGGCCTTCGTCTGTTCGCCCGCGGTTCAGGCTGGCGGCCTGGGGAAACAGGTTAAGGTCCAGCCCGCCGCCCGCGGCGTGCGCGACGAAGTGTCCACGGTCACGCTGCACCGCCGACCACGACAACGGGTTTGGGATGAACCCGGCGAGCCGAGCCCGGTCGCGGCGGCGATCGGGCACTGCAGACCGTCCCCACACGGCGACGACGCGGTCCTCGCCGTGATCGCCGCCGACCGCGCTGAGCGTCGGCGCTCCGTCGAAGAGGAACGTCAGCTCACCCTGGGCGATCTCCATGACCTCCGTCTCCCACGGGGTGGCCTCGTCGTACTCGCCCAGCCAGCGATCGACGAGCGCTCCGCGCACGAACGCATCCCACGTCTCGCTCGTCACCGCATGCGATGCGGCAAGCAGCGAGTAGTCGATGCGCTCACCAGCGACCATCCCGTGAGGATGTCAGGCGCGGGGCGACGATCGATCGGTCGCTCGTTCCCGAGCGGGAGCGAACCGTACGTGCGACGACAGCTCTTGCCCAGCACCATGTCCGCGATGAGACCGGTATGGTTTCAGCATGGCGAATGTCGATCGCAAGGTGACCGAGAGGGACCGGGCAATCGAGTCAGGGAATGGGTGGGCATGACCTCGCACCAGGCCGATGGCGTGTTCCAGGGTGGCGGGGTCAAGGGGGTCGCGCTCGCCGGGGCGCTCGAGGAGTTCGCCGACAGCACGCGCCACCCCCAGAACCACGTACAGGAATGGATCCAGCTGGCCGGGACCAGCGCGGGCGCGATCGTCGCCGCCTACCTCGCCTGCGGGCACAGCGCCGAGGAGACCGTCACGCTGATCACAGAGACAGACTTCACCCGGTTTGAGGACTGGGGCCCGGGCGGCGAGCTGCTGGGCGGAGCCGTCAACCTCGCCGTTCATCACGGCCTTGCCCACGGCAAGGCCTTCCACGACTGGTTCCGCGACGAGATCGACAACCAGACCTTCGGCGACGTCGAGAAGGCCGGTCGCGCGCTCAAGCTGATCGCCACCGACATAACCCGCCGGGAAATGCTCGTCCTGCCCGACTCGCTGGCCGACTACCAGGTGAGCAAGAACGCGGCTGCGATCGACCCGAAGAGCTTCGCGGTCGCCGACGCCGTGCGCATGAGCATGTCGATCCCCTACTTCTTTCAGCCGATCGAGCTAATCCACAAGGAGACAGGCCTGCCGTCCACGATCGTCGACGGAGGCGTGCTGTCGAACTTCCCCGTGTGGATCTTCGACGTCGAGGACCGCGACCCGACGAGGCCCACCTTCGGCTTCAAGCTGATCGGCGGCAAGGGCGCCGGCGGCGGCCTGGAAAAGATCGTCCGCGCCTTCGGATGGCCCGTCGAGATGGGCGTCGACATCTTCCACACCGCCACCGACGCCTGGGACGAGTACTGGGTGTCTCACTCGACCTACGTACGGACGTGCGCCATCTCGACCGGCGACATCGGGACGACCGACTTCAACCTGACCGACAAGCAGAAGCAGTGGCTGCTGGACTCCGGCAAAGAGGCCGCGCGCTCGTTCCTCGAGCAGTGGACCCCCGCCGAGTACGTCAACAGCCACGGCCGCAGGCTGGGGTGAGGGTGACAATCGTGCTCATCGATCGGAGGGAGCAACCTCGAGGCTGATCGTGAGCTTTCATGGCGGAGAGAAGGACCGCATGCAGCTACAAGGCCAGCGGTGCCCCGGCCACCCGCGCTGCCGGCGGCCGAGCCCAAGGTCGCGAATGCGGCACGTAGAAGATGGAGGCTATATTTGCGCACGCCCTGCCCGTAGGCGGGGCTGCACATAAGCGGACAGGGAGGAAGACGATGGGTCGAGGGTTTGTGTACGGACCTAACGAGGGGACTCGGCGGCCAAGGATCGCGCACTCACTCGCCGAGCGACTGCCAATGGACGGTCTGTTCGCTGGCAACGAGTTCGCGGCGCCCGAGATCGGCGATGAGACACCGCCGGCTCCGGCGGCAGTACTCACTGAGACAGCAACTGTGGCTGGTGGACGGGTCACGCGCTCGGAGCCTCCCGACGGCTACGGCGACAGGCTGGTGAAGTACATCCCCGCCGAGGTGCTCGCCTTTTTTCTCGCGGCGGCTGCTCAGTCGGGCAGCGACAACACTTTTCTCATCGTCGCGTTGGTCGTCGCCGCTGGCGCCACGCCGATCTTCCTCTACAACCGAAGCCCCGGGGGCCTTCGCTGGTACTCGATCGGGCTCGCCGTGCTTGCCTTTTGTGCCTGGGCGGTCGGCACCAGCGCGAGCACCGACAAGCTACTGAACCTCGATACCAGTCACGCGCCATTCGTGCTCACAGTGGCCGCCTTCCTCATCCCCGCGCTTGACAAGACATTGGGCAAGGTACTGCACAGCTGACGGACGAGCTGTGGAAGCGGCACGGCCGCATCGCGAGGTCATAGCGGTGGTAGAGAGTTCGGCGTCGCCGAATCGCTTCGGCGGGTGCTCCGGCAGCGTCTTGAGCCCGTTGCCGGTGATCACCGCCACGACCGGCTCCCCGCGCGCAAACGTCCCAGCGTCGGCGATCTTGCGTAGCTCCGCGACCGTGGTGCCGCCCGCCAGCGCCTTCGCCCAGGATCGATCCGGCGCGAGCAGGGAGAGCCCCACGGTCGTCGCCGCCGTAGCCGGCGTCTTCGCCGCACCTCTGCGCACGCACGGATGACTACGCCCCGCTGGGACACCCGTCAATACCCCGCTTACAACAGCCCTGCGCGGGAGGCGGGCATCACTTCGAGCAACGCAGCGGGGTGGCTCTGGTCTCGCAACGGCTCGACATCCCACCCCTCAGATCGCCGCTCCGCGCCATCGCGTGTACGCTTGCACACATGGCGAGCGACCAGGGGATCGCTCCACAGCCGCTTGCCCGAATAAGTATCGTGGCGTGATGGACACGAACGAATCGAACAGCGAACTCTCACTTCGGGGCGTCGTCATTGCCGCACTGGGTGCTGTCGCATCTGGCATAGGCGTCATCGGGTTCCTGATATTCGTGGGAGGAGCTGTGCAGGCTGCGCGAGATCGTGGCGTCGGCTTGTCTGCGCCTTTCGCGGTCCCCCTCGTACCTCGTACACAGCTCTTGACATCAGGAGCAGATCAACTATTTGCACCGTTCGTACTGACGCTGGGCGTGCTCGGAGTCGCGGTCATCTATCTGGTAGTCAGGCGGCGACTTTCGGAGATTATTGACAGGTGGCTTCGGTGGCTGCTGCTGCTCGGTGCCGCCGCGGGCGCGCTAGTCGTCTTTCGTCACCAAGCGGGTGATCCTGTACCCGCTCCGTTCGCGATAGGCGATCGCGAGACTGCCTTTACCGGCGGGATATTCGTCTTGGCGTTTGGTGGTTACATCGCCAACCGCTCGATCCTGTCGGCACGCCACAATCAGGGGATCGTTCGTAGCCCACAGCTGCTCCTGTTCCTGGCGGTCATAGGCGCCACCGCAATCGCATTCAGTGCGCTGGAGACCTTTGCGCACAACGAGTGGCGTCCCCAGGTGCACCCGCTCGCTCTTGTAAGCCCGCTATACCCTCACGGTCTTACGGGTGTCTACGTTGGGGAAGACACGAATTACGTGTACGTTGGCATCATCTACGCACCCCTCCTCGACATCAAAAGCAACCGGCTCCAAGCGCGCGTGCTGGCGATCAAGCGCAGCGATATTACGAGCCTCTCTGTCGGCGGCCTTTTTCAGCTCACGAACTTTCCGAGCAAAAAGACGGGCTCGAAGACCCATCGGGAAGCAGACGTGAAGCTGGAAAAGGACTGGAGGAAGCGGCTTACCGATGCCGAAAAGGGATTGCTGCAGGAACTGCTGCTGACGCCCCGGTCACCGTAGTTGAGCACGCCTGTACGAGAACGCTTTTCACAGCGTACTCAGTGCGACGCGCATAGCTTCACCAACCAGGCATCGCAATAACGGACGTAACCCCTGCTGCCAACCTAAAGTGAGCGACGAGTCCACGACATTTCTAACACCTCGGAACGGATATTTACTCGCCAGTTGGTCGAGCACGGCTCGGCTCATGCACCCCAGGGTCGGCCGTAGTGTCCGCCATGGGTGATCTCACCTCCGGTGCCCAGAAAGGGCACGCATCGGGTCGGGCGCTGCCGAACCACTTCAGGCGTGCCCAGGTACGGCGCGCCCAGAAGCCGAAAGCTCCGAGAACGACAGCGTCCACCGCAAGCACGCCAGCGAGCCACCCCAGTGTTCCTTGCTCCCCAGCAGGTAGCCACCGATCCCGAGACTTACGGTCACGGTGGTGGCGATGACGATGACGATTGCCTCGACGTAGCCTCGGACTCGGTACACGGTGTCAGTTCCGAGCAGCGTCTCCCAGCGCAATGGCTCGGCGTCCGCGGGGAGGCGTCCATTAATGCGCGCCTCGAGGCCGCGCAAATACCATCCCGCTCGTGCTACGCGCTGCGCCTCGGCGGCCAGCATCGCGGCACCGAACAGAGTGAGCAGCGGCATCAGACCCATGAGCACGATCGCAGCTACCGTGGTCCGGTGGTTCTCGTCGGCGACGAGCCCGATGCCAACGCCAACGCCGGCGGCCGCCAAGCCGTACTGCGCGATAGTCTGATGACGGGCGAGGGCATCCAGCTCTCCTGACGCAGGCTCTTGTACTCCTCAAGTGCCGGCCCAAGCTCATCCACGTGCCAAAGATACACGCGGTATCGTCGAGTGCGCTGGCGGGAGTTCGGTGCCATCGCACCCTCGCGGTGGGCCGATAATCGTCGAGTTACTGCGGGCCAGCTGAGCAGCCGATGGTCGTTGCGTGCGACCATACCTTGAGTGAGGACGCGATCTACCGCGCCGGCTGCGCGCCGTGCTGGCATCTGGGCTCTACTCCTCGCGCAAGCAGGACATCCAGCATCTCCGGCTCGCGTGAGCACGTCATGCTGCGGGGCATCTCCTTTGACGGCCTCGGGTCCGTTGCCGAACCCTGCCCCAACTCGGGACTCGACGCCATACGCATCCAGCAGGCCCACACGGTGGACATCGAAAACGCCGCGATCAACCACTTCCACAACAACGGCGTCGACGTGATCCCCGGCGAAAGCAACGTGAGCGTCCTGATCGACGGGTCCGACATCCGCAACACATGCGGAGCCGGTGTCAACGTGGCGCCCACCGGCGGCCACACCGCGAACGTGACGATCGGCAACAGCACGATCTCGAACGCCGGCACGGGCGTGCTCGCCGCCGAAGGGGCTACGGCCTGGTTGACCGGCGACACGATCACCGCCAACACCACCGGCATTCAGACCACGGGCACCGGCGTCATCAACAGCTTCGGAGACAACCAGATCTATGGGAACGCGACGAACGGCGCCGCCACGCACGACGTCGACCAGTACGGCGCGGCGATCCTGCCGCCGGTGAGCACTTCACCGCCGGCCACGGTGACGCCGCCCGCCACGACCACTACGACCGCCACGGCCACGCCGCCTGCGCCGAGCTGCGTCGTCCCGAAGCTCACGGGCCTCAAGCTCAGCACCGCCCGCACGCGGCTCACCGCCGCGCACTGCAAGCTCGGGAAGGTCACGCGCCGCAAGACCAAACAGCGCAACAAGATCGGCGTGGTGGTCTCACAAAAGCAGAAGGCTGGCTCCAAGCTGGCCAACGGCGCCAGCGTGAACGTGACCGTCGGCAAGCGTTAGGCGGCTCGGCCCAGCCACGCGCGACTGTCGACCAGGCCCGCAGCCGGCTCAAGGATTCCTAACGCCGCTGAGGGACAGAACCTCGAGAGCCGTGTGACGAGTGCACATGCTATTGCTCCCACCAGTCGATGCCTGATGCACGGGCGATCTCGTGCATCAACTGCTCCCCCAGTGCTCGCGTTGCTCCTTGCTCTGGCGGTAGAAATATGTCACCGCCGAAAAACGCCTCGTTGCCAGGCGGGGCGTGTAGCTCACCGCTCGTGTGCGCCGTAATCAGAGTGAGGATAGGGCGAGCGCCTCGCGCGGTCCGCGTGATTCGCACGTACAGGTGGACGAGGGTCTTGCCAACAACGCCGCAGTCCCTTAGCACGTCGAGCGTCAGATCGAGCAAGGGCCTAATGACCTCATCCGCAGTTGCCCCTACGTGCCAGGTGCCCTGTGTGAGGCGCTTGCGTATACACCCAACCACAGCACCGCCAGCGTCAAGCAGAAGGTCGACACCGTCTCCGTTGGCGATGTTCTGGCCGTCGACAGTCGCTCCGGTGGCGTGCGGCTTGACTGCAACCACCCCGCTCGACGCCGGTCCTAACCGGCGGACTTCCGCGAGCACCCGTGCTCGCATCTTGTCTACTGTCTGCTTGGAAAGGGCGCGACGGCGAAACCCCTCGGGTATCGTTAGCGGCGATGCGACTAGCATCCAGTCTGCGACGCGCGTCTGCCCGTTGACAGGCTCGCCTAGCACGCGCTGCCCAAGGGCTTGTGTGACCAGCGGGAGCTGGGTCATCCGCTGGATGGCGCTTTGTTCTGCTTGCTCGGGTCTCACGCAAAGTTCCAACAGTCTCGCTTGGGAGGCAATGGGCTGCCTACCACCATGCTCGCGCACATAGACGGCGCCAGTCGCTTTGACCAGATGTGGTGTCTGCGTGGAAGCCTCGACACGGATAACAACAATGTCGTGTCCGTCCAGGGTCATCGTCCGACACAGAAACGGCGGCAGCGGATCGACGGCAGTCCGTAGCTTGTCCCGTAGCCAGTCCTGTGCCTCGGCCTTCCCCGGCACACGAAACCCCGCGATCGTGCCGTCATTGCGGACACCGAGCAGCACCCAACCTCCGTCGCTGTTGGCGAACGCGGCGATCGTCGGTCCCATGCCGTCGTCGGGCAGGCTGGCCTTTCGCTCCGCCACGGTCTCGCCGGCCTCGATGAGTTCGCGCAGCTCAGAGTCTCCAAGATCGGCAAGTTGCAGGCGGCGGAGCTGGCTCGCGTCCATCCCGACAGCATAAGCCGGGCAGAGGTGACTCATCCCGCGGCTCCCACGTCGCAGCATCCTTCCGCCCGCCGTCCAGTGAGGCGGGCCGCCGTAAAGGAGCACCCCTACTTGTGTGGACAAGCAGGCGTCACCACCGGCGGCGACCTTGCGGTCGCATCGGACGAGCCACGAGCGCGCGGATCGCGCCCTGAATCACCACCGCTTTCCGCCGCGAGCGGGCGCCAACTCCGCCCACGGCACAGGCGCCGTTCCACGGCACGCCGACGCACCGCGGACCCCGGACTCAATGTGAGCACGGGTGGCTAAAGAAGAGCCGACCACAGGGCGCGGAACGCTGAGGATGATCGCCCAGGTCGGCAGCAGAGCTGCCGACTGCGTTCATTGTGGGGTGGGTGGCGGGCTCAGCGGCGCCGGCGTCAAGGCCCTTCGGCCCCGTTGGGGCGGCCCTGCGGGCCGGCCTTGACCCCGGCTCGGTGGTGACTTCGAGCGTTTCTCTGCGGCGTGTCCTGACCTTCACGCCATCAGGCGGCGCAGGCGGTCGAGCTGACGGTCGAGCACCTCGCGATCCGAGGCCTGGTCGCTCCCGGAGGGCGGCGTCGCCCCCAAAAGAGGCCCGTCGTCGGGCAGCGCCCACCGCTCGCGGTAGTCGGCGATGAGCTGCGCCGCGTGATCCCACAGGCCGCGCGACCGGCGGACTGATGGTCTGCGGCCGAGCAGCTCCTCCACGCGAGCGTCCGGTATCACCTCGGCGGGCAACTCAGCCACAGGTCCACGTATGTCACCCGCGTCCAGCTCGCCGCCGGCCAGCAGCTCGGCGCGAATCCGCGGCAACGCATCGGTGTCCTTCTCCCGGCCCGCCTCCTCCTTGGAGAGGAGAAGGTCCGACGCGCTGCCGACGAGGACCGTCAGTCCTGGGGCAAGCGCGATCTGCGAGGCGTTGTGTGTCCAGACGTCGTAGTCGCCGACTCCGTCCGTCCAGCGCATGACCTCGAGCTGACCGTGGTCGGTGTGGTACGCCATCCCACGCTCGCCAGGCAGGAACGGCTGGGCATGCAGCGCCGCGAGCGCCGCATCCAGTCGCCGTCCATTGGCCTCATCAGCCGCGATCGTGACGTCGACGTCGCGCGTCGCGCCGGAGAACCCGCGTAGCTGCAACGCGACGCCACCCACCAGCACGAAGCGGACCTCATGGCGGACAAGGACGTCGAGCAGCGCCAGGTGACGGCTGTCGACCGGCGCACTCACGCGACCTGGAGACGCTGCTCATTCTGCTTGCGCGACGAGTAGCGTCCAGACGCCAGTACGGCGCGCAGCCCGGCGCGGTAGATCGCGTCCTCGCTCCACGGCGAGCGCTCGGCGATGTCCGCGAGATCCTCCACAAGCGGGACACGCACAATCCCGACGTAATCCTGCTCTTGGCTCAGCATGAAGGGGTGGGCGCGGTCGCGCAGCGCGGCGACTTCCTCGACGCCGGACGCCGCCGACCGGACGGTGAGCTGACCGCGGCCGGCGCTCCAGCGCTCGCGGCGCTCCTCGCCGCCGGGAGCCCGCTCGAAGCCGTCGGGGTAGGCTTCGGCCCGGAAGAGCCGCTCGACGACCCTCTCCAGATCCTCCGGCGCGACGAGCAGGTCGACGCGACCCTCACCCGGACGCTGGGGCGCGCCCACAAGCGCGGCAGCCACCGGACCCACCAGGACACCCAACTCACCGACCGCGGCGGCTGCTCGCAAACCGTCGCGACAGGCGGACCAGGAGTCGCCCAGCAGCGCTTGGAGCCCTCTTGTCGGGCCAAGATCGAGCTGCTCGCGGACAAGCTCCACGAGCTTTCGCTCGGCCGGAATGAGCCGCACCTCCAGCCGCACCCCCGCCGCCGCAGCGACACGCTCCAACGACTCGAGACTCGGATGCTGCGCCCCGGACTCCCAACGAGACAGCGTCTCACGCGCGATCCCAGCCCGCCGCGCAAGCTCCCCCTGAGCAAGA
>CABEAD010000079.1_pt1 | contig 16878 bp, 20 predicted proteins | sample 3132311 | NCBI WGS metagenome assembly CABEAD01 (sample SAMEA5534342, study PRJEB31848) | metagenome | biome: tundra; feature: field; material: soil | place: USA | collected 2013-05 | depth 0.45 m
TTCGTTGCGACCCGGTCCCTCTCCCAAGGTCCCCGTCTAAAACGTTTGCAGCTAGCCACAGGGCCAACCCAAACCCGACCTTATTTCGCCCCGCATCCCCTATGGATGCCAAGACATAGAGTTCTTATACACCATGCAACTCAGCTTGTCAAGGGGTTGGGCGAAATTTCTTTTCGATGGGCCGCGCGGGATGGCTCGACCCGGCGATCACCCGCCCGGCGGGGCGTCTGGGCGAAGCAGCGTCGCCGGCAGACGGGGCGCCGCGAGCGGCGGCGCTTCTCGCTTCTCAGCGTTGAGGAGGATCGGTGTGCGCGATCGACCTGCCCGTCGCCCGCGCCGAGTAGACGCCCAGGTCCGCACGCGCCGCGAGCGCCGGGGCCTCGGTGCCGTCGTCGGGACACACGGCGATCCCGATCGCCACCTCGAGCGGCACGCCTCGATGGGTGGCTGAGCTGCGCACCAGCCGCGCCAGGCGCTCGGCGAGCATGCGGGCGCCGGTGCCGTTCGTCTCGGGCGCAACGAGCCAGTAGCGGCCGAGGCTCTCGCGGGAGAGCTCGTCGGTCGTGCGCATGCCACGACTCAGCGCGCCCTCGACCTGGGCAACCAGGCCGTGCATGTCGTGCGGCGCCTCCGAGCGCTCCAGGCGCGCCACGTCCACGATCTCGACCAAGAGCACCGCGAACGGCAGGCCGTCCCGCGCGTGGCGCTCGAGCAGGCGTCCGACCGAGGAGACCCACGCCGACGGTCCCTCCTCGCGGCGCACATCCCTGATCTCGATCTCCGGCTCCACCGGCCCTACGGTCGCGATCGGCTCGATCGGCGGCGCCGTGTCGTGCTCGTCGACGAGCCGCGTGAATGTGTAGTCGCCGACCGCCGTCGCGAGCGGGTGGGGCGCGAGGCGCAGGTCCGGCGTTGGGCGCGGGTCTGGCGGCGGCGACTCGACAGCGGCCGGCTCGGGCGGAGTGCGGCGCTCGGGGACACCCTGGCCCCCACGGGCCGCCGTCGCGAGCATCGCGACGGTCGAGGAGATCTCGGCGAGGCGCTCGGACAGCTCCTTGATCCGCTCGACGCGCGGGTCGCGCAGCTCCTCGTGCAGCGACTCCCACAGCACGTCGCACAGCTGCTGGGCGGCGCGCGCGGCACGGGCCAGGCGCTCCGCCGGCGGTCCGCCGGGAGGCGGTGGGTCGGGCTGATCGATCACACGAGCTTGATATCACCCGTGAAGGACGCCACGCCGCGTCCGGGCGGCCGTACCGCGCTCTTTGCGCGCGGATAGCCTTCAGAAGATGAAGATCGCCACGATCTCGAACCTCGATGACCGAACCATCGAAGACGAGCGCACGGGCGCGCTGCGATCGGTGCAGGCCGCCGATGTCACCCTGCCCGAGACGGCCTTGCGCGAGATCTGGTCGCCGATGCACCTCGAGCGCCTGGCGCGCACCTACTGGCGCTTTCTCACGCGCGTCACGCTCGGCCTCGTGCGCGTGCTCTACAGCGAGGGCGAGCGCTCCGTCGTGCTGCTCGCCCGCCCGATCAAGCTGCTCACGTTCAAGGCGCCCGAATATGAGCTGGACTCAGAGCACGGGGTCGTGCGCTGGCGGATCGAGCGCGGCCTGCTCGTCGCCAGGCGCGGGCGCGGCGCACCCAAAGGGCACACACCCAAAGGGCACGCGGCGGCGAGCGCCTCCGGCGGACAGGGCCACCTGCAGATCGACGTGCGCCGCCTGCCCGATGGCGGCCCCGGCGAGTCCCGCCTGCACATCGAGGTCGAGGTCGCCAACTTCCACCCCGCGATCGCCTCGGGGCTCGGGAGGCGCGTCTACAACGTCACGCAGGCGCGCATCCACGTGTTCGTCACCCACGGCTTCCTGCGCTCGCTCGCGCGGTTGGACCTGGCCGAGTCGAAGGTCGGCCGCCTCGCGCCGGTGGAGACGCCGCCCGTGTCCCCCGGCGAGAGCCAGCCGGCCTCCCCCGACGGCACGCCACGCGCGCACGTGGACGCGCCGCCGCGGTAGGGGCCGCCGCTACCCGAACCGTTCCCCCCCGACAAGCGCGCGGAGCTTCTCGCGGTCGTGGGTGGCCCTGATCCGCCGCACGGTGCCCGAGCGCGAGCGCATGACGAGCGATTCGGTCGTGGCGCCGCCGGCGCTCGGGTAGCGCACGCCCTGCAATACATCTCCGTCGGTGATGCCGGTGGCCGAGAAGAACACGTCATCGCCCGAGACGAGATCGTCGCGGTCGAGTATGCGGGCCACGTCATAGCCGGCATCGACCGCGGCCTTGCGCTCGTCCTCGTCGCGCGGCCACAGCCTTCCGAGCAGCTGCCCGCCGAGGCACTTGATGGCGGCCGCGGAGATGACCCCCTCGGGCGTCCCGCCGATCCCCCACAACAGGTCCACCGGCGAGCGCTCGGTGACGGCCAGCAGCGCGGCGGAGACGTCGCCGTGGAGGATCAGCCGCACGCGCGCGCCCGCCTCGCGGATCTCGCGGATGCCGTCCTCGTGGCGAGGACGGTCGAGCACGACGACCATCACGTCGCTGATCGCGTGGCCCTTGCGCGCGGCGATCAGCTTGACGGTCTCAGACAGCGGGCGGTCGAGGTCGAGCAGGTCGGCGACCTCGGTGGAGCCGGCCATCTTCTCCATGTAGACGCACGGTCCCGGGTCGAACATCGTGCCCTTGCCCGACAGGGCGATCACGGCGAGCGCGCTCGGCATCCCGTGCGCGGCGAGCGTGGTGCCCTCCAGCGGATCGACCGCGATGTCGACCTCGGGCGGCGATCCGTCGCCGATGTGCTCGCCGTTGTAGAGCATCGGCGCCTCGTCCTTCTCCCCCTCCCCGATCACGACCTTGCCGTCCATCTGGACGGACTGCAGCGCGTAGCGCATCCCATCGACGGCGGCCTGGTCGGCCGCCTCCTTGTCGCCCATGCCCACGAGCGGAGCCGCGGCGAGCGCCGCCGCCTCGGTGACGCGCACGAGCTCGAGCGCGAGGTTGCGGTCCGGCCGCGTGTGTGTGGCGTCTTCGGTCATCGAGTTGTCCTCTCGTTGAACAGCACGCCAAAACCTACAGGAGCAGTCCCGCGGGGCTAGGATCGTCCAATCGTGGGCGAGCAGAAACTCACTGTGCAGGCGCGCGTCCCCGATGCGCTGAGGCCGGGGGTGGCGGCGGCGCTGGCTCGCGCGCGCGAGCAGGGGGTGGCGGAGCGCCTGCGCGAAGGCGACGCGACGCTGTGGGGCGCCCCCGGAATGCCCGAGATCGCAAACCGGCTCGGCTGGCTGACGATCGCGCGGCGGATGCTTGTGGAGGTGGAGGAGCTGGAGGCGTTCGCGGACGGCGTGCGCGATGACGGGATCGAGGACGTGGTGGTGCTCGGCATGGGCGGCTCCTCGCTCGCGCCGGAGGTATTGAGCCGCTCGCTGCCCGCGCCCGCGGGCAGGCCGCGGCTGCGCGTGCTCGACTCGACCGACGCGGGCGCGGTTGGCGCCATGCGGGCGGCGATCGACGTGCGGCGCACGCTGTTCGTCGTCTCCTCGAAGTCGGGCGGCACGATCGAGCCGCTGTCGATGCTCGCCCACTTCTGGGCACTCGTCGGCGAGCTGGGCTCGCGCTTCGTGGCGATCACCGATCCGGGCTCGGGGCTGGAGCGGATCGCGCGCGAGCGCGGCTTCCGGCGGGTGTTCTATGGCGATTCCGACATCGGCGGGCGCTATAGCGCGCTGTCCGCGTTCGGGATCGTGCCGGCGGCGCTCGCCGGCCTGGACGTGCGCGCGCTGCTGCAGGGCGCGCCATTATCCTGGCAGACGCGCGTGGAAGCCGATCCCGCCGAGAACGGGGGCGAGCAGACCGAGCTCCCCGCCCCCGTGTGGCTGGGCGCCGCGCTGGGCGCGCTGGCGCAGGCCGGTCGCGACAAGCTCACGTTCGTCGTGCCGGGAGCGCTCTCCAGCCTCGGGCTGTGGGAGGAGCAGCTCCTCGCCGAGTCCACCGGCAAGCGGGGGACCGGCATCCTGCCCGTCGCCGACGAGCCGCTCGGCGAGCCGGAGGTCTATGGCGAGGACCGCGTGTTCGCCCACCTCCCGGATGTGAATGCGCCCGACGCCGAGACCGACGTGCGCGTGGGTGCGCTCGCCAAGGCGGGCCACCCGGTTTTGACGATCCCGACCGCCGGTGCGCCTGACCTCGGGCGCGTGTTCCTACTCTCCGAGCTGGCGGTGGCGGTGGCCGGCTGGGGCCTTCAGGTCAACCCGTTCGACCAGCCCGACGTGCAGCGCGCCAAGGACGCCACGAACAGGGTGCTCGAGGGGTTCGAGCGCAGCGGCGAGCTGCCCGCGATCGCGGACGCCGGGGAGGCGGCGCTGCGAGCGCTGCTGGCCGGCGTGCGGCCGCCGAGCTATGTGGCGATCATGGGCTATGTGCAGCCCTCCCCCGCCTTCGACGCCGCCGTCGCCGAGCTGCGAGCCGCGATCAGGGACGTGACGAGGGCGACCACGACGTTCGGCTACGGCCCGCGCTTCCTGCACTCCACGGGCCAGTTCCACAAGGGCGGCCCGAAGACGGGGCGCTTCCTGCAACTGATCCACGACGGACCATCGGATGCGGAGATCCCCGGAGCGCCGTATACCTTCACCACGCTCAAGAACGCGCAGGCGATCGGCGACCTGCAGACGCTGCGCGAATTGGGACTCCCAGCCGAGCGGGTACGTCTGCAAGGTGAGGATGCCGCCGGCGCGCTGCGAGCATTGACACAGTCGATCAAGGAGATGTTGTGAGCCAAGCGCCCCTCCCCTCCCCCAAAAATCCCACCCACGTCTCACGCGCCGCCATGGCATTCGAAGGGAGGCCGTGATGCAGATCGGTTTCGTCGGGCTCGGCAAGATGGGCGGCAGCATGGTGCGCCGCATCAGGCGCGACTCCGAGCACGAGGTGGTGGCGTTCGACTTCGACAAGAACGCGGTCGCGCGCGCGGCGAAGAACGGAGCGGGCGGCGCAAGCTCGCTGGCGGACCTCGTCAAGAAGCTGAAGGCCCCACGGATAGTGTGGATCATGGTGCCCGCCGGCGACCCCACCCAGCAGACGATCGACAGGCTCGCGAAGCTGCTCGAGAAGGGCGACACGATCGTCGACGGGGGCAACTCGAAGTGGACCGACGACAAGCGGCGCGCCAAGACGTTGTCAAAGCAGGGCATCCACTACATCGACGTCGGCACCTCTGGCGGCGTTTGGGGCCTGGAGGTCGGCTACTGCATGATGGTCGGCGGCCCCGATAGAGCGGTGAAGCGGCTGGCGCCGATCCTCGACGTGCTGGCGCCCGAGACGAGCCCGGACAGCGTGGAGGCGGTCGGGGAGCGCGGCTGGATGCGCTTCGGGGGGCCCGGCGCGGGGCACTACGTGAAGATGGTGCACAACGGCGTCGAGTACGGCCTGATGCAGGCCTACGCCGAGGGCTTTGACATCTTCGACAAGTCGGAGTACGACCTGGACAACGCGAAGATCGCGCACCTCTGGAATCAGGGATCGGTGGTGCGCTCGTGGCTGTGCGAGCTTGCCGCGCGGGCGTTCGAGGCCGGCGGCAACGACCTCGGCGCGCTCGAGGGCTACACCGAGGACTCGGGCGAGGGACGCTGGACGATCGAGGAGGCGACCGAGCGCGACGTGCCCACGCCGGTGATCACGGCCTCGCTCTACTCGCGCCTGTACTCGCGCGGCAACGGCGACTTCGCCCACAGGGTGCTCGCCGCGCTGCGCAACCAGTTCGGCGGCCATGCGGTGAAGACGTCCAACAGCGCCCAGGGCGTGAAGAAGGCGGGCGGGGAAGCGAAATCGGACAGAGGTCCGGGCGGGCCGCGCCGGTAGGCAGCGATGGCAGCAATCGCCACTCAGCCCGAGAACCCGCTCACAGCCGGCCTGGAGCGCCTTCCGGTCGCTCCGACGACGCTCGCCATCTTCGGCGCCACGGGTGACCTGGCGCGGCGCAAGCTGCTGCCGGCGCTCTACAACCTCGCCCGGGACGGGGCCCTGCCCGAGCGCTTTCACCTCGTGGGCGTGGCGCGGCGGGAAAAGGCCCACGAGGACTATCGCGAGGAGTGCGAGCAGGCGATCCGCCAGTTCTCCAGGCGCCCCCCCGACGAGGACGTGCTGAAGCGGCTGCTGGAGCACGTGCGCTACGTGCCCGGCACGTTCGACGAAGCCTCCGTCTACACGAAGCTCGAGGAGGTCCTCGACGGCTTCGAGGAGCACGCCGGCGTGAAGCTGAACAGGCTCTTCTATCTATCGACGGCGCCGGCCTTCTTCCCCGTGATCGTACAAGCGCTCGGCAAGCAGCGCCTCGATCGCCACGAGGGCGCCGAGGTGCGCGTGGTGATCGAGAAGCCGTTCGGGACGTCGCTGGCGGAGGCGCGCGAGCTGAACAGACGCGTGCTGAGCGTGTTCGACGAGCACCAGGTGTTCCGCATCGACCACTACCTCGGCAAGGAGACCGTCCAGAACATGATGGCGTTCCGGTTCGCCAACGGCATGTTCGAGCCGTTGTGGAACCGCAACTTCATCGACCAGGTGCAGATCACCGCGGCCGAGGACATAGGGATCGGAACGCGCGCCGGCTACTACGACCACGCCGGCGCGTTGCGCGACCTGATCCAGAACCACATGCTCCAGCTGCTCTGCCACGTCGCGATGGAGCCGCCCGTGAGCTTCACCGCCGACGAGGTGCGCAACGAGAAGGTCAAGGTGTTGCAGTCGATCGGGGAGATCACGCCCGCGGAGGTCCCCGGAATGGCGGTGCGCGCCCAGTACGCCGCCGGGCACTCCGGCGGCGAGGACGTGCCCGGCTACACCGAAGAGCAGGGCGTCCCGGATGACTCGACGACCGAGACCTATGCGGCGCTGCGCCTGGAAATCGACAACTGGCGCTGGGCGGGGGTGCCGTTCTACCTGCGCACGGGCAAGCGCCTGGCGCGCAAAGTGACCGAGATCGCGGTCGTGCTCAAGCCGGTGCCCCACCTCGCGTTCAGCGAGGAAGGCTCGCTCGGGGTGCTGCCCAACCAGTTGATCCTCACATTGCAGCCCAACGAGGGCGTCTCGCTGCGGCTCGGCGCGAAGATCCCGGGCGCGCGCATGGTGATCCGCCCCGTGCACATGGAGTTCCTGTACGGAACGGCGTTCCTCTCGCAGTCACCGGAGGCGTACGAGCGGCTGATCACCGACGCGATGCGCGGCGACGCGATGCTGTTCACGCGCGACGACGAGGTCGAGGCGCAGTGGCGCATCTGCGACCCGATCCTGAGCGCCTGGGCACAGGCTCCCGGCCCCCTGCCGTCCTACCAAGCGGGGTCGCAGGGGCCGAAGGAGGCACAGGACGTGCTGCGCGAAGGACACAACTGGCGCGCGATCTGATGCAGGGCCCATGACCGCCACAACCGAAGCGGTGTGGAGCGAAGAGGGGACGACGCCCGACGCGATCGAAGCGGCATTGCGCGGACTCGTCAAGCAGCTGCACGCCGAGAACGGCGGCTTCGCGCCGGCGCGCGCTCTGAACATGATCGCGTTCGTCGAGAGCCGCTTCGCCGGCGAGATATCCAACCGCCTCAGCGGCGTCGGGCGCTACCACGCCTCGCGCACGATCCTGCTCTCCTATGAGCCCGGCCGCACCCGCCTCGACGCGCGCGCGATCGTCTCCTCTCAAGGCGAGCCCGCGGAGGGAGAGCTGGGGCTGCTGCGCGAGACGGTCCTCGTCGAGATCGGCAAGCGCCACCTCGACGATCTCCTCACGATCGCCGACCCGCTCGTGGTGAGCGACCTGGAGACGCTGCTGTGGTCCCCTCACGGCCACCCCGAGGCGGTCGACTCGCTGCTCGGGCTCGCCCAGGCGGTGCTGATCGACTCGGTGGAGGAGCCATCCTTCAGAGAGGCGATCAGGCGCTCGTGCGAGCTGCGGCGGCGCGCCTACGTCGTGGACCTCGCCTGGTTGAGGAGCACCCCCTGGCGCGAGCGGCTGGCAACCGCGTTCGACCCGCCCGCGATGCGATCCGAGCTGGGGCGGATCGAAACGGTTGCGGTACGCCACCATCCCGACTCGACGGTCGCCGCGATGCTGTTTGCCGGCTGGCTGGCATCGCGCCTGGGGTGGGACGTGAAGCAGCTGAGCGCGAACGGTGGGGTGCTCAGCGGGACGGCCACCACGCCCGGCACGGCCAACACGCCCGGCACGGCCGGCAACGCGACGACCGGCGCGACCGGCGCCGGCGCCAAAACCATCGCGATAAGGCTCGAGCAGGCGCCGGAGCAGCAGGTGAGGGGGCTTGAGAGCGTCGTGATCGCGACCGCATCCGGCGGGCGCCTGGGACTGCGGCGCGCAGAGGGCGGCTTGCGCGCCCGCAGCCGCGACAGCGACGGACGTGAGCGCGAATGGACGATCCTCGGCGCCTCGCGCGGCGAGAAGGGAATCCTCGGCGAGGGCATTCGCCAGGCGCTGCTGCGCGACCCAACTTACGTGCCGGCCCTGGAAGCGGTGGAGACGATGGCGCCGTGACCGACGCGCTCCGGCGCCGCGCGGCGCGCACGCATACGGACGACGACGACCTCCCGCAGGCGGCCCCATGAAGCGCCTGACGACGGTCGGCGACCCCGAGGCGGTCGCCCGGCGCGCCGCGACCGACATCGCGCGCCACTTGACACGCGCGCGTGAGCAGCGCGCGCCCGTGCACCTGGCGCTGAGCGGCGGAACGACACCGGGCCGCTCCTACGAGCTGCTCGCGACGGAGATGGCCGAGTGGGACGGGATCGAGATCTGGTTCGTCGACGAGCGTTGCGTCGAGCCTGAGGACGAGCGCAGCAACTACCGGCTGGCCGCCGAGACGCTGCTTGCGCCCGCGGGCATCCCCGCCACGCGCGTGCACCGCATGCTCGGCGAGATGGGACCCGACGTCGGCGCCGACCTCTACGCCCTCGAGCTGACCGCGCGCGTCGCCCCCGACGAGCACGGCGTGCCGGTGCTCGATCTGTGCGTGCTCGGCATCGGCCCGGACGGCCACGTGGCCTCTTTGTTTCCCGACTCGCCGACCCTGCGAGCGGGCGATCGCGCGGTCTGCCTCGGCGTGGAGGACTCGCCGAAGCCGCCCCCGAAGCGGATCACGCTGAGCCTCGCGATGCTCCGCGCGGCAAGGCGCTGCGTGCTGCTCGCCAACGGCGCGGGCAAGGCCGATGCGATCGCGGCGATGCTCGGCAAGCCCAGCGAGCACGTGCCCGCGAGCCTGTTGCGGCGCGAGCGTTTGTCCGTGATCGTCGACGACGCGGCCTCGCCCGCGCCGCGCGGACCGTAGCGCTGCTTGGAACACCCGTGACTGCGGATACAGTGGACGGCAGCGTTATGGCCCTGACCGCGCTCCGGCACACCGCCGCCGAGGAGGAGTCCAGACCGCCGAGCTGCCGCACGGCGCTGGCGGCGCTGCGGGACGCGCGCGCGGCGACGCTCGCACTCGTGAGCCGGCTGAACAAGGAGCAGCTCACGCGAGTCCACTCTCCCGTCATGAGCCCGCTCGTGTGGGATCTGGCGCACATCGCCGCCTACGAGGACCTGTGGCTCGTCCACCGCCACGCCGGCGTGGAGCTGCTGCGAGCGGACCTCGCGGAAGTCTATGACGCGTTCGAGACGCCACGTTCGGTCAGGGGCGAGATCGAGCTGCTGGGCCCCAAGCAGGCGCGCGCCTACCTCAGCGACGTCCGCGAACGCACCGCCGAGGCGCTCGCGTCCAGAGGCATCGGAGACGGAACCGTGTATGAGATGGTGCTCCGCCACGAGCTCCAGCACACAGAGACGATGCGCCAGACGATGGCGCTCGCCGGGCTGCTGCCAGCCGGCGAGCCGCACCTTGGGCCGCTTGCGGGCGCGGACACCCTTGCGGGCACAGGCACCCTCGAGGGCGCCCCCCATGTCGGGGGGCAGGCAGATGAGTGGATCGAGGTGCCGGCGGGTCCGTTTGAGATGGGCGCTGGTGCGGGCGGCTTCGCCTATGACAACGAGCGCCCCCGCCACACGGTCGAGCTGCCCGCCTTCCAGATCGCGCGCCACCCCGTGACGAATGCGAGCTGGATGCGCTTCAGCGAGGGCGGCGGCTATGAGCGACGCGAGTGGTGGTCGGACGAGGGCTGGGCGTGGAAGCAGCAGTACGACATCACCCACGATCCCCGCGTGGCGGCCGGACACCCCGATGCGCCGGTCTGCCACGTGAGCTGGTTCGAGGCGAACGCGTTCGCCAGGGCATCGGGAGCGCGACTGCCCAGTGAGGCCGAGTGGGAGAAGGCGGCAGCACACGGAGTCCTCGACGGAGTGGGGCACGTGTGGGAGTGGACGAGCAGCCGCTTTTGCGGCTACCCGGGGTTCGTGGCGCACCCCTATCGCGAGTACTCCGAGGTGTTCTTCGACGGCGACTACCGAGTGTTGCGCGGCGGCTCGTGGGCGACGAGCCCGCGCGTGAAGACGCTCACGTTCCGCAACTGGGACCACCCCATTCGCCGCCAGATCTTCGCCGGCGTGCGCCTCGCCAGGGATGTGGCGTGATGGAGCCCGTCGCAAGCCCGGACAGCGAGGCGCTAAAGGACACACACCCGGCGTCCGAGAAGGACGCCGGAAGCGCGATCACGATCGACTCCTGCCTGCACGACGGCCGGGAGCGCTCGCTCGCCGACGACGTGCTCGACGGCCTCACGCGCCCGTTCAAGGAGCTGCCGCCCAAGCACTTCTACGACTCGCGCGGCGCGGAGCTGTTCGACCGCATCTGCGAGCTGCCCGAGTACTACCAGACGCGCACCGAGCTGGCCATCCTGCAGGCGCGCGCCGGCGAGCTCGCGGCCGTGACGGGCGCCGCCGAGCTGGTGGAGCTCGGCTCGGGCACGGCCGCCAAGACGAGGGTGCTGCTCGACGCGCTGCACCGCGCCGGCACCCTGAAGCTCTACGTCCCCGTTGACGTCACCGAGCGGATGGTGCGCGATTGCGCTCTCTCGCTCACAACCGAGTACCCGGGCCTGCGCGTGCACGGCGTGATCGGCGACTTCGAACGCCATCTCGACCGCGTGCCCGACCCGGCCGGCCCGCGCCTGGTGGTGTTCCTCGGCGGCACGATCGGCAACTTCCCGCCCGGCAGCCGCCGGCGCTTGTTGGGAGAGATCGCGCGCCTGCTCGGCCCCGAGGACCACCTGCTGATGGGCGCCGACCTCGTCAAGGACGCCGACGTCCTGCGGGCCGCCTACGACGACGCCCAGGGGGTGACGGCCGAGTTCAACCGGAACCTGCTGCGCGTGCTCAACCGCGAGCTGCGGGCCGACTTCGACCCCGAGGACTTCGAGCACGTCGCGCTGTTCAACCACGAGCACGAGTGGATCGAGATGCGGTTGCGCGCGCGCCGCGAGCACACCACGCTCGTGCGCGCTCTCGATCTCCCGGTGCACTTCCACGCCGGCGAGGAGATGCGCACCGAGATCAGCGCCAAGTTCACGCGCGAGCGCATCGACGCGGACCTGTCGGCAGCCGGCCTGCAGCTCGTCAGCTGGCTGACCGACCCCGAGGAGCTGTTCGCACTGACGCTCTCGCGGCCCGCCTCCATATAGGCTCCCGCTTCATGCAGATCCAGCGGCTCGGCGCACCGGCCGAGTATGCGCAGCTGGCGTGTCACATCGTCGAGAACCGGATGCTCAACGGAGAGACAATCCGGCTCGACGGCGCATTGCGCATGCCTCCGCGCTGAGCCTCTCTGCCCAGTCGGATCAGGCTGGGAGCGTGTAGCGATAGGGCTTCGGCAGGTGGAGCTTGTGCAGGCAGGTTCCGCCGCGCATCACGAGCTCACCCCCGAGGAGCTCGTTGTTTGCGATCTCGACCATCAGCCGCGAGAGGATGAGATCCTGCTCCACCTGATGGGACTCGGGCCAGGGCACGCGCGCCCGCCACTCGGTGATGAACGCGCTGGGGATCACAGGTCGGGTTCCACCTGTGTGTTGACGCGCACCTGCCAGTCGGGGTCGGTCTTGCCGCGTTTGCCCGCGGCCGGGTCGAGCAGCGCGGGCTCGCCAAGATCCAATCGCGCGGCCTGGCGCAGCGCTTCGAGGTCGTCGGCGTGACCGAAGCGCTCGACGAACCAGCCGGTACGGCGCGCGCTTGAGCGGCCGCGGCGGGCGACGACGCGCGCCAGCTCCGATCCGCCGAGCTGCCCGATCTCGCTCACGACCGTCGCGACGTTGCTGTAGCCGCCGCAGGCGCGGTGGTAGGCGATGAGGTCGACGACCGTCGTCTCCCTGGCCGAGACCGTAAGGTAGCCGGTTGGGACGGTGATTCGCTCGACCTTGTCCTCCAGGACGTGCTTGCTTGCGTAGAAGCGCAGGCGAACCCGACCGAGGTCGCGGTCACGCACGGAAGCGGAACCCTCGACCATGACCTGGAAGACCTGGGGCGCCTGGTGGGAAGCGCCGTGGATGCGCGCAGCGGTCAGCAGCGCGACGTAGTACGGACGATGCAGATGACGCATCATCGCGTCGATGAACCAGTCGCCGGGGAGCACGCCCCAGCCGCGGTACTCGGACGGCACGGCAACATAGAGACCCCTCGCCGGAGAGAAGACCTGCTTGCGCCGCCGCAGCCTCGCAAGCGCATCGGCTGCCGCGCCACGGTCGGAGCCGAGGACCGTTGCGGCATCGTCCAGCGTGAACTCGTACCGGCCGAGCGAGAGGAGGTGATCGGGCAGGTCGCGGGGCCGGATAGACATGGAGTAGCTTTCGCGCTGAACCGTATGGATTGCGGAATTGATCTTGCCTCATCCCACGCTCATGGGATGATCTCAACGAAACACCGTGCAATACGCGGATATCCGCAAAAGTCATACTAGCAAGCGGGGAGACGGCGCGTCACGTGTTTGGCTCGACCCGAGGGTGTGGGCCACCCAGGCCGGCGCGGGCGTCCCCTTCCCCCAGCGGCTCGGCGCGCCCGCCGAGTACGCGCAGCTGGCGTGTCACATCGTCGAGAACCGGATGCTCAACGGAGAGGCAATCCGCCTCGACGGCGCATTGCGCATGCCCCCGCTCTGAGGCCGGCCGGGACATCGGAGCCTGGCGCGTCCGGTCTGCGCGATCGCGCAGATTCGCGCCAATACTTCCGCTCTACGCTATAATCTGCGCGATCGCGCATATGTCTGACGACGAACCTACATTGCGGCTGATCGGCGAACGCGTTCGCGAGGAGCGTCGTCGCCAGGGCATGGATCAACGAACGCTCGCGATGGTGGCGAACGTCGGCGTGCGCTCAGTCCATCGCGTCGAGAACAGCCAGCCGACGGTGCGACTGGACGTGCTGATGCGCATCCTCGCGGCGCTGGGACTGCGGTTGGACGTGCGCGGGCGCGGTGAGACATGAGCCTTGGGGTGTACTGGGAGGGCGAAGAGGTCGGCCGGATCGAGCGCGTGGAGGAGCGATCGCGGGAGTACACCTTCCGCTACACGCGCGCCTCACGCCCGATCTCGCTCTCGCTGCCGGTAATTCAAGAACGCTTCACCGCCGCGGAGAGCCGCCCGTTCTTCGAGGCTCTGCTGCCGGAGGGAGCCGTGCGCGAACGGATCGCGAGCCAGCTCAAGCTGGCGGTCGGCGACTCCTACGGTCTGCTCGCCGAACTGGGGCGCGACTGCGCCGGGGCGCTTCAGATCGTCGACGCCAAGCGGATGTCGCAGACCCCCTCGGTCCAGTGGCTCGACGGTCACGAACTCGATGCGCTCATCGAGGAGCTTCCGCGCCATCCGCTTGGCGTGAGCGCCGAGGACCAGCGCTTGCGGCTGAGCCTCGCCGGCGTGCAGGACAAGGCGGTGCTTGTCCGTGACGACGGCGGACGCTTCGGCAAGCCGCTCGACGGCATGCCGAGCAGTCACATCCTCAAGCCCGAACGGTCCGACGGCGAGTTCCCCGGACTCGCAGCGAACGAGTGCTTCTGCATGCGTCTGGCCGCACGATGCGGCCTTTCGAGTGCAACCGTCGAGCTCGTGACGGCGGCCGGTCGTCCGTGCCTCGTCGTGGAGCGATTCGACCGCGAGCTCCTTACCCGGCCGGACCACCAGCACCACCGCGTACACCAAGAGGACCTGTGTCAGACTCTCGGCCTCACCCCCGACTTCAAGTACCAGAAGGACGGATGGCGGCTGCCCTCCTACCGCGCGCTCGCGGACCTGCTGGACCAACACTCGCCTTGGCCCGGCCTGGATCGCCTCGCCGGCGCACAGGCAGCCCTCTTCCACTTCCTGGTCGGCAACGCGGATGCGCACGCAAAGAACATCTCGCTGCTACATGTCGGTGACGGCGTGCGGCTGGCGCCGCTGTACGACGTCGTGTCCACCGCCGTCTACCCCGATCTGAGCACTGAGCTGTCGCTGAGCGTCGGCGACGAGCTGGACCCCGACGCGATCACGCAGATCCATTGGTCCGACCTCGCAAATGACTTCGGCCTGCGCGTGGGAGCGTTCGAGCGCGTGCGCCACCAGCTCGCCAAGCGGGTGACAGCCGAGGCATCCGGGCTACAGGTGCAGGCACGAGCCGAGGGCTGGCATCACCCATGCATCGACGCGATCGTCGATGTCATCGAAGCCCGCGCCGTGCGCGTCGCGTAGGCCCTCGCGCCCGGGCCTACCACCCGAAGCAGGCGCGCGCGGCTATCGCAGGTCGAGCACGAGCGCGAGCGCGTCCTCGACGCCGCGCAGCTCATCGAGCGCGAGGTGAGCGACGCGCTTGCCAAGCGCCCGCACATCGACTGCGCCAACCATCTCGCAGAGTACCTGCGTTGTCTGGCCAAGCAGCGTGATCTGCGGATGAAAGCTCGCCGGGAACGCGGCACGAGAGGTCGGACAGACCACAGCGGCGGACAGCGCGAGCAGATCGTCAGCCTGGACAATCACCGCGTAGCGGCGTCCATGCTGCACGTGACCACGCTTGCGCGGCAACTCTATCTCGTGGACATCACCACGGACCACGCAGCTGCTCCATCAGCCCGGCGACCTCACGCGCTTCTTGAACGTAGCGCTCGTTCTGCATGAGGCTCCTGGCCTCCGCCGCCAGCCCGCCGCGCCTGCGCTCCCGCTCCGCCGTCTCAGCGATCGCCTGCCGTGCCGCCTCCGCACGACTCACACCACGCCTGCGGGCGATCTCCTCAAGCGCGTCAAGCCCGTCCCTGCCGAGCCGTAGCGAGAGTGGATGAACAGCCGCCATCCACCTACTGTAGCGCGAAGCGAACTACATCTGTGCTCGGGCGGTCGTTCGTCATATAGGCTCCGCCGCCATGCGCATCCAGCGAAGCTCGGCGATCGTCGCCGGAGGGGCGTCCGGCCTCGGGGAGGCCACCGCGCGACGCCTGCACGAGCAGGGCGCTGTAGTCACGATCGCCGACGTGAACGCCGAGAAGGGCGCGGCGCTCGCCTCGGAGCTGGGCGTCGAGTTCGTCGCGTGCGACGTGCGCGATGAGACCCAGGTGCAGGCGGCGGTCGAGCGGGCCGCCCAGGCCGACGGGGGCTTGCGCATCGCCGTCTGCTGCGCCGGCACCGGCTGGGCCCAGAAGGTGGCCGGCTCCAGGGGGCCCCACCCGCTGATGCCATTCGAGACGATCATCCAGATCAACCTGATCGGGACGTTCAACGTGCTGCGCTTCGCCGCCACCGCGATGATCGCCGCCGAGCCGATGGACGACGGCGAACGCGGCGTGTGCGTCAACACGGCCTCGATCGCGGCCTTCGACGGCCAAGTCGGCCAGATCGCCTACTCGGCGTCCAAGGGCGGCGTCGTCGGCATGACGCTGCCCGCCGCCCGCGATCTGGCCCAGCAGGGCATCCGCGTGAACACGATCGCCCCCGGCCTGTTCGACACGCCGCTGCTGGCGGCCCTGCCCGAGGAGGCCCGCAACAAGCTCGGCGCGGGCGTCCCCTTCCCCCAGCGGCTCGGCACGCCCGCCGAGTACGCCGCGCTCGCCTGTCACATCGTCGAGAACAAGATGCTCAACGGAGAGGTCATCCGGCTCGACGGCGCCCTGCGGATGCCGCCGCGCTGAGCGTCGGCGTGTGACTCGCTTCGCGCCTACCGGTCGAGCCCCAGAGCCAATATGAGCGCCGCGTTCATGCGCCGGGTGGTGGTTGGATCGAGCCGGCCACGGCGGCGCAGCAGGTGATCCTTGGAGAGGGTGATCACCCAGTCGCAGTTCGCGACGCTCGGCTCATCGAGACCGTGCGAGCGCGAGAGCTCGACCTCTGCCGGGTGACCGCGAACGGTTTTCGTGACGGCGACGCAAACAAGCCGGCTGAGCACCGGGATCGCGCTCTCGCGGGTGGCGACGATGACCGGTCGGACGATCGGGCCGAGGTCCGCGTCCCAGACCTCGCCTCGCGCGATCACCGCGGCAGCTCACCGGCAAGCGCAGCCGCGGCATCGAGCATATGCGTCTCATCCTCCGTGAGAGGCGTCGCCGCGTACGCGCGCGCATAGGAGGCCGAGATCTGCTGCTCGCGAGCCTCGAGGCTGAGCATCCGGATGCCGGCGCGCACAGCCTCCGCGCGCGTCCGAAAGCCCGCCTCCCGGACCACCGAGTCGAGCTGGCGCAGCTCGCCCTCACTCAACCGCACCGCGATCTGTGACATACGGTGAGCATACCATCCTGGTGTGCGGTGCGTCACGGTCAAACCGTGACGTGTCAACCTCACGGCTTGCTGCGCCGGCGTCCCCTTCCGCGCGGCGCGCCGGTCAGTCGCGTGAGGCTTACTGCGCGATCGCGCCGTGGACGTCCCGGCCCCGCTCCGTCAGCGTCCAGACGTTCGCCAGGCCGTTGGCCTGCCCGTCGCGGCTGTTCTCGACCAGGCCGAGGCGCTTCAGGCGCG
>CABEAD010000083.1_pt1 | contig 16778 bp, 15 predicted proteins | sample 3132311 | NCBI WGS metagenome assembly CABEAD01 (sample SAMEA5534342, study PRJEB31848) | metagenome | biome: tundra; feature: field; material: soil | place: USA | collected 2013-05 | depth 0.45 m
GTGTGATGAGATGCCCGCCCCCCCGTCCACGATCGCCCAGGTCGAGCCGATGACGACGGCCCGCGCGTTGCGCGGGCCGTTCGACTACCGCCTACCGCACGAGCTGCGCGGCGAGGTGACCGTCGGCTCGATGCTCGTCGTCCCATTCGGGCGGCGCGAGATTCTCGGCGTCGTCACCGCGCTGGCGGACCACAGTGAGATCTCCGAGGAGAAGTTGCTCGCACCGTTGCGAGCGCTCGAGCTGGGCGTCCCGGTCGATCTCGTCGCGCTCGCCGAGTGGCTCGCGGCCGAGTATTGCTCGACTCTCGCACGCGCGCTTGCGCTCGTGCTCCCGCCCGCGGCCACGCGCCGTTTGAGCGGACGCAAACGGCGCGTGGCGCCGCCGCGCCCCTCCAACGTCCAGGTCGGCTCGCGCAGCCCTCAGCCGCCGCTGCTGACCCCCGAGCAGGCCGAGGCGGTCGCGGATCTGCGCGAGGCGTCCTCGAGCGGCACCGCCCAGACGCGGCTGCTCGCCGGGATCACCGGGTCGGGCAAGACGGAGGTCTACCTGCGAGCCGCCGCCGAGGCCCTGGAGCGAGGCCGCGGGGCGATCGTGCTCGTCCCCGAGATCGCGCTCACACCGCAGATCGTGGGGCGCTTCACCGAGCGCTTCGGCGACACGGTCGCTGTGCTGCACTCGCGTCTGACCGTCGCCCAGCGCCGCGAGGAGTGGCGTCGCCTGCGTGTCGGCGAGGCGCGCGTGTGCGTCGGTCCGCGCTCGGCGGTGTTCGCCCCGATCGAGCGCCTCGGCCTGATCGTCGTCGACGAGGAGCACGACTCCTCCTACAAGCACGAGGGCGACCCGCGCTACGACGCGCGCGCGGTCGCCGAGCGCCGCGCGCGCGACTGCAACGCCCTGCTGCTGCTCGGCAGCGCAACCCCGCGCCCGGAGAGCGTCCACGGCGCCTCCCGGTTGCTGCGCCTCTCGCAAAGGGTGGACGGCCGTCCGCTTCCGGACGTCACGGTGCTCGACATGCGCAACCAGCCCCACGGACTGCACCCGCTCACCTCCCAGGCGCTCGCCGAGGTTCGCGCCGCGCGCGGCAAGGCGATCGTGCTGCTCAACCGCCGCGGCTGGTCGAACTTCCTCTCCTGCCGCTCGTGCGGGCGGGTGTGGAGCTGTCCGCAGTGCGACGTCGCGCTCGTATTGCACCGCGCCGGCGGCTTGATCGCCTGTCACCACTGCGGGCACTCGCAGCCCGTCCCGCAACGCTGCGAGTGCGGATCGGCCTCGCTCGCGCGCCATGGCGCCGGCACCGAGCGCGTCCAACACGACCTCGCCGCGGCTCTGGACGACGGGAGCTTTCCGGTGTTCCGCCTGGACGCCGACGCACTCAGCGCCGCGCCGGGCTCCGATGGGGGCGTCGGCCGTCTGCTCAGCCGTTTCGAGACGGCCCGGTCGGGAGTGTTGATCGGCACGCAGATGGTCGCCAAGGGCCACGACTTTCCGGATGTCGCGCTCGGGGTTGTGCTCGACGCCGACGCCACCCTGCGCTTTCCGGACTTCCGCGCCGAGGAGCGCACGTTCGCGCTCGTCGCACAGCTCGCCGGACGCGTCGGACGGGGTGGGGAGGGGCGCGTGCTCGTGCAGACGATCGCTCCCGACGCGCGTTCGATCCTCCACGCGGCCGCTCACGACAGCGACGGCTTCCTGGCCGGCGAGCTCCAGCGCCGCGAGGCGCTCGGCTACCCGCCGTTCTCGAGCCTCATAAGGGTCGTGTGCGCCGCCGAGGAGTCCTCCCGCGCACGCGCGGCGGCGGACGCGGTGCGCGCCGCGATCACAGGGCCCGATGCGGCCGTCCTCGGTCCTGCCATGCTGTTCCGGCTGCGCGGACGCGAGCGTCAGGTGCTGGTCGTCAAGGCTTCGCCCGAGAGCCGTTCGGCGGTTGTCCGAGGGGTGGGCGAGGCGGTTCAGACGGTCGCCTCCGACCGCGCGCACGCGGGCGTCAGCTTCAGCGTTGACGTGGACCCGCAGTAGCCGCACGTGCGGCCCGTGAACGCCACACCCCCAACTAGACTCATCCCCATGGCGCAGCAAGACCCGATCGACGCAGCCGTGCGGCACGACGACGAGCACCCTGCCGAGGAACGCCACACAGCGAGCGACGACGGCCGGACGACGGTCGACGTCGAGGTGGAGTCGGAGGAGGGCGCGCCGCCGGTAGCCGAGCTCAACCCCGAGACGCGTGCACGCCGCGACGCTGCGCTGCGCCGCGTGCGCAAGTTCGGCGACCCGGTGCTGCGCACGAGCGCATTGGCGGTCGACCGCTTCGACAGCGCGCTGGCGGCCGAGATCGAGCACATGGGGGAGCTGATGCACGACGCCCTCGGCGTCGGTCTCGCGGCGACCCAGATCGGCGTGCTGCACCGTGTGCTCGTCTACCGCGCCTACGCTGAGGACCCGCTCACGGCGCTCGTCAACCCCGTGATCGAGTGGACCGGCGAGGAGCTCGAAACGGCCGAGGAGGGGTGCCTGAGCCTGCCCGGGGTGCATGTCGAGGTCGAGCGCCCCGCACAGGTTCGCGTGCGCGCGCGCGACGCGAGCGCCGATGAGATCGTCGTGGAGGCCGAGGGCCTGCGGGCCCGTGTGATCCAGCACGAGATCGACCACCTCGACGGCATCCTGATCCTCGACCGCATCTCGCGCGAGCAGCGCAAGCAGGCGATGCGCGCCATGCGCGAAGCGGTCACCGCCGCCAGCGTCGCGTAGCCGAGCACCGCCGCGGCGTCGGCGGCCCACACCCGGCCGGGTAGGCTGCCAGCACCCGTGCGCACCGTCTTCCTCGGCACATCCGAGTTCGCCTCCGCCGTGCTCGAGCGCCTGGCAGGCGACCCTGCGAGTCCGGCTCCGCACCGTCCTGTGCTCGTCATCACGCGCCCGGACCGTCCCGCGGGTCGCGGCCGGCGGCTGCGCTGCCCGCCCGTGGCGGACACCGCCCGTGCGCTCGGAATCGAGCTCGCACAGCCCGAGAGCGTCAACGAGTCCGCCGCGCGAGGGCGCATCGCAAGCGCCGCGCCGGACGTCGTCGTCGTGTGCGCGTTCGGCGCGCTCGTCAAGGAGCCGCTGCTGTCCGAGCACGAGATGCTCAACCTGCACCCTTCGCTGCTCCCTCGCTGGCGCGGGGCGGCGCCGATCGAGCGCGCGATCATCGCCGGCGACGAGCGCACCGGCGTGTCGATCATGCGCCTCACAGCGGGCCTCGACAGCGGGCCCGTGTGCCTCTCCGCACGCGAGCCGATCCGCCCGGACGACATGTATGGGACGCTCGCGGCTCGTCTCGAGCAGGCCGGCGCAGACCTGCTGACGCAGGCGCTTGACACAATCGGGCGGGGCGAGCCGCTCCCGTTCGTCGAGCAGGACGAGCGGAACGCCACCTACGCCGAGAAGATCGGCTCGTCCGACCGTCTGCTCGACTCTGCGCGGCCCGCGATCGAGCTGGAGCGGGTCGTGCGCGCTCTCCACCCGCACATCGGCGCGCGCGTCGCGTTGTCCGGCGGGACGCTGCTCGGAGTACGCCAGGCGACGCTCGCCGAAGCCCCCCCTCGGGCTGGGCTGGGAGTCTTCGAGAGCGATGGCCGGCTGCTGCTCGCCTGCGCTCCCGGGACGCTCGAGCTGCTCGTCGTCCAGCCCCCCGGCAAGCGGCCGATGGACGCCGCCGCCTTCCTGCGCGGCCACGGCCTGCCCGGCGGGGGATGAGGCGCGGCCGGTGACGCAAGCGGCGAGCGCACGATCCCGCACGGCCAGCCTCGCCCCCGCGCGGCGCTGCGCGTATGCCGTGCTACGACGCGTGTTCGAGCGCGGCGCGTATGCCGATCGCGCCCTGCAGTCCGAGGCACGGGAGCTCGACGCGCGCGACCGCTCGCTGGCGATGCGCCTCGCCTACGGCGCGATCCAGCGCCGCGCGACGCTCGATTACGTGGTTGAGCATCTCGCCAAGCGGCCCGTGGCACGCCTCGACGCGCCGGTGACGGCCGCGCTGCGACTCGGCTTGTACGAGCTCCTGTACCTCAGCGGCGCACCCGACCGGGCGGTCGTCGCCGACGCGGTCGAGCTCGCCAAGGCGAGCCCCGGCGCCGGCCACGGCCTCGTCAACGCCGTCCTGCGCCGCGCCGCGCGTGAAGGGCGCGAGGCGCTGCTCGGCGACCTGCGCGACGACACGCCCGAGCGCGCTTCGCTGATGCACTCCCACCCGGAGTGGATCGCGCGCCTGTGGTGGACGGAGCTCGGGCCCGACGACGCCCGAGCGCTGATGATCGCCGACAACGAGCCGGGTGAGCTGGCGCTGCGCGTCAACACGCTTCGCGCCGACCCGGCCGATCTCGCCCGCGAGCTGGGCGTTCCCACGCGCGTCGACCCCGAGATCCCCGAGGCGCTCGTCCTCGAAGGTCCCTTCGACGTACACGGCTCGCCCGCATGGCGCTCCGGCGCGATCCTGGCGCAGTCGCGCGCGGCGATGCTCGTCTCGCGAGCGCTCGGCCCCCAGCCTGGCGAGCGCGTGCTCGACCTCTGCGCGGCCCCCGGCGGCAAGAGCACCCACCTGGCGGCGCTCATGCGCGGTCAGGGCGAAGTGCTCGCCGTCGAGCGCAACCCCAAGCGCGCCGCCGAGCTGCAGCGCACCGCACAGCGGATGGGAGCGGCACAGGTCGTGCGGGTCGAGCTCGCGGATGCGGCGCGCGAGCGCCCCGAGGGCCCGGTGTTCGACCGGGTGCTCGTCGATCCGCCCTGCTCGGGATTGGGGACCTTGCAGGCGCGCGCCGACCTGCGCTGGCGGGTGACTCCAGAGCAGGTGCTCGAAATGGAGCGGGCGCAGGCGGCGATCCTCGCGGCAGGCGCACGCGCACTCCGTCCGGGCGGCGTGCTGGTCTACTCCACGTGCACGATCTCCCCGGCCGAGAACGAGCGCCAGGTGCAACGGCTCCTGGAGCGCAACCCCGACTTCGCGCTCGACGACCTCACGATCGAGCGTCCCGCCTACGCCCATCCCCGCGTGTCGGGAGTCCTGTTGACGTTGCCCCACCGCGACCGCACCGCCGGCTTCTTCATCGCACGGATGCGGCGGGGGTGAGCGTGCAGGGACGGTCGCGCCGCACGGCTTGCCTGTCACAAGATGGTCTGCTGTACGAATCAAACCATTGGTCAGACCACAGGGCTGTGGCGTGCGAGCGCCTGCCCAGCGACAGCCCGGTGTAGGTCAAACGTGCACGACTTCCCAGTCGACCGGGTGTAACCTCGCTGCGTGTTTGAACGGCTCAGAGTGACCCTGTCCGACGAGGATCTGTTGGCCCTCGCCCGCGATGACGACGACGCGTTTGGGCTCTTCTACGAGCGTCAGATCGACGCGGTGTTGGCCTTCTTCCTGAAGCGCGTGCGGAATCCGGAGCTGGCTGCCGACCTTGCCGCGGAGACGTTCGCGGCTGCGTTGATTGCGGTACCTGCCTACGATCCCGAACTCAGTCCCGCGCTGGCGTGGCTGTTCATGATCGCGCAACGTCGGCTGGTCGATTCCCTGCGACGCGGTAGGGTCGAAGAGGACGCTCGTCGAACCCTGGGGGTGGAGCGGATGTTGCTGACAGACGACGAGCTTGAACGTGTGGAGGAGCGCGCCGAGGCGGCACAGCACGGAGATGCACTGGCGATCCTGGAGCAGCTGTCCACAGAGCATCGAGAAGCGGTGCAGGGTCGCGTGCTAGACGGGGAATCCTATGCGGAGCTTGCGCAGCGCCTGCGCTGCTCGGAGGCAGTCGTGCGCCAGCGCGTGCACCGCGGGCTCTTTCAACTTCGAGGCCGGCTGAGGAAATCATAAATGGATGCGTTTGACCGATACGGCAGGCATCTGGTCGAGGCTGGAAGGCGCAGGCGGCTGGGGAAGCCCATCCGAGGTAGCAGGAGCACTCGCAGGACGCTCGCTCTGGTGGTGCTGTTCGTTGCGATAATCGCAGCGGCTCTCGGCTCCACCGCACTGCTCAATGGCCGAGACGTGGCGGCCGAAGCCGCCGAGCTCGTTGCGCGAGTACGACAGTTCGAGGCGGCCGCGCCACCGTGTCGCACGGTACGGGCAACTACGGCCGCGGTCGTCTTGCACGGTGTCGAGCCGCTGCCGTCCACCCGCGCAGCGATCGAGGCGCTACGTCGCCCCCAGACCTCCCCGGAGCGTAAGGCTCTCGGGCACTTCGCCGAGCAACCGCTCAAGAACTTGCCCCCGTCGGAGCTTCTCGGCGATTCGCTGCGAATACTGCCGGCTCATAGGGGCGTTTCCGCAGTCACCGTCGTAACGCGGGAACTCGCCGGACATCCATCTGTGCAGCGTAATCCGGTCGCATGTCTGCTTCGACAGCGAGCCGCCTTGCCGCGGCTTGCCGGAAAGCTGGCCCGTCCTGTCTCGGTGCGCGCCGAGAGCATCCTGGATAGGCAGCTGGCGCGTGCGCGTGCGCTTGCCCGGGGCCACGGCGAGGGCATCTTCACGATTTTCCGCGGGCGCGATCGGATCGTAAGCGAAAGCTCTATAGACATCGGGGACTTCGCAAGAGCGGGTCAGATCACCGAGGAGTCGGTCCGCACGCCGCGCGGCGTCTGCCCGCTGATCGTTGGACTGGTTCCCGACAGTGTGCGCACGGTTGAACTGAAGCGGGTTACGGGCCGCACGCGGATAACCGCGCGAGTCGTCGACAACACCTTCGCGATCCTCGTGCCAAAGGCGATGGGTCGAATGCTTGTTCTGGTCTGGCGAGGTCGACACCGGCAAGTGTTGCGGCGTGCGCTCTTAAGCGTGTAGCCCGCCTCGGTTACTCGCCCGCAAGGTAGTCCCACGTTGTGCTCAGTCACGGCCCGTGGCGCTGGACGATGCGTCGAGCGAAGGTTGCTGTCACAAGATCGCGAGCCGTACGAACTCTAAATAGTCAGTCGCAACCACGTGCAACCGTGTAATACCCGATAGGAGGTGTGCATTCATGCGGTACGCTCACAGATTGCTGCGGATCGGTTCTATGCGGCTACCGATTGCAGCCGTCGTAATCACGACGATTGTCGCTACCATGATGGTCTCGACTGCTTCCGCCGAAAACCTCCTGTACTGCAATGGGACGTTTTCGCTCAATAAAGGCTGCGCAGGTCCCCACGGGCTAATCCGCATTAACGAAGCGCGCAATGAGAACGGGGGCTGTATCGCGATCCAAATGTGGGCGAAAGGCTATGGCTACAGTGAACCCTGGGAAGCGTGTTACGGTGAAGTCATTGCGGAAGAACTGACCGTCCACGTAGAAAGCTTCCCAAAGTGCTGGAATAGAACCAATGAAAACGACGTTATTCATTGTCGTTACTCACTGTGGTCTATATGAAAAGGGGCAAAATGAAACGTATTCTCGTCACTATCTTCCTCGCCACGACGACTGCTGCGTTGGGGGCAATCGCGATTTCTCAGGCAGCCTCTACGCCGCTGCGCTCATCTATGCCAGTGCGCTCAACTAAGCGGAGTCTCGACGGCCGTTTCTCGATTCTGCGTTCGGCCAAGCTGGCTGCTTCGTCATCGGAAACTGCGCTACCCGCTCTTACTGACAAACGCCTAACCGAACCAGAAACACTGGTTTCTGAATTGGAACTAGAACCGGCGCACGCCTCATATATCGAGATAAACGCCACCACGCACGGGTGGGTGATCCCCGGTCGTAGCGGGATGTGTCTAGCAGTATCCATGAGTGTTTCGATAGTGAGGGACTGCGGCCCGCTCGCGAGCGCCGATGCTGGCGGTCTAGTCATGGTGCGGCGGTCAAGCTCGGGTCCGATAATCTACGGGCTTGTGCCGGATGGTGCTTCGGTCACCGTTACCAACGGTGATGGCTCAAGCAGTAGCGTTCCGGTCACCAGTAACGTCTTCATGTACGCTGACCCGACAGCACAGTCAGTCTCTGTTCAAGCAGTCGGTGGAAGTGTAAAGACGACGGCCGTAAATTAAGAGCACAGTCGGCGGAACGATTACTCGCTGAGGAGAAACGCCTGGGAACGGCCACGTCGATGTCCGTCGGCGTGGCTGTTCTTCTTCGTCCCGTCCTACGAGTCCGAAGCGCGTACTGGTGGTTCGTAGGTTCTTGAGGCTAACTCACCTACGAACAGCCTCGGAGCGCCAGAAAGCCGGGCGGCGGCGATCCCTTGCCGGTCCATGCTGGGCCGAGGCGCTTCTCGTGCTGGCCGTGCTGATCGCGCCACTTCGCGCACCACGTGTTGCCGCGCTTGCCCTCATACAGCCACACATGGCCGTTGATCGAAGCGTGCGGATCAAAGGTTGCAGATGCCACAAGGCTCCTTCCGTGGGGTGGCCCAGGGCCGTGCGAGACGTGGGCGAACTCAAGAACCTTAGGGCTTACGTCTCAGTTGATGCAGGGTGTATGACGTAGTTCCACTCGCCGTGGAAGGTGTCTCGTTCGATGTTGACCGCTGCGAGTTCTTGGTCTGAGACTTCGACGCCCTTGGGGTAGGGTCGCTCGTCGAGTTGGGTGTAGACCTTCAGCCCGGTGCTGGTGGTGGTGTCGGCAATGCGTCGAGCGAAGGTTGCTGTCACAAGATCGCGAGCCGTACGAATCAATGGTCAGAGCCAACGACCGGAGCAATCCCCGGGGCGAGGGAAGCCGACCTACCTAGAAAGGACCGCTAATGCATATCGAGAACACACTGCGGCGCTTAAGGTGCCGTGTCGCTGGGTACACCGCCGCGATTCTGCTTGCAGTGGGCGCCCTGTCTTCACTCGGTCTCGCGGTTAGCGCGCCAGCTTCGGCTGGGATCGACCCGTACTGTAATCCGTGCGCTTTCATAGAACCCGGAGAAGGCCGGTATGACGGATACCACTACTATATTACGCTGAGCTACGGGCACAATCTCGCGGGGGGCACTGTGTGTTCGGGGGCACATAACTATGCGTCGCTCATTTGCAAAGCACCCGAATCCTCCCACTCCTACGGTGCCTACTACAGCCTGCAGGGTGAAATTATGGATCCAAATGAATATTATATAAACATGAACGGACACGTCGACTATTAGCCGATTACTGGAGGTCACTGGTAGTCAAGGCAAATCACCATACGGCAGTTCGAACGTTACTATTAGCAGTCGACGGAAGGGACACGGAGCAATGCGTATCCAGTATCAGAAGCTAGCCGTGCTAGGCGTGACCGCGATAATCGCAGTGGCAGGGACGACTGCGGCAATAGCATCGTCTAATACACAAAGCGACATCAACACGCAAGGACCGGAAAACGTGCAAGGACCTGAAAACGTGGGACCCAGTCACGGCGTTGAGAATGCGTTCAGCGCTTTCCGCCAGGCGGGCGGCAGCTCGGCAGACCGTGCCACGCAGGAAAGTCTCAAGACGCAGTTTGTGGCTGGATCGGAATCCCTCCATCAAGCAGACTACGCCTTGGCGAGACCGGTACCCATCGCCGGCTCAAACGCAGAGGCTTGGATAGCGCCATCGGGCAACAAGGTGTGTGTGTTCATCCCCGATCCCACGGAAGGCTATGGCGCGGCCTGCTCGACCCTGGCGGAAATCGAAGCTGGCCATAGTGTCAGCTATCTAGTTGACGGACGGGCAAACGGTCCGCTTCACGGGGACGCCATCGTTGCAGCAATAACCCCTGACGGCACCCCTGCGCCACGAATTGTGAGCGCTGACGGGGAAGCCAGACAGCTTACGGTCGAGTCAAACCTCGCCGCAGCAAAGGTCTCGGCGGCGGGAGCCGTAGAGACGGCAAGCGGCGCGGTGACGGAGCTGTCACCGCCTTTTGTGGCCAGCGCAGGCAAATAGGAGCGAGGGATCCATGCGCAAACTTCTGCGCGACCGCCGAAGTCCAAAGGGGAGAAACCACGGCGGCCATCCTCTGCGCACCGATAAGCCTCCCGACCGACGAGATCGAGATCGGGGGCATCCTTCCCGACGGCATCCACAACGCGGCCGTCGTCCTCTCTAATGGGACGAGCGTGCCGCTTGTGGTGGAAGGCAAGATATACATCGCCGAGTTTCCCCGTAGCGGTCCGCTGCCCAAGGAGGTCGAGTGGGACTCCGCGGATGGCCAGCACCACACCGCCAGCGCAAACGTGCCGCCGGGCGTGGCCACCGAACGGTGTATGAAGCCCCCCTCGTAAAGTACCCCAGGGGTCCGTCATGTCGCGACGCGGCTGAGCCGGCGATGCGAGCCAGGCAGGCGAGCTGCTCGGGCTCGGTGTCTTCGGGGCGGCTCAGACCGAGACGGAGCGGGACTATGCGTACAGCCTTGCGACACGATCATGGTGAGCAAGTCAATCCGCATCAGACTCCGGTAGCGAGCCTGATCCGGGTTGCCCGAACGCCACTCCACAGCCCATCACCACAGACCCACCCACACCCGGAACGATCATCTAGTCTCTGTTCGATGGACGGCGAGCCACCACCCGCGGCCAAAGCGCCGATCGACCTCGGTCCGCTCTGTCCGCACTGCTCCGAGCCGTGGCTGCGACCCACGAACCTCCCCGGGCGCTACCGCTGCGTCTACTGCCTGCACCGCTTCGAGCTCGTGTCGGTGTGCCCCAACTGCGGCGAGCACTCCACGATAGTCCGCATGTCATCCACCGCGATCCTTAAGTGCAACAACTGCGGCGACAGCATGCTCATGGCCATCTGAGGGCGTTGGCTGAAAGGATTGTGAGCGTGTCAACAGAAGATCTCTTGCGCAGCGTGCGGGTGGCGCCGTCGATCCTGTCGGCCGACTTCGCACGGCTCGGCGAGCAGGTCGGCGAGGTGCTGGCGGCGGGCGCGCGCGTGATCCACGTCGATGTGATGGACGGCCACTTCGTCCCGCCGATCACGATCGGCCCGCTGGTCGTCTCCGCGCTGCGCGAGCAGGTCGAGCGTGCCGGCGGGATGCTGGACGTGCACCTGATGATCGAGCGTCCCGAGCGCCACATACGCGAGTTCGTCAAGGCCGGCGCCCACTCGGTCAGCTTCCACGCGGAGGCCACCCCGCACGTCGCCTACACCGCGAGCCTCGTGCGCGAGAGCGGCGCGAGCGTCGGCGTCGCGATCAACCCCGCCACGCCGGTTGGCGCGCTCGCCGAGGTCAAGGACATGATCGACCTTGCGCTCTGCATGACGGTGAATCCCGGCTGGGGGGGGCAGCCATTCATCGAGCATTCATTGGACAAGCTCGAGCGTCTGAGGGGGATCCTGGGCGAGCACGTCGCGCTCGAGGTCGACGGTGGGATCGACCCGCGAACCGCGCCGCCGTGTCGCGCTGCGGGCGCGAACCTGCTCGTCGCCGGCTCGGCCGTGTTCGGCGCCCCGGACCCGGCCGCGGCCTACCGCGCGATCGTCGAGGCGGCAGGCGCCGACTGAGAAACGCGAAAGCCTCCGCGGGACGGGTGTTATCCGGACGCCGCGGGCACGCCGGAGAAGCGGCCGCTCGCCGCGCCGCGCCTGTACACGGCGCCGAGCATCAGCGCGAGCAGGCTCGCCGCGCCGAGATAGCCGATCTCGGTGCGCAGCAGCTCTTCTCCGACGAGCGGTAGCAGCATCCACACGACGAACGCAACGGCGGCCACCAGCCAACAGAGGGCCGCGATACGTGCCTGGTTGCGAGCCAGCGCGGCCTGGTTGAGCGCTCCGGAGATCAGGTGCATGCCCATGCCGAGCCCGATCAGCGCCAGGCCGACGCGGTCATAGGCGAAGGATTGTCCGAAGAGCGCTTTCATCACCGATGGACCGATCGCCAGCAGGCCGAGCGCGACGGCCCCCGCGAACGCGGCGATCGCGAGCACGGTCACGCGGATGGCGCGCGCGAACGCGTCATGCCCCTCGGTCGCCTCGAGGCCCGTCAGATGGGGAAGCAGCGAGGTCTGGATCGCTTGGAAGAGCTGCAGCGGCGCGCGCGCGATCAGCAGCACGTTGAAGACGATGCCCGCGAGCGCGCGGTTGGCGGACGTCGCATCGACGGTCAACACCGCCGCGTTCAAGAGCGTCTGCTCTGCGAGCATCACGCCCGACACCGCGAAGGCGAAGCCCGATCCGCGCCGCAGCGAGAGCTCGTCCGCCGCGACCGCCTCCTCGACGCCCTCGGTGCCCGGACCGGCGAGCGCCGCGTCGAGCTCCTCGATCTCCGGCGCGCCGTGGGGCTCGCTCGAGCGCCGAGCAAACGCCGCGGGAACCACGACCAGCGAGACGAATGGCGCGGCGGCGATTCCAAGTGCCACCGTCGTCTGACCGCTCGCAAGGCCGAGTGCCACGGCCAGTGCGAAGCACAGCCGCGAGAGCGCCTCCATCAGCACCAGGCCGCCGAACAGGCCGAAGTACTCGTGGCCCGCCAGCCAGCCGCGCGCGAAGTAGCTGGCGGCATACGCGAGCGTGCCGACGACGAGCACGTCGTACAGGGCGGAGTAGTGGTCGAAGACGTGGTTGACGAGCTGCTCTTTGAGGGCCAGCGCCACGACGAGGAAGGCGAGCGCGAAGCCGGCCTGGATCGCGATCGGGACACGCACGGAGTGCTGCGCGTGCCCGCGTGCTCGGCGGTCGGCGATCGTGCGTGAGAGCAGCTGTTCGATCGGCCGGTAGATCACCGAGATGATCACGAACATGACCGACCACAGCAGGTCCACGCGCTTGGCCGCGACTTCCCCGAGCACGTGGCTGGCGATCGAGAAGTAGGCGAACGTGAGAACGCCGGTCGAGGCGATCCCGACAGAGAGGATGCGCGCCCCGCTGCCGTACGAGCGGCGTGACTTAGAGCCGGACAAGCAGCATCGTCCAGGGGAACGGCGAGCGGGCCCGCGCAACCTCCCCGTAGCGCGAGAGCAGCCGTAGGAACGAGCGCTTGGACCAGTGGTTGAGGTGCCCCGGGGTGTTGCCGAGATCGGGCCAGTAGGCGCCCCTCGCCATGTTGAGCATCCGCCACAACGGCTCGCGCGGGACCGAGACGAGCAGGTGGCGCTCGGCGCAGCGCGCCATCTCCTCAAGCGTGTGCTCGGGGTCGGGGACGTGCTCTAGCACCTCGATAGCGCTCACCAAGTCGAACTCGTCGTCCGCGAACGGCAGGTTCTCGACCCGGTCGGCGCGGCCGGCGCGCATCACCCGGTACTCCAGGTTGGGCGCGCGGCGCTCTGCCCAGCCAGCCTGGATCGACGGCTCCTCCAGGTCGATCCCCACGACCCGTCGCTCGCCGAGGCGCTGGGCCCAGCGGTGCACGAGCACCCCCTCGCCGCAGCCCACGTCGAGCAGCGAGCGCGGGCCGGCGAGGTCGAACAGCTCGTCGAGGGCGCCCTCGAAGCCGTCCATCATGCGCCTCACGAGCGGGTTTTTCGAGCCGTACTTGTCGTAGGTGTTGCCGGTGACGATCCCGTCCTCTGAGACGGTCACCCCACCGCTCATACCTCGACCGCCTCGCCCGCGGGTGTCTGGCCCGGTTCGTAGTGGGACGGCTCCACCCCGAGCTGCAGCTCGATGCGGCGCACCCGCTCGAACGTCTTCTGGGTCATGACGCGCTGCGCGGCGAGCAGGTCGCCGATCACGCCGAGCGCCCACAGCACCACAGCGGCGATGAACAGGACCGCGCCGAGGATCAGCGACTGCACGTGGCCCTTGCCGTTGCCTTCGGCGTAGGCGACGGCGAAGCGGATCCACACGACCAGCGCCGCCAGCCCGATCAGCGCGGCCAGGCTCCAGAACACGCGCAGCGGCTCGTACTGGGCGTAGATGCGGAAGATCGAGATCGCGTTGCGGCGCACGTACGCCCACGTCGACGGGAACAGGCGCGACTCGCGCGTCTCGGGATTCGTGCGGATCGGGACATGGTCGATCGCGACGAGCAGCTTGCCCGCCTGGATGATCGTCTCCAGCGTGTAGGTGAATTTCGAGACGACGAGCATCTGGATCGCCGCCTCGCGGTTGTAGGCGCGAAAGCCGGACGTCGTGTCGGGAATTGAGGTGGAGGACGCCTGGCGCACGACCCACGAGCCGAGACGCTGGAGCGCCTTCTTGGAGGGAGAGAAGTGCGGGATGCTCGTCACCTCGCGGTCGCCCACCACCATGTCCGCGCGGCCTTCGACGATCGGACGCACGAGCTTCGCGACGTCCGAGCCGTAGTACTGGTTGTCCGCGTCGGTGTTCACGACGACGTCCGCGCCGAGCTTCAGGCACGCGTCGAGACCCGCCTGGAAGCCGGCGGCGAGGCCCTTGTTGTTCGTGAGGCGCACGACGTGGTCGGCGCCGTGCGCGCGCGCCACCGCGACCGTCTCGTCCGTCGACCCGTCGTCGACGATCAGCCACTCCACGACGTCGAAGCCCTCGACCTCGCGCGGGAGGTCGGCGAGCGTCCGGGGCAGCTGGTCGGCCTCGTTGAAGCAGGGGATCTGGATGATGAGCTTCACCGACGAAAGCCTATCCCGTCGGACCGCGGGTCCTTTGATCGATCCGCTGCACGTCACTGCCGGCGCCCGCGCAGCGCGCCGGCGCCTCGGCTGGTTGGCGTCCCCACGCGGATAGGCTCTACGCCGGATGGCAAGTGCGACGCTCACCCGGACCCGGCCGGAGAGAATCTGGCTGCAGCGACTGCGCGCCGTGTCTGCATCGACATGGGCGAAGTGGGCATTCGCGGCGATGTGTGCGCTCGCTCTCGCCGGGTACTTCGCCTTCCCCACCTATCCCACGTATGACTCGTTCTACGCGCTGTTGTGGGGACGCGACGTCCTGCATCTGCACATGCCGGACTTCCACGTCTACCGCGGTCCCACCGAGCACCCGCTGGCGATCGCCTTCGGCGTGGTGTGCTCGCTGTTCGGCCAGGGCGGCGCGCGCCTGGTGGTGCTCGGGTCGATCGCCTCGTTCGTGGCGCTCGTGGCGGGCGTATACCGGCTTGGGCGGCTCTGCTTCGGGCCGTTCGTGGGCGCGGTCGCCGGCCTGCTCGTGCTAAGCAGGTTCTTCGTCGAGAACCTGGCGGCGCAGGGATATCTCGACATCTCCTACGTGGCGCTCGTGGTATGGGCGAGCGCTCTCGAGGTGCAGCGGCCCCGGCGCGGCCGGCCGGTCTTCCTGCTGTTGGCGGCCGCGGGTCTTCTGCGCCCCGACGCGTGGGTGCTGCTCGGCGTCTACTGGCTTTGGTGCGCCTGGCCCGCCGAGAATCGCACTCGCCTCGAGTACGCCGGCCTGGCGGCGATCGCACCGGTGCTGTGGATCGGCGTTGACGCTGTGGTCACAGGCAACCCGCTCTACTCACTGCACTCGACTTCCGGGCTGGCCGCCGAACTCGGGCGCACCCAGGGGCTCTTGGGCGTGCTCTCCTCGACCTGGGCCTACGCCGTGCGGATCGACAAGATGGCGGTCGTCCTCGGCGCCCTCGCGGGGGTTCCGATCGCGGTGTGGCTCGCTCCGCGTCGTGTGCTCGTCCCGCTCGTCGTGCTCGCGAGCCTGCTGTTCGTGTTCGTCGCCGAGGGCGCGGCCGGAGCGTCGGTCGTCGACCGCTACATGGTCGGCGCCGCGGTCGTGATGGTCGTGTTCTGCGCCGTGACTGTCGGGGGCTGGTCGATGCTGGAGCGGGGCTCTGCGCTGCGCCGCCTCTGGATGGCCGGAGCAGCCGTCCTGGTCGCGTATGGCGCGGTCGTTGCGGCAACGACGCTCAGCCTGGCGAGCCTGCGCAGCACGCTCGCCTACCACGAGGACTTCCACGAGGGCCTTGCGAGCGCCCTTCACAGCCCGGCGGTGAAGGCGCAGCTGAAGCGCTGTCCGCTTCTGTCGCTTCCCAACAACAAGCTGATTCCCGACGCGCGCTGGATCCTCGACAGCGTGAACCAGCGCAACGTCGTCGCCCGCAGCCAGGCGCGCGCCGACGCCCACAGCGGCGCGCACGAACTCGAGCACCGCATCCTCAGAGGCAGCGTCGCCGTCTACCCGCTCGGCGCCGCGGTGTTCTTCGAGGCGATCGTCGACGTCGGCGACGATCCGCGCGATCAGGTGCCGCCCGCGGGCTTCAAACGCGTGTACGCGAGCCGGTACTACGCGGTCTATGCCAACTGCTGAGGACAGTCGCACGTCGCGTTTGCCGCGCCCGTGGCGGCGGCCGATGCGCGGGGCGGGAGCGAGCGTCGAGCAAGCCGCGCCGCGGCTGTCTGCGCCGTGGGCATGGTGTGGACTCGGGCTCGTGCTCGCCACGGCGCTCGGCCTGCGCCTGTGGGGTGTCAAGCAGGGGCTGCCGTACGTCTACAACATCGACGAGGCGGGCCACTTCGTCCCCAAGGCGGTCGAAATGTTCTCGCACGGCCTGAACCCGCACTACTTCGTCAACCCGCCGGCACTCACCTACGTTCTGCACATCGTGTTCGCCGTGTGGTTCGGGGGTGGTCACGGTGTAGCCCGTGAATATGGACTGCACCCCGACGACGTCTACCTGGTGGCGCGCGTCACCGTCGCATTGCTCGGCACGGCGGCCGTGTGGCTGCTCTACCTGCTCGGCGCACGCCTGTTCGACCGGCGCGTGGGACTGCTGGCCGCCGCGATCGAGGCAGTCGCGTTCCTGCCCGTGTTCTACGGGCACTTCGCGCTCAACGACGCCGCCACGCTGCTGCCGCTCACTCTCTCGCTGTTCGGGAGCGTCGGCGTCATGCAACACGGGCGCAGGCGCGACTACGCGCTTGCCGGGATCGGGCTCGGCCTCGCCTGTGCGAGCAAGTACACGGCCGGCATCGCGATCGTGCCGCTCGCGGCGGCCGTCGCGGCGCACTACCTCGCCTCCACGGA
>CABEAD010000086.1_pt1 | contig 16691 bp, 18 predicted proteins | sample 3132311 | NCBI WGS metagenome assembly CABEAD01 (sample SAMEA5534342, study PRJEB31848) | metagenome | biome: tundra; feature: field; material: soil | place: USA | collected 2013-05 | depth 0.45 m
CAAGCCGTTCACCGTCGCCCAGCTGCGCGAGGCCGCGCGCGGCCTGCTCTAGCGGACCGTGGGCGCCGCGTCTACCGGCCGTTGCTGCTCGCGGCGAGCGCGCTCGCCACGGCCCGCTCGAAGCGCTCGCGCGAGCAGGGCATCACCAGATAGGCGACGGCCGGCGAGCTGAGCACGCCTGTCGGCGGGTAGATGCTGACGAACACGATCGGCGTGGGGCTGCGCCGCTCGCGGTGGGCCGCCAAGAGGCGCTGCGCCTCGGCGCTGGCCGGTTCGGCCACGATCAAGTCGACGTCCGGCAGGTGGCCGTTCCCGTTGGCCCCGGCGATCAGCGGCTCCAGGCCCAGGCGGCGGCAGTGCTCGGCGAGCAGATCGCGAATGTCCTCGTTGGGCTGCTCGATCAGCACGCGTCCGACGCGCCGCTCGGCGATGCGCGGCTGCTGGTCGGTGTCGAGGATGGGTGCGCCGCTCATCGCGCCGTGAAGTCTCGCCGACGTGCGTTTGAGGAGCCGAATCGTTGCGTATGAAAGGGGTATGAGCGCATGCGCGAAGCCAACTTGGTGGTGACTGCAGACCGCTGCCGGCCGATCAAGACTGTGCTGCCGATATGGGTCTGGTCGGCTGAGGGTTTTGGAGATGGATTGAAGGACATGAACTTGGCTCGATTTGCGTGGGGTCGCTCATCGCTTCGCTATTTTTTGTCGGTGGCGTTGACGGTAGTGGCTGTGCTCTGGTTGCCTGCGGCATCGGTCACCGTCACCGAATAGTTCACCGCAATTGCTTTCCCGGAGTTCACGGAGCCCCCTTCGACGGCTTCTACTGCGAGACTGTAGCTCCCGTTGCTGGCAGCCGTAGTCGAGTACGTTTTTGCTGCAATGGGAAGCGTCTCAACAGCCGTGATGGTCGCATTCGCATCGGTGGTCCCGGTGATCTTGTCGGGTTTGGCGTTAGATTCATCGACGTACAAGGGTAGCGTTGGGGCACTGGGTGCGACAATGTCGACCTTGACCGGAGTGATGGTTACGTACGTGGCGGTATTGCCGACCTGGTCGGAGACGACGTATTCGTACTCGTAGCACTTCCCGCCCGAGAGGCCAGTATTCGTGTAAGGCGAGATTTCGCCGGTCGAGCCGACGTTCGCGAAGACGCTGAAGCTGCCGCAGATGTCGGTTGATTCCGTGTAGGTCGCTTCGGCGTGCTTGAGCTGGCCGAAGGCTGTGTTTATGCCCGAGCCGGCGTCAGTGCCGGCGCTGAACGTGATTGCGACCGATGTCGTCTTGGAGTAGGCGGGCACGCTGATCGATCCGCCCGACGGCGCGGTCGTGTCGCTGAGGAGGTGGTAGCTGGCATTGCTTGAGTCCAGGTTGAAATTGTTAGTCGCGAACACCGTGGGGTCGCTGCTCGGCTGGGTTGCGGTTGTGCCGAAGGTGTACGAAGCCTGGTCGCCCGTCTGGACGAGTGTGAAGTTGTTGCCGGCGAGCGAGCTGAAGGTGTAGCCGGCGTTGCCGCTCTTGACACCGCTCTCCGGGTCGCTCGAGGGCGCAGCCACGGTGAATGTCCCGCCGTTCGCGGCGCGGAACCAGAGCGTGTTTGTGGCGCTGCTGTAGTACGCGTTGCTTGACAGGCCGTTGAAGCTCAGTGTGGGCGTTGACGGCGCAGTCGTGTCGACCGCGACAGTCGTGCTGATCGACGCGGCATTGCCGACGTTGTCGATTCCCGTGAGCGTGTACAGGTAGCAGTAGCCGGTCACGATCCCGGACGGCTGGGTCGTGCCGACGATCGTCGTCGCCGTGGGGAAAGGGCCACCCGAGCCGGGCGCGACGCAGCTGTTGTTGCTGAAGGTCTCCGACTGCACGGTCAGCGTGCTCGACGCGAGCCCCGACTGGCTTGCCGACTGCGTCTCGGCGTAGTCGGTGCGGCTGCTGATCGCAAAGCTGGTGCTGTTGGTGGCGGTGCTCGTCGATCCACCGGAGCTTGCCGACGTGCTGTTTACGCTCAGCGCCCCGCTCGTCGGCGCCGTCGTGTCGCTGACGAATTTGATCGTGCCGCCGGAGGTGCCGCTGTTGCCGGCGACGTCGGTGGCGGTGATCGTCTGGTCCGCGGGATTCGTCAACGGGGTGGTCCAGCTGTAGCTGCTGGACGTGTAGCTGATCGTCGGGTTGCTGCCGGTGCTGGTCGAGACCGTCTGTGCGTTGTGCATCCAGCCGCCCGTCGAGATCGCCGGGAACGTCGCCGAGGCCGGGCCCGATCCGCTGTCGGTGACGGCGTCGAGCAGGCTGAAGCTGCCGCTTCCGTTGCCCTTGTAGTAGAGCGTGCCGGAGCTGAGGTAGGCGTGGCTCGCCGAGGTCAGCGAGAGGGAGCTGGTGGGCGCGGTCGTGTCGAGCACGAAGCTCGTCGTGGTGGCGGTGGATTCGTTGCCGACCTCGTCGGTGGCGTAGGCCCTGACCGTGTACGTGCCGTCCCCACCGCCGGTCTGGGAGAAGTTGGTCTCCGGGAAGGAGGACATCCAGCTCGCCGTGCCGCTCGCGGTGAGCTTCTGCTCGGAGCTCGCCGCCCATTCTTTTTTGGAGCTTTCCCAGTACTTGCCGCTCGGCGCCTGGATCGAGATCTGCACCCGCGTCAGTACGTCGCCGCCGCCGTTGTCCTGCGCGGTGCCGCAGATGCTGTCGGTGACTTTGAACGACAAAACATTGCAGCCTTCCGTCCACGTTTCGCTTCGGTATATGCCGTTGCCGCTCGGCGACGGGAAGCTGATCGCCGCGGTCGGCTTTGTAGTGTCGAGCTTCACGGTGACCGCTTCGCTCGCGACGCTTTCGGCGCTGAAGCTTTTCCATACCGCGATCACACGGTACGTGTACGTGCCGTCGGGGACGGCGGTGTCGGTGCACGACGTCGAGGAGGTGATGAGCGACGTCGGGCTCGTGCCGCACGCCGCCGCGGATGTGCTCGTGCCGTTGTTGTGCGTGACGTAGTAGCCCTGGGCGTCGGTGCCGTTGCTGAGCTTGGAGCCTTCCCAGCTTACTTTGACGCTGCTCGTACCCGTCCTGTAGGTGAGGGCCAGTTTCGTCGGGGCGTTCAGCGTCCCGACCGCGGCGGTTGCGGTCCCGCTTCCGGAAGACGTCCAGTAGGCGAGCGCGCCTGTGGTCAGAGCCATCGCGAGCGGCGCCGAAAGGATCGCTCGAAAGACCCACGCACGCAGCGTCGACCTGGAGCGCACGCTCTGCGTGGAGGCGTCGACACGCCGCCGGGCGCGGTCAATGAAACGGCCTCTGGTCATGCGCGGCCCGCTCCCGTCTTCACGGACGCGCCGCTCGGCGCGTGAGCCATGTAGCTGTGGCCGGCCTTGACGAACACCACCATCTTCTTGACCGCGTCATAGACGCGAACGCTGCCGCTGTAAGCCGTCACGCGCGTCCCGTCGCAGCGGTCCTGCACGAGCCACGTCGCGTTGCTGACGGTCGCCCTGGCGTACAGGCCCGCGATCCGGAAGCGCCCGTGGGCGCTCTGCCACATGCTGCGCACGACCAGCGGGCGCGCCCTGCCGCGCTTTGCGGCGCCGCAGCGCGAGAAGTCGCCGCCGGTCATGACCAGCTCCACGTATGCCTGGCGCCTGGGCTTCGCGCTCGCGATCGAGGCGCGGTAGGGCAGCGTCACGAAGGCGCGCGCGACCGTGAACTGGATCGAGTGGCCCGGCGGCGGCTTGACGGTGATCGCCCCGCCGTAGGCGCGCATGCGCAGATCGCCGCCGGGCTTGATCAGGACGGTGGCTCCGTAGGGGATCGCCCCGTTCGTCAACCGCTGCCCGTTGACGTAGACGAGGCCGTGCGAGACGCTCGGCAATGGGGGCGGCGGTGGGACCGGGGAGCCGGCACTGGTCGCCGTCCCCGTGTAGGCGAGGTCGATCGAGGCGCCCCTGCAGGCGTCCTGGTTGGCGGCGGTGTCGAGCATCGCGATCTGCGGCCACTGGGTGCTCGGAACTCCGGCCTGCGAGAGCGACACGGTCGAGCCCGCCGGGACGCTGACGCCGGCGGCGAGCTGCGAGGCGATCGAGAAGTTCGACGTGTCGCAGCCGGAGTTGGAGGTCCCCCCGATCTTCACCGCGACGCTCGTGACGGTGATCGCGGAGCTGCCGGTGTTGGTGACGGCGAGGTCGATCGGAACCGAGGAGCCGCCGGGATAGACGGAGCCGATCGCGTCGCCCGCGATGCGAAAGGTCGTCTGTTCCGCGCCGCTGGAGCTCACCATGGACAGCAGGCCCGATCGTGCGGGGGAGACGGCCAGGGCCACGAGCGTGACCAGCATGCCTGCCGCGATAAAGGGGAATTTGAGTTTGGTCACTGTTTCGAGTGTCTCTCCGGATTTGCGCAGCGCGTGCCCGTCCAGCTCATCTCATCGCCGGGACATCACATGCGCGTTCTCGCGTCGGGTGCGACTTCGCTCCGCGGGAATGACAGCCGGCGGAGGGGCAAGGCGGTCTGCCCCTCCGCCGGCTTGTCCTCACGGAGTCTGTTGTTGGCGCTGGCTAGTTGCTTTCGTACTGGACGATGACTTCCGCGCCTTCGCACCCCGTCTGGGGTGCTTCTACGTTTTTAAGCCAGAGGCTGGCTTTGTGTGTTGAAAGCACGAGCGGTGTTCCTGGTACCACCTGTTTGTCCACCGTGACTTTCTTGCCCGTCCAACCCGTACCTGTGAATTCGAACCATTCTGCCGCTTTGCAAGTAGGGTGCGATCCGTCGACAGTGATTTCTTTCACTGTCACGTCTTTGACATACTCAACTCCTGTACCTTTGTTTGTGAGTGTGATTGTGGTGTTCGGCGCTGGTTCAGATACGAGCGGATACAGTGATCCTCCTGTCGTTATGGACGTCACTTCGATGTCTTTGGCGCCAGTGCTGGCGACTGTTGCTGTACCTTCGCCCGTGCCTTGACTCGTGAAGAACGCGAACGCGACACCGGCCACCGCCAGAACGGCGAGAGTGGCGAGGGCGCCGAGCGCCCGCTTCTTGGTCAAAATATGCATGGAATGTTGCTCCTGTTCTCTTGTTTGTGGCTTGGAGCAAGCGCTCCATGCCAGACTCCGTGGTTTACGTCGGACCTTCCTTGGTCAGATCGGATGTGGCGGATCAAGCTCAGGCGCGGGACCTTGGATCCCTTGCCCGTCGCAACACACGCCACAACCTTGAGCGTCACGTTGGACCCCCCCGGTTTGAAAGGGCCGTGCGGGGCCTATGAATCCGGTATGAGCGCGATAGTCGCCACAGGGCCGGCGCCGCGGACTAGCCTCGCGGCTGGGCACAGGCACGGTCGACAGGCTGCGAACTACCTCGGGCTGGCGCACCAGGGCGCCCGTCGCCCGGACTTGTGCCTGGGCTTCTCAACCCACCCGGGCAGACCCAGGCGGCTCTCGCTCTGCCCGCTCGATGCCGGCGAGCTGCTCGTCGAGTTGGGGGACGTCCTGCGTTGCGGTGACCCACAGACTGTCGAGGTCAAGACGGTGGTACTCGTGCACGACCACGTTGCGTTGGGCGATCACGTCGCGCCATGGCACCTCGGGATGGCGTTCGCGCAGCTCGGGCGAGAGCGCCCTTGCCGCCTCTCCGAGCACGGCGAGGTTGTAGGCGACGGCCTGCTGGGCACTGCGATCGTTCTCGAAGGCCTGCATGCCGTCCGCGGTCAACGCCTTGATGTCCGTGAGCGCGTCGCGCATGTCCGCGAGCCGGTCGGGGTCTCGCCGCGGGCTCAAAGCCGCGTCGCTTCCCGTTCGATCTGCTCGCGCGTGCTCTCGCGCGCATGGCGCAACCCGCGTGTCGTTGCTACGTGCACCGGGCAGCGCAGCAGCTCTTCCAGGTCGCCCTGGAGACCCGCCTGCTCGAGCAGGCCTCGCTGCTGCTCGATCTCGACCAGCACGTCCAGATCGCTGTCCGGTCCCGCCTCGCCGCGGGCGACCGATCCGAACACCCGCACCCCCCGCGCGCCGTGACGCGCGGCCAGACGTTCGATCTCGTCCCGGCGTCTACGCAGCTCCTGCAGGCTCGGCGCCGGCCCGGACGGGCGCGGATACGGGTCCGGCTCGCGCTGGCGGTCGATCTCGCGTCCAAGCTCGCCCAGCCTGTGCAGCGCCGCATAGCTGTTCCCAGTCCGAGTGCTCACATGCCCCAGGGTAAGGCCTGCTCGGGATGTATGGTCCACCGGATGCCGGCGGCTCATCTCATGCGACGTCGAAGAGGGCCGGCGCGACCGCGCGGGGCCGACGCCACGGCTTAGCCGCGCGGCTGGGCGTCAGGAGAACAGGCCTGCGGATGCCGGCAGCACACGGCCAGCCGGTACGGAATGTCGTCACGACTTGAGCAGAGGCACATATCGGTCGCGCACGATGCGGATGACCTGCTCGGGCGTGTAGGGGTTGCGCAGGAAGCGAACGCCCTGTTGTTGGCGAGGGGTGATGGGGCTGGGATGCTCCAGAATGGCGACCACATCCGTAAGGCCGCGGAGATCTTGGTAGATGGCCGGTTGCAGCTTTCGCATGGCATCGAGCTTGCCGTCCGTGAGATCGCGCAGAAGCTGGGGATCGAGCCGGTCGTGGAGGCGCTCTGCGATGAACGCGAGATCGGCCAGATGCTTGTAGAGCCGGTGCGCGCACCAGCCGAGGGCCTTCTCGGCGGCGATCTCCTCCAGCCGCATCACCATGACCGAGGGAGCTCCCTGCGGCCACAGGCCCAGCTCGTAGGGATCGGTGAGCGACCGCTCCTTGCCGTCCTCCAGGACGCCGTAGCTTGCCAGGTCGACCTTGAAGCGTCGTTCGCCCTCTTCAATGGGCACGGTCAACCACAGCGGGTCGAACTCAACCGGGTCAGACTTCCAGACGTTGCCCTGGTCGGATGTCGGCACCAGCGGGGCGGGTCTGATCTCGATGTCGGGGCTCGTGTACGTGAGCAGTTGCCTGATCTGGGCTGGAGCGGTGACTGCGCGGGTGGAGAGGTCGGCGTCGTAGATGGTGAGACGGTGGCTGCCATGGGCTCGCAGGGCCATGCCGCCGGCCAGCACGCTGTCCTTGGCGAAGAAGTCCTGTTCACGCAGGTTGAGGATCTCCACGATCCGCGCGAGGTCACGCACGATGACGGGGAGTGGCACCTGCAGCGCTCGTGCGCGCTCTGCGATCAACTCTGTCCTGGGGAAGCGGATCACTGCGCCAGCCAGCCCGCGAGGGAGCGCTCGGGCACGTTGATCGTGACGCCCCATTCGCTGTCGCGGGGCCAGGTGCTCGCGCCATAGCTGCGGGCCGCGTCCAGGAGCACCTGGTTGCGTCGCCCGCGCAGATCGCCGAGGTGCTCGACCGCAGCCTCGTGATGACCGAGACGGCTGAGCATATAGCCGGTGCGTCGTGCCACGGCGATGCTCACGGCGCGCGCGCAGCGGCACAGCGCAGCCAGATCGAGGTCTTCGCGTCGTGCGGCGCGTACCCATGCCCCAGCGATCAGCTCGATCTCGCCGCTCAGCTTGGGGCGGTAGAGGGTGTCGACGAGCGTGCGCTCGAGCGTCGAGCGCCAGTAGTGCTCGCGCCTAGTGGCCCGAACCTTCTCCAGACCGACCCAGCGGTGCGCGCCGCTTATCCGCGTCACGAGGACCGGGCGCTGGTCGATGACCAGCTGGCTGCCCTTGAAGGTCGCGTCCTCGCGCAGCGCCACATAGACCTCCCAGCTGTCCTCATCCGTGAGCCGGTGCTCGATCAGCGCGGACAGGAAGCCGAGGTAGTAGTCCCCATAGGGACGCAGCGTGGCGTCCAAGAGCACGTTGAACGGGGCGGCGTGCGCCAGGCCGTCTCCGGCCCAGGACGATACGACGTAGCGGCCACCCCCAAGCGAGATCAGCACGCCCTTGTCCGCCATCCGCGATAGCAGGTTGGCGTATGCGGGAGTGACGGACCTCAGAAGCGACCGGTCCTGACGCACCGACAGCGTGGTGCGCTGCTCCTCGGCGAGCCGCCGCAACAGGATGGCCTCCAGCCGGCCCAGCGTGCGTGCCTTCGTTTCCGCAGCCATCGGCACGATTCTATCCCAACTGATGACGCCTGGCGGTTCTGGTAGGGAAGAAATCATGCCCATGACAAATCCTCTAAAAGTCCCGTATAGCGCCAGTCTACGGGAAGGTTTCGTGCGCCTGCCATGCATCCGTAGGCCCAAACGAGCCCTGGGCTGCACACGAGGGGTTTTGGACGGAAGACCCCCATTTCCGTCCAAAACCCCTCGGTATCCACCGGCAACCGAAGGTATCTCGCTCTCCGGCCGGCCGTCGATGAGCAGCTCGGGGACGCGCGGCCGGCGGAACCCGCCCGAACCCGTTTTTTGGCTTGAATACAGGGGATTCAGCTACGGCACCGGGCTCGGCGCCACCGAAAAAGCGTCGCCGATGCAGGCTCCAAGAGGGACGCGAAAAGAGGGGACCGTGACGACTGAAAATCGTGGTGTCCCCAGTTCGAGTCTGGGTCTCGCCATCACCTGTTTGCCATGTATCAGGCTGCCGGTCTGTCCGTTCAGGCGGCAGCGACGACGACGGCGCAGCCGTTGCCCTCGAAGGACTCCAGCGCATTGCGCCGTGCGCGCTTGCCTATCAGCTGCGGCTCATGCCCAGTGGGCGAGATGTCGATGGCAAGCTCGATCCCCATGGCATCGGAGAGGCGCAGCAGCGTCGGGAACGTCGGGTTGTGCTCGCCGCTCTCAAGCCGTGCGACCGCCGGTTGGCTCATCTTCAGACGCCCGGCCAGAGCGGTCTGGCTGAGACCGTGCTCGGCCCGGTAGGTGACCACCTTCACCGCCACCGCGCGCGCCAGCGCGGTGCGCTCCCACTCCCTGCGGTACTCGGGGTCGGCATCGAGGTGCTCGGCGAGCACCTCCTCATGGGTAGGAAGATCGGACAGTTTCATGGCCGGACTCATCACGTTGCCCACTATATCAAACTTGTAATAGCGGCGTGTGCATCACGGCCCGACTTCGGCGAGCCGGTTCTTGGCCGCGCTCCCTTGATCGACCTGGCCGACGATAGTGACGTAGCGGGCCTTATGGCGCTGACCCAAGGTCATCGCCCAGCACAGGGCCGGCGCGGTGGTATGCCTGCGGGCTCCAGCAGGACACGCCAATGGCGGCGAGGTCGTCGTGCGCCGCGAGCTTGTTGTGCAGGTAGTACACCTGAGGACAGCCAGCAGGCGCCTTCCTGGCGAACCACGTCTTGCCTTCGCGCTTGGCTTCGTCGCGCCTGGTTTCGAGCTGGGCTTCGTGGTCTGCGTGGCGCGCGCGCAACGCCCGACAGAAGGCAGAGCCCACCTCATCATCGCCGGCGAAGACCATGCCCCAATCCTCGTTGGCGGCCTCGGCCGCCTTCTCAGCATCATGTATGTATGCCGCTTGCGGCAACGCCACACGCGTTTCGGCGTCGGCGGTGGCCACCAGCACGCGCTCGTCGCTGTGATCGTCGATGAACCATGCGCGCATGCTCGCCTCATGGCGCGGCTTCTCCCGCTTCCACCACGCGGCCCACTCGCTGGCAGCCATGTAGCACTCCCGCTCGGCGCAGGCCGGGCAGAGCGTCTTGTACCACGGGGAGGGCGCGGGTGTGCAGTGCATCCGGGCGGCCTCGCCACAGAGCTCGCAGGTGATGGCCGCGCGCTTCTCGGTGGTGTCGACGAGCTTCTCGGCGAGCTCAATGCGCCGCTTCAGATCGGCGATGCGCTCCCGTCCCTCGGGCGTCTGCTGGTAGGCGTCCAAGCGCTCGCACCAGACCTCGTGCTCTCCTCTCCATTCCGCCCATTCATCCTCGCTCCCCTCCGGTCCGGGCGTCGATGGCTCGGGGTCATCGGGGTCACGGACATCCTCGCCGGACTCCCAGTAGTACCGAAGGCCACCAAACTTCTCCTTCACCTGGTGAATCACATAGTTGGGCAGCAACGTGCCCAGCTGCTCGTCGAGCTCGACCAGCAACGGATACCAGCCGCGGCTGCAGGAGATCCAGCGGCCCCAGCCGTCTGGGATGCGGACGAGCATCCCTCTGAGCGCCTCAGTGTGCTCGCCGCCGTCCTCGGGCACGTGCACAGTGTTGAGCAACTGCTGATGGTCGAGTCCGCGCGCGGCCTGTCCCATCGCGTTGAACGCGGCGCGGAAGCCTTCGTCGTCGCCGGTCGCGGATGCCATCTGCTTCGCCGCGTCCGCGAGCGCATCCCAGCGCGCCCGCACATCATCTGGCAGGCCGGTCTGGTCTGCCGATGCGTCGTCTGTACGGTCGTTTTCGTTCATGATGTTGAAAGGACGAGCGGTCAAGAACGAACAGCGACGGCAGTTCTTGCAGCGCGCCTCGGACGGTTGGCGTGCCGTCGAGGCACTATGTTGGGCGGGGAACTCATAACGGGGACTAGACCAAAAGTATCAAATCCCGACGACAGAATAACTAGTCGCGTGGACGAGGACACTCAAGACACGACCGACGCCATCCGCGACCAGATAGTCCTCGGCCGGGCGCTTCGCGAGCTGCGTGACAAGGCCGGCCTCACGCAGGGTGAGCTGGCTGCGCGAATGGGCATAGATCTCACCTATGTCTCGCGAGTGGAGCGCGGCAAGCGCGGGGTGCGGTGGCACACGGTCCTGCGGTTCTTGAGGGCGCTTGACGCGAAGCTCGGCGAGCTTACGGCCGCGGTCGAGAAGCACGAACGGCTATTGAGGAGCTGACGGCGGTCACGGATATCCGGCCGGCCCGGCCGCGCGTGTGTGCAGCGCGATGTGCAGTGCGCTGTGTCCACTTTCGGTCAAGCTCAGACGTCCGTCAAGGGCGCCGCGGTCGTAGGCGATCAGCCCAAGCGCGCGCGCCGGCCAGACCAGCTCTGCGATCGTCGACCTTATGGCCCGTATGCTCGGTGGAGCGCCCTCCGCGTGCCAGCCGTCGGAGACGATCGCGCCGTGCACCGTTCTGTCGAGCTTCTCCCAATCGATCTCGCCTTCGCGCAGCAGAATCGCCGCGGCAAGCTCCTGCACGGCGGCGGCGAACCCTTCCTCGGCGAGCACGTTGCGCGCCACCGCCTCGAACAGTCCCCGGTGATAACTGCGCAGCGCGCCGCCGCGGGCGGTGAGCACGAGCCGCCGTCCGGTTCGTCGCAGCAGCCGCATTCGCCGTGCCAGGTCGTGCACTTCGCAGAGCGCCCCGAGTTCCGCTTCGCGGGGCGGCGGCGCGAACAGCTCGCTGTTCCACCAGTTCGGGAAGCGCTCCACCGCGGCATGGACGAGCGCACGGTTCAGCGCGTGGGTCTGCGTCAGCGCGATGCCGTCGCCGCTCGCCTGGTCCAGCAGCCAGCGCAGCGGTTCAAGCGCTCCCTGGTAGTCGGCCCCGGGCGCTGGGGCTTGCAGCAGATCGGCAATGCCTCCGATGATGTGGCTGTGCTGCGGACTGCCTCGCCTCGCCCAGCGCTCGAAGCGCTCCTGGCGGATCGCGTCGATCATGGTGCGGCCGTCAAGCTCTTGTGAGGGTTCGCTGAGGACGCTCACCACCAGCTCGGACTGCCTGCGCTTGAACGCTCGCGATCCCGGCACCAGACGGCCGTCTTCAACCGCTTCCTCCAGTGTGTAGGCGACATTCCGGTGGGCGATCGCCTCGACCGGCCCCATCACGCTTCCCCACTGCAGCAGCTCGGTCTCGGGCGGCTCGAGCCCGCTCGAGTCCAGCAGCTCTCTGAGCAGCTTTCGTGCGTGGTCGCGCTCCTCGCGCTCCCACAGGCCGAGCAGCCGATCGGTCTGCGGTGAGCGACATACCTGTGCCCATCTCGCGACCGGCTCTCCGGCGAGCTCCAGAAAGGAGGCGAGCGCCCTGACGAGCGCCCGCTTCCCATCGAACTCCGCGAGCCATTTGCGCGGCATCTCATACCAGAGGAACAGCTGCAGCTCGTAGCGGCTCAAGACCAGCGGCTCGTGTTCCTCCTCACGGCCGGCGATTGAGCTCAGGACATCCTCGACCATGCGCTCCGCGCCCGGCTCCCGCTCGCCAAGCTCGCGCAACGCGCCACGGAGGACCGACGGTGACAGCTCGACCGGCACGTCTTGAAAGTCTGCCGACTACGCCCTCAGCTCGCGGCCAGCTCGCGCCTGACGGCCCGGGATGCAGCAGCAGTGCCTACGCCGACGTTGCATCAAACCCACAGGCAAGCCGCCGGACCTATAGCTGGAGTAGCGAGCACACCTCCACCATTAGCGTAACATGTGTGCTACAGTTTGTGTCAATGCAAGACACGAGCTTCCATGACCGCTTCCTCGCCGAGCAGCTTGCCGATCCGGCGTTCCGGGCCGAGTTCGAGCGCGAGCGGCGCGAGATCGAAACGGTCGACGCGATCGTGGGCGCGCTCGACGGCCTGCGCGACGAGCGCGGGCTGAGCAAGGCGGAGCTGGCGCGCCAGATCGGCAAGAACGCGGCGAGCGTGAGGCGCACATTGACCGCGCCGGGAAACCCGGAGCTGCGAACGATCATCGCAATGGCCGACGCCCTCGACGCCGAGGTCAAGATCGTCCGCCGGCGCGCACAGACCAGCCGTCAGGCCGCATAGCCGACCGCGAGGCGCGCCATTCGCAAGCGCGCTTAGGGTCAAGGCGTGACGTGGCCCAATTGTGCTACCTTGCACTACAAAGTCTTGCAGAGGAGCAGTGGCCATGTCACGAGCCAAGCGCACGAAGTCGTTCTCCGCACGGTTCTCCGCGGAGGTCGTCGACATGCTCGATGCCCGCAGCGAACGCCTTGGCCAGTCCAAGGCACGGGTGGCGGAGCGTCTGATCGAGGAGGGCCTGCGGATCGAAGAGCTCCCGGGCATCGTCTTCCGCTCTGGCCCCACCGGCAGGCGGGCCGGCATCGCCGGTGGCCCCGACGTCTGGGAGATAGCCCGCGACCTGAAGGGCGCGGCCGGGGAGGGCGCGACGGACCCGATCGAGGCAGTCGCGCGTGTCAGCGGCCTGGACCGCGGCGTCGTGGAGCTGGCGGCGAGCTACTACGCCGCTTATCCCGATGACATCGACGAGCGCATCCGGATGAACGACCAGGCAGCCGAGCGGCTGCGGCACGTTCTTGGGTCCTCACCCGCCCAATCAGCGGCGTGAGGCTGCTGCTGGACGAGATGGTGAACGCGCTGGCTCACTTCCTCTCCTCGCCGGACGCGGCGCAGCAGCCCTTCAACCGAGCGCACTACCTCCGCAAAGCGCCCGACGAGGAGTAGCTGGTGCCGCCGCGGGCCAGCCATTTCCGCGATCCAAGGCTGCTTTCTTCCGCGACTCGAGCCCCATAGATGATGTCGGCATCGAGAACCGCTCGCAGCGGCCTGTCCGGCTCACTCAAGCGGAGCGCCCATCGCGTCGAGATCGCGTGACCATTCGGCTGTCATGCGGTCGCTCTCGGCTCGGCGCTCCTCGAAGGCGAGCACCGACGCGAGCGGGATCTTCCAGTAGCTTGAGCCAGGCAGCTTCTCCGCCGGAAGCTCTCCGTAGCCGATGAGCCGCACCACGTGCTGGCGGGAGAACCCGAGCCGGTCGGCTGCTTGTTGCGGAGATAGCAACTCCTTCTCCTCGGCGACGGTCACCGCGATCCGCTTGCCCTCGCCGAGCAGCCGATCGATCTCCTCGGCCACGAGTGCCGCTTGATCGCGGGCGGCAGGGTCCAGGTGCAGGGTCTTCATCGTGCCCCACGATAGCACAACCTGTCCTACCTGTACATGACTGGATGGCTGACTCGAGGGCGGCGTGCTGGTGCCAGTAGGTGCTCGGCTCGGTCAATTGCGACGCCGCGAGGCCCACTGTGCTCGTCTGCGGCGCATGTGCGGGACGCGATTTGGGTCCGTGACGATCTGCAGGACATCCTCAGGCAGCGTGGCGAAGCCGCTGTCCGTGGTCGCGATGAGCGAGGTTTCGGTGAGGATCGCGGTCGCGGCGTGCACCGCATCGTGTGAGCGCATCCCGCACTGGCGCATCAGCTCGGGCACCTGACCGGCGACTTCGCCGACCTCGATCACGACCGTGGCGCTCGTGTCCAGCAGCTCCTCCCACTCTTCGCGGTAGACACCGAGCAGCCGTGCCGCGCGGGCCCGAATCCTGCCGTCGTACCGCTTGGGACCGTGTGCGGCTCCCTTGCCCCACCGTTCCCGCAGAGCGATGTTGAAGAGCGCGTCGTAGAGCTCGGTCTCAACCAGGCGGTTGAACACGAGCGACGTCCCGTTCCCAGCGCACGCTCTGAAGAACAGGCGCCAGTGCGCGTGCGCACGCTGGGACGGCAACAGGAACTCCACGACGGCGCTCGTATCGAGCACGACCGCGTCGGGTGGACTCCAGTCGTCCGAGCCGAGATCGATGACACCTCGCGGCAGGCGTGGCCGTCCACCGCCACGACGTCCGCTCATCGACCGCTACCAGCGGCCGCTGCGGTAAAAGCTGCGGTCGACGATCACGTCCGTCTTGATGCTGCCCGCGATGCGCTCGATCGCCGCCATGCGCTCCTCGGGCGTCTTGAGCTTGGCCTCGCGTATGGGAACGGTCCTGCCGTCGCGGAGCTTCAGCGTCCGCTGGCGGGGTGCGCGCGTACGTGTCTTCTGCTCGGCCATGACGCCATGCTAGCGCGTGGGCCGGCCTCGCGCCACGGAGTTCGCCGTGGGCGGGCGCGAAAAGGACGTGGCCGCCCCGCCACGTCCTAAATCCACCCGGAACGACCCAAAACCACACGTATCGAGGCGCAGCGCGCCCGACCTGCGACCCGCCGATTTGCAGGACATTTGCGGCTCTTCCCGGCCCACCTCCGGGTCCGTGAAAATCGTGGTGTCCCCAGTTCGAGTCTGGGTCTCGCCATTTCTGAAGGTCCCTGCTAATCGGCCGGTTTTGGGTCGGTCGGCGAGGCCGATCTGAGAGGCGCTGGAAGGGCCGTTTCGCGCTCCACGTCCTTTTCACGTCCTTTTCAGCGAACAATCTCGGCATAGATCCGCTCTTCGCTTGAAATCTCGCCCGAGACGGGCACGGGTCACATTGGTCGTCCGCTGTCGGCCGGGGCGAGGGCGTCGAGCTTGCTCTTGATGCAGTCGAGTAGCTGATGGTAGGAGTCGCAGAACGACTGTACGCCCTCCCGCTCAAGCTCGGCGGTGACGGTGTCGAGGTCGATCCCGACACGCGCGGCGTCGGCGAGCGTCCGCTGCGCCGCCCGTGGGTCGGCATCGAGCGTGCGAGTGACCCCGCCGTGGTCGGCGAACGCGCGCAGCGTCTGCTCGGGCATCGTGTTGATCACGTCGGGACCAACCAGCTCGGAGACGTAGAGCACGTCGGAGTAGGCCGGGTCCTTGGTGCCAGTGCTGGCCCACAGCGGCCGCTGTGGGCAGGCGCCCTGATTGCGCAGACGTTCCCACTGGGGGCCGGCGAACTTGGCCAGGTAGCGCTGGTAGGCGGCGCGCGCGTTGGCGATCGCGACGTGGCCACGCAGCGGCGAGTCCTCGGGCAGCTGCGCGTCGATCTTGGTATCGATGCGCGAGACGAAGAATGACGCGACCGACGTGATCGCGTCGAGCGGCTCGCCCGCCTCGGCCCGTGCCACCAGTCCGCGCAGGTAGGCGTCGATGACCTCCTCGTAGCGCTCGATCGCGAACAGCAGCGTGACGTTGACGTTGACGCCGACGCGCGTGAGCTCCTCGATCGCCGGCAGCCCAGCCTTGGTCGCGGGGACCTTGATCATCACGTTTGGCTCGTCGAGTCGCTGCCACAGGTCGAGTGCCTGGGCGATCGTGGCGCGGGTGTCGTTGGCGAGGTCGGGGGTGCACTCGAACGAGATGAAGCCGTCGCGGCCGCCGCTTTGGTCGTAGCTGGGGCGCAGCTCCTGGGCGGCGTCGCGGATGTCGTCCAGCGCGAGCGCGAAGAACAGCTGCTGCGGGTCGTGCTCGCCATTCTCGGCAAGCCGCCGCAGCTGGCTGTCGTAGCGCTCTGAACCCTTGATCGCCTTGGCGAAGATCGTCGGGTTTGACGTCGCACCGGTGACCGCATAGTCGCGGGCGAGCGCGGCGAACTCGCCGCTGTCGAGTAGCTCGCGCGAAAGTGTGTCCAGCCAGATCGACACGCCCGCGGCTTGGAGTTGTCCCAGATTGGGATTGGGGGTCATGTTCGTTGCACCTCAGTCAGCTTGGGTTGTGGGCTCGCCGACCAGCGAGTCAAGCGGCGTGTCACGGTCGCCCAGCGCGGCGACGTCGATTGGTTGACGGGAGCGGATCAACGCTTGGACGTGCTCGTTGACATCCCAGACGTTGACGTTCATGCCGGCGAGCACGCGCCGTTCGCGGAGCCAGAACGCGATGAACTCGCCATCGGCCGGGTCGCCCCGGAAGACGACCTCGTCCCACTTGGGTGCGTGCCCGGAGTACTCCATCCCAACGTCGTATTGGTCGGAGAAGAAGTAGGGGATGCGGTCGTAGCTGACCGGCTCGCCGAGCATCGCGTGCGCCGCGGCCTGGCCCTGGTTGAGCGCGTTCGCCCAGTGCTCGACGCGAATCCGCTCGCCGTAGAATGGGTGGAAGGCGCGCGCGACGTCACCCGCTGCGAACACATCCGGCGTCGACGTCTGAACCTGGATCCACCGCATAACCTCGTGGAGGGCGGCGATCGGGGGATTGGTGCCCCGGATCGGGGGTGAAACCGCCGGGCTGGGGTGCTGGTGGC
>CABEAD010000090.1_pt1 | contig 16488 bp, 14 predicted proteins | sample 3132311 | NCBI WGS metagenome assembly CABEAD01 (sample SAMEA5534342, study PRJEB31848) | metagenome | biome: tundra; feature: field; material: soil | place: USA | collected 2013-05 | depth 0.45 m
AGATCGAGCGAGCGAGGCGTTCCAGCCGCCGTTCTTGTGTCTGATCGCCAGCGGCGGCCACACGCTGCTGGCGCACGTGCGCGAGCACGACGGCTTCCAGGTTCTGGGACGGGCGCTCGACGACGCGGCCGGAGAGGCGTTCGACAAGGGGGCGAGGATGCTCGGGCTCGGCTATCCCGGTGGGCCGGCGCTCGAGCGGTTGGCGGCCGAGGGAGACCCCGATGCGTTCGCGTTCCCGGCATTGGGGGCGCGCTCGCTGGCCGATCGTCGATCCCGTCGATCGACGATCGGTGGGCGGGGCGCTACGCGCCCGTTTGCTCGCAGCCTCGACTTCTCGTTTGCCGGATTGAAGACCTCGCTGCTCTACCAGCTGCGCGAGCTCTCAGAGGCGCAGTCGCGCGAGCGTGCGGCGGACCTGGCGGCGTCCTATCAGGCGGCGATCGTCGATCACCTGATGTTGCGCGCCGAGCAGGCTCTGCAGCTGACTGGGCTGGATCGCCTGGCCCTCGGCGGCGGCGTGGCGGCCAACGGGGAGCTGCGCCGACGGTTGGAGAAGCTTGGGGCGGAAGTGCACGTGCCCCCAAGGGTGCTGTGCACGGACAACGCCGCGATGATCGCCGGCGCGGCGCGCTTCGCGCAGAAGCTGCCCTATCCCGAGTACCTCGGGCTCGACGCGTATGCGACCGGCGAAAGACCGCGATGAGGGTGGTGACGCTCTACTCCAAGCCCGACTGCCATCTCTGCGTGGACGCTCGCGAGGCGCTCCTGAGGGTGCGCGCAGAGCTCTCGTTTGAGCTCTCAGAGCTCGACATCACGACCGACGAGACTCTTCACAGGGCGTATTTCGAGCGGATTCCGGTGGTGATGCTGGATGGCGAGGAGCTGTTCGACTACTTCGTCGACGAGCGGGTTCTGAAGGAGCGGCTGAGGAGCCCCGCGTAGGGCGAGATGGATCTCGGCCGGAGCTGCCGGATCGGGCTCGCGGAGCCGCGCGCGGGCATCCTCTAGAGTCACGGGCGATGACGTATCAGGAGTTGACCAGTCCTGTGAATGCGAATCACGACGGCGAGTCGCCCACGGGCGAGAGGCTTTCGCTCGGCGTGGCCGCGCGGCTTTCGCGTTATCTGCAGGTGCTCACGCAGGCCAAGAAGATGGGCAAGGAGACGATCTCCTCTCAGGAGCTGTCCGACTACACCCACGTCAACTCGACCCAGATCCGCCGCGATCTGTCGGGCTTCGGGAAGTTCGGAAAGCGTGGCGTGGGCTACAACGTCGAGTCGCTCGTCTCCCAGATCCGCAAGATCTTGAGGACGGCCGGCCAGCACAACATCGCGCTGCTCGGCGCCGGACGCCTGGGCAAGGCGATCGCCTCTTCGGACATCTTCGCCGACCACGGGTTCCGGGTCGTGGCGATCTTCGACGTGGACCCCGCGAAGGTGGGCACGGAAGCGGGCGGTCAGGTGGTGAGGCACACCAGCGATCTGCACCAGGTGGTGGACGAGGAGGACATCGTCGTGGGCGTGCTCGCCGTGCCCACGAAGGCCGCCCAGGGGCTGGCGGATGAGCTGGTGGCGGCCGGGGTGAGGATCATCTTCAACTACTCGGAGTCGCTGCTGGACGTCCCTCCCGAGGTGACCGTCCACACCTCCAGCCCGGCGGTGGATCTGCTGTACGCGCTGTACTTCTATCTGACCTGATCTCGATCCGCTCCCGCTCGGTGCCGCGGCGCTCGTAAGCTGGGGTCACCGTGGCCGCGGGCAGGGTCTCTCCAACCCACGTGACATGAGCCTAGACCTCGACAAAGCAGTTGACACCTTCGCGCAGGCGGTCGACCTCACGCTCGGCCTGGAGGAGGAGTTCGCGATCCTCGACCCCCACACGCTCGAACTGACCCCCCGCTTCGAGGAGCTGCGCGACGTCGCGCTCCACACGGATCCCCTGCTGGGGGAGTCGATCACCGGCGAGCTGATCTCCTCGGAGATCGAGATCGTCTCCGGACGCAGCCTCACCTTCGCCGAGGCCCTCGCCCGACAGCGCGAGCGCCGCCGGCGGCTGTTCGTGCTCGCAAGCGCCGAGGGCGCCGCCCTCGGAGCCACGGGCACCCACCCGTGGGCGGACTATCGCGAGCAGTCGATAATCGACACCGAGCACTACAGGCGGGTCGAGCGGGGGCTGAGGTACGTGGCGTGGCGCAACAACACGTTCAGCTTGCACGTGCATGTGGGTGTGCGCGACATCGACCGGGCGGTGCGCGTGTGTGACCGGCTGCGGCCGGTGCTGCCGCTGCTGCTGGCGGTGTCGGCCAACTCGCCCTATCTCGATGGTCGCGACTCCGGGCTGCATTCGGCGCGCACGCAGAGCTTCACGAGGAACTTCCCCCGCTGTGGAGTGCCCGACGCGTTCGGCGGGTGGAGGGCCTATCGCGACTACATCGAGCTGCTCGTGAAGACCCGCTCGATCGTGGAGTTCACGCAGGTCTGGTGGTCGGTGAGACCGCACTTCGAGTTCGGCACGGTCGAGGTGAGGATCTGCGACGCGCAGAGCAGCGCGAGCGAGTCTGAGGCGCTGGCCGGCCTGATCGTGGCTTGCGTGGCCCAGGCGGCGCGCGACGTGGACGAGCGCAGGCCCTTCTCCGACCCGGCGCCGAGGTTGATCGAGGAGAACATGTGGCGGGCGATTCGGTTCGGGCTCGACGGCAGCATGATCGACCTCGAGCGGGGAGAGGAGTACCCGGCGGCCGCGATCGTGGGGCGCCTCGCGGCCTGGACTGAGCCGGTTCGCGCCGAGATGGGCATCGACCCGACGTTCCCCGAGCGCAACGGCGCTCAGCGCCAGCGCCGGATGATCGAGGCGGGGGCGAGTCCCGAAGAGGTATTCGCCGCTTCGGTGCGCGAGACGCTCCAGACCTACTCACAGGAGGTGGCGGTGTAATGACCGACGAACACGACCAGCGGGGGGGCGCCGCGAAGGATGGCGCCGCGAAGGATGGCGCCGCGACGGAGGGCGCCGCGACGCGCAATCAACCGAGCGACGAGGAGATGCGTGCGGCCTATGAAGCCGAGCTGAACCGCATCACAAGCGGCGAGATGATCCTCCAGACGGCCGTGTCGCTGCTGAACATCGGCGGGCGCCGCCTCGGATTGGCCGGCCAACCCACCTCACCCGCAGGCCCCGCCGCCGCGGCCGAGCGTGACCTCGAGCAGGTGCGCGACGCGATCGACGGGGCGAGCGCTCTGCTGCCGATCCTCGAGCGGCGCATGCCACGCGAGCTCGGTCCCCTTCGCGACGCGGTCGCCCAGCTGCAGGTCGCCTATGCACGCGAGGCGAGTGTCTCGCCGAGTCAGAGCCCTCCGATGGCAACCGCGCAGACGAGCGACGCAGCGACGAGCGCCCCAGCCCCGGCGAAGGACGTGCCCGGCGCGCCCGCTGGCGGTAAGGACGCTCCAGCGGGCGGTGGCGCCCCACGGCAAGAGGACGACGCCTCTCGTCCCGGGCCGGCGCAGGCGAGCGGCAGGCTGTGGGTGCCAGGGCGTTGACGTCAGGCCTGGGCTTTGGGCGTTCGACGGTGAAGTCGAGCAGCCGGATTGTGGGTGCCGAGACGGTGAAGTCTCGGCGCACGTCTCGGCGCACCGCCTTATGCGCCTGCGCACGATAGACTGCGCGCGCCTTTACGCCGGGTGGAGCGCTCATGCGGAGCGGCCCGTGCGAGGAAGGTGCGCGCGAACCAAAGTCCTCGCGCGGCACGCCAATCAGACCGCGGAGGATTTCTGTTGAGCAGCTTTCTGACGAACCATGGGGTCGTCGTCGCCCTCGTTTGCGCCACATGTGCTGTGGTTTACGGCCTCGTGACGACGCGATCCCTGCTCGCGCTCTCGCCGGGCAACGAGCGGATGCAGAGCATTTCGCTGGCCGTGCAGCAGGGCGCCCGCGCCTACCTGAACCGCCAGTACACGACGATCGCAATCGTCGGCGTGGTGCTGTTCGTCGCGCTGATCTTCGTCCAGAACATCGCGGTCGCCTGCGGGTTCGCGATCGGCGGAATCCTGTCCGGATCGGCCGGGTACATCGGCATGAACGTGTCGGTGCGCGCCAACGCGCGCGTCGCCGAGGCTGCCCGCGGTGGCGTGCCGCCGGCGCTGAGAGTCGCCTTCCGCGGCGGGGCCATCACCGGCATGCTCGTCGCCGGCCTCGCCCTGTTCGGCCTCGCCGGCTACTACGGCCTGCTGACCACGGTGTTCAACGAGAGTCAGAAGACGGCCGTGGACGCGCTCATCGGGCTCGGCTTCGGCGGCTCGCTGATCTCCGTGTTCGCTCGTCTCGGCGGCGGCATCTTCACGAAGGCCGCTGACGTCGGTGCCGACATCGTCGGCAAGATCGAGGCCGGCATCCCCGAGGACGATCCGCGCAACCCGGCTGTGATCGCCGACAACGTGGGCGACAACGTGGGCGACTGCGCCGGCATGGCGGCCGACCTGTTCGAGACCTATGCGGTCACGGCGGTGGCCGTGATGCTGCTCGGCGTGCTGACGTTCCACGAGGCCACGCGCGTCGTGATCTACCCGCTCGTGCTCGGGGGCGTGGCGATCGTAGCGTCGATCATCGGCACGTTCGCGGTGCGCTCGCGCAGCGGCAACGTCGAGCGCGCGCTCTACCAGGGTCTGGTCCTCTCCGGTGTGATAGCGGCGGCGGCGTTCGCGCCGGTCACCTACTGGCTGATGCGCGGCCTGACGTTCAGTCACGTCGGCAACGTCGTGAACCCGCCGGCCTGGGGCAGGTTCTACCTGTGCGCGCTGATCGGCATCGGCGTGACCGCGCTGCTGTTCGTGATCACCGACTACTACACCTCGACGCGCTTCTCGCCCGTCAAGAAGATCTCCAAGGCGTCGGTGACCGGCCATGCGACGAACATCATCCAGGGCTTCGGCTCGGGCCTGCAGGCGACCGCGCTGCCCGCGCTCGTGCTCGTGCTCGGCATCTTCGGCGCGTGGAAGCTGGGGGGCGGCGGCACCACCGGCATTTACGGCATCGGCGTGGCGGTCATGGGCCAGCTGTCGCTCACCGGCCTGATCGTGGCGCTCGACGCGTTCGGACCGATCACCGACAACGCGGGCGGCATCGCCGAGATGGCGGACTTGCCCGAGGACGTTCGCAACGTGACCGACCCGCTCGACGCGGTCGGTAACACGACGAAGGCGGTCACCAAGGGCTATGCGATCGGCTCGGCGGTGCTCGCCGCGGTCGTGCTGTTCGCCGGCTTCCGCCAGGAGCTCGCGGAAAAGAGCCACCACACGGTCGAATCGCTGAACTTCGGCATCAACGAACCCCCGGTGCTGATCGGGCTGCTGCTCGGCGGCCTGATGGTGTGTCTGTTCGCCTCGCTGTCGATCGAGGCCGTCGGTCGCGCGGGCGGCGCCGTCGTCGAGGAGGTGAGGCGCCAGTTCCGCGAGCACCCCGGGATCATGGAGGGGACCGAAGACCCCGACTACGCCACGTGCGTGGACATCGTGACGCGGACCGCCCAGCGCGAGATGATCCTGCCGTCGCTGCTCCCGATCGGGCTCCCCGTGATCGTGGGCCTGATCGACCAGAAGGCGCTCGGCGGCCTGTTGATCGGCGTGATCGTGGTGGGCTTCTTCTTCGCGGTGCTGATGACCGCGGGCGGCGGCGCATGGGACAACGCGAAGAAGCTGATCGAGGACGGCGCGTTCGGCGGCAAGGGCTCCGACGCTCACGCCGCCTCGGTGAGTGGCGACACGGTCGGCGATCCCTTCAAGGACACCGCCGGGCCGGCGATCAACCCGATGATCAAGGTGGCCAACATCGTCGCGATCCTGATCATCCCGCTGATCACCTGAGATTCGCGATTCGCACGCTCCAGGGATGGGGCCGTTCGCGCATCCGTGCGGGCGGCTCCCGATCTCCCGCCGGTCGCTCTAAGCTCAATGAAGAGATGAGATGACCGGCAGGCAGGTTCATCGCACGGGCACTACCGTGCTCTCGCTGGCGATGGTGGCGATCGGACTCGCGCTCGCGGCCGAGGCGATCGGCGGCCACGGTGGAGTGCTCTCGGCACGCCTGCTCCTCGGCGTGCTGTTCTTGGCAGCCGGATCGGGCCGCCTGTATGTGGAGATGAGAAGGGGCCGCGGCACATGAGCTCGCCAGAGGGGTCCGAGCCCGACGGGGCCGCGCCCGACGGGCACGCGTGGAAGGGGCGCGCGCCGGATCTCACCGAGGGCGCTCGCAGCACCCTGCGTCACAGCCTCGGCTCGCCGATCCTGTTCGCGGTGGTCTACACCTCGCTGGCGAGCGCCGTGTTCTTCTCGCTCGGGGTCGTCACCGACCATGCGGTCGGCTTGACCCCCCTCGTGTTCCTGATCGCCGCGGTGATGTTCGGACTGACCGCGATGACCTATCTCGAGGGCGCCTCCCTGCACCAGGAGCCGGGCGGCTCGACGGTGTTCGCCCGTTATGCCTTCAACGAGCTCGTCAGCTTCATCGCCGGATGGGCGATCCTGCTCGACTACGTCATCCTGATCGCCGTCACCGCGTTCGCCGCGACCCAGTACCTGAAGGTGTTCTGGTCGCCGCTCGGGCACTCCACGGAGGCGCTGCTGCTCGCGCTGGCGATAATCGCGTTCGTCGTGTTCAGCAACGTGCGCGGCTTCAGCTGGCGGCGCGAGTACCGCATCGGCCTGGTCGTGGCGGGTGCGCTCGTGCTCGAGCTCGTGACGATCGTAATCGGGCTCGTGATGTTCTTCGACCCGCACAAGCTCGTCTCCCAGATCCATCTTGGGAGCGCGCCGACGTGGGCGGGCCTGATCTTCGCGCTGACGATCACGACGATCGCGTTCACGAGCGTTGAGTCCGCGTCGGGCCTGGCTGGCGAGGTCAAGGCGGGACGCGGGTCCCTGCGGCGCCTGATCGCGAGCGGGACGGCGACTGTCGTGATCGCCTATGTCGGCGTGGCGCTGTTCGCCGTCACCGCGCTGCCGCTGCCGGGCGGGAGCCGTCCCGGGCACCACTTCTCAGCTGCCCCCGTGGTTGACATCCTCGCGCCGATGCACCCGCGCTGGCTGTCGCAGACGCTCACCTACCTGATCGGCGCGGTGGCCGCCGGCACGCTGATCGCCGCGGCCGACTCGGCGATGCTCGGGCTCTCGCGGCTCGCCTACTCGCTGTCCACCAACCGTCAGATCCCGAGCGGCCTGGGCCGCCTGCACCCAAAGCGCTCGACTCCATACGTGCTGATCCTGCTGGCGGGCCTGCTCGCCGCCGGGCTCGTCATCCCGGAGAGCCTCGACTTCTTGATCGGGATCTACGCGTTCGGGGCGATGCTCGCGTTCACGATCGCCCACCTGTCGGTGGTCAAGATGCGCTACAGCGAGCCGGACAGAGCCCGGCCCTACAGGACGCCGTTCGCTGTGCGCGTGCGTGGAGGCGAGCTGCCGCTGCTCGCCGTGATCGGTGTGGTGGCGTCCACCGCGGGCTGGATCGCCACCATGGTGGTGCACGAACCGGCGCGCTATGTCGGGCTCGGCTGGATGGCCGCCGGGATCCTGCTGTATGTCCTCTACCGGCGAGCCGACGAGACCTCGCTGCTGCGGCGGGTGACGGTTTCCGCCGAGGTGCTGCGCGCCGAGCATCTGCCGGAGCGGGAGTACGGGTCGATCCTCGTTCCGCTGTTCGGCACCCGCCTGGATGAGGACATCGTTCAGACCGCCGCGCTGCTCGCGGCGGGCGAGCCGGCCGACGAGGCCGATGTCGGCGGCGCGACGATAGAGGCCGTGTGGATCTTCGAGATGCCCATGTCGCTGCCGCTCGACGCGCGTCTGCCCGACGCGCAGATCAAGCACGCGCGCCAAGCGCTCGCCAGGGCCAAGGTGGTGGGGGAGGAGTACGCGGGCGTGCACGTCGCAACCGCCATCGTCCGTGCCCGCAGGACCGGGCAGGCGATCCTGGAGGAGGCCCGCCGGCGTGGGGTCGAAGCGATCGTGCTTGGGGCGGAGGAGCCGTCGCGCATCCGAGGCGGAGCGCGCTTCGGCGGGCGCGGTGGGCCGCTTGAGAACTTCGTCGGGGAGGTCACCAAGTACGTTGTGCGCAAGGCCCGCTGCCGGGTGATCGTGACGGCCCCCTCCGAGCATGACTTCCTGCGCTCGGGGAGCAACGGAGCACCGGCCGGGGATGCCGGGCAGGGCGCGTCCGCGGCGTCCCCGGCCGAGCCGCGCATCGTCTAATCTCAGCGCTATGTTCGTGTTGATAGTGGGTGCTGGTCGGGTGGGCTCGGCGGTCGCCAAGTCCGCGCTCGCCGCCGGCCATGAAGTGTCGGTGCTCGACGAGGACCCGCTCTCCTATGAGCGCCTCAACGCGGGGCAGGTCAAGAGCTGGGAGGAGTCCCAGGGCCAGTTCGCGGTGGGCACCGCGCTTGAGACCGATGCCCTCATCCAGGCGGGGATCGAGCGCGCCGACGTGTTCATCGCCTCCACTGACGGCGACAATACGAACCTGATCATCGCCCAGATCGCGCAGCGGCGGTTCGGCATCTCGAAGGTGCTGGTGCGCGTGATGGACCCGGCCCGTGCGGTCTGGTATCGCGAACAGGGACTGCAAACCATCTCTCCGACCAGGCACGCGATCGAGATGTTCGAGAGCGCGCTTGCCGCCGATCCGGCGTAGATCTTCGTTGCGTGAGGTCCAACCCTTCGATGTGTGAGGCCCAACTGTGTACGTGATCATCGTCGGAGCCGGCAAGGTCGGTCGCAACCTCGCCCGCGAGCTGATCGTCAAGGGCAACGAGGTCACGCTGATCGAGTGCTCGCGCGCCCGCTACCTCGCGCTCGAGGAAGAGCTCGAGCACGCCATCCAATACGGCGACGCGACCGAGCTGTGGGTGCTTGAGCGCGCTGGCGTACAGCGAGCCGACCTTGTGATAGCTGTGACCGGCGACGACGAGGACAACATGCTCGTCTGTCAGGTCGCCAAGGAGAAGTACCTGTGCGAGCGGATCATCGCCCGCGTGAACAACCCGCGCAACTACGACCATTTCAAGCTGCTCGGCATCCAGCCCGCCGTGTCGGCGACCGACCTGATCCTGCGCCTAATCGAGCACGAGGTGCCGCGCTACGGGCTCGTTCACCTGCTCGCCCTGGAAGAGGAGCGCCTGGAGATCATCGAGCTGGAGGTCAGCGTCGACGCTCCCGTCGTCGGTGAGAGCGTGTCCGACATCGCGCTGCCCGAAGGCAGCCTGATCATCTCCGTACTGCGCGGCGGCTCCGGCTTCGTCCCGAAGCCCGACACCGTGATCGAAGCGGGCGATGAGGTCCTGCTCGTGCTCGATCCCGGCCTCGAGGAGTCGATCACCGCCTACTTCGCCCCGAACGGGAATCGCGCGGAGGGGTAGCGCCTCGACGCCTGCTGTCGAGCAGGGCCTGGACACGCATGGCGGTAGTCACGAGCACGAACATATGTTCCCATTTCATGCGGACGGATCGACTTGCCTACCGACTATGCTTGCGGGGCCTTTCCGTTCCGGGATGGTGTAATTGGCAACACGCGACACTCTGGATGTCGAGTTCGAGGTTCGAGTCCTTGTCCCGGAGCTTGTGAGATTTCACCGTCCCGCTCGTGTACGGCCGGGCGGAGCGGGCAGCGCGGGGCCCGCTGGACGGCACGTGCAAAGCATAGTTGCAATAATCGTTGACTAAGCAACTATGAGGACCTTCTACCGACTGCTCGGGTTCCTGGGCCCCTACCGCCGCGGAGTGATCGTGTCGGGCGCGCTCGCGAGCGTCGCGATGGCGATGACGGTCGCGATCCCATACCTGACGGGGCAGGCGGGCGAAGCGATCCACGAAGGCGCCTCCCACTCGCAGCGCCATCAGAGCTCGCCCGTCGCGCACAACCGCGAAACGCTCGCGCTGCTCGCCGGAGCGATCGTCGTGGTGGTACTCGCACGGTGGGCGCTCATCTACTGGCGGCGCATCATCGCGGGCCACGTGTCGCTCGGCATCGAGTACGACCTGCGCGAGCGCCTCTACAGCCATCTTCAGGGCCTGGAGCTCGGCTTCTTCGACCGCCAGCAGACCGGTCAGCTCATGTCGCGCGCGACGGTCGATCTGCAGGCCGTGCGCTTCTTCCTCGGCTACGGACTCGTGTTCATCGTGCAGTCCGCCCTCACGCTCGTCCTGGCCGGGCTCGCGATGATCGCCACCAACGCCGAGCTCGGAGCGATCGCGATCGCGCCGGTGCCATTCGTCGTGGTCATCTCACAGCGCTACGGCCGCCGCGCAAGACCGGCCATCCAAGAGGTGCAGCAGCGCATCGCTGAGCTCACCGCCGACGCCGAGGAGAACATCTCGGGCGTGCGCGTCGTGAAGTCCTTCGCGCGCGAGCCGCGCCAGCTCGAGCGCTTCTCGGACAGCGTGGGGCGCGTGTTCGACCAGGCGATGGTGGCCACGCGCCTGGAGGCCCGTTACAACCCGATGATCGGCTTCCTGCCCCAGCTCGGGCTCGCGGCGGTCTTGCTGATCGGAGGACAGGCAGTCATCCACCAGAGCCTCAGCCTCGGCCAGTTCATCGCCTTCTACTTCTACCTCAACATGCTGATCGCGCCGATGCGCTCACTCGGCGTGACACTCGGGCTCGCACAACGGGCCACCGCCTCGGGGGCGCGCATCTTCCAGCTGCTCGACCGCGAGCCGCGCCTCACAGAGCCGCCCGGCGCTCCCGACCTGCCGGCGGGCAACGGCCACGTCGAGCTGCGCGGGGTGACGCTGCGCTATGACAGCGACCAGGAGATGAAGTCGGTCGAGGACGCTGCCGAGCGCAGCTCCGCGCGAGCCGTGCTCAACGACGTCGACCTGGACGTGCCGGCGGGCCGCACCATCGCCCTCGTGGGCGCGACGGGCTCCGGCAAGACGAGCCTCGTCTCGCTCATCTCGCGCCTCTATGACGTCAGCGGCGGACAGGTCCTGCTCGACGGGGCCGACGTGCGCGAGGTGAGCGTTCGATCGCTGCGCGCGGCGATCGCGGTCGTCAGCGACGATCCCTTCCTGTTCTCCGCGACCGTGGCCGAGAACATCGCCTACGCCCGCCCTGGCGCGGATCGTGAGGAGATCGAACTGGCGGCGCGCCGCGCCCAGGCCCATGAGTTCGTGCGGCGCCTGCCCAACGGGTACGACACGCGCGTGGGCGAGCGCGGGTTGAGCCTCTCCGGCGGTCAGCGCCAGCGCTTGGCGATCGCGCGTGCGCTGCTTGCCAACCCGAGGGTCCTGATCCTCGACGACGCCACCTCCTCGGTCGACGCCTCCACCGAGCAGTCGATCAAGCTGGCGCTCGCGGAGGCGATGGCGGGACGCACCACGTTCGTGATCGCCCACCGGCTCTCGACCATCGCGCTGGCGGACGAGATCGCCGTGGTCGACCACGGCAGGATCGCCGCGTATGGCAACCATCACGAGCTGCTCGAGGCCTCGGAGCTGTACCGCGAAATCGTCGAGAAGGGTCTGCCCGAGAGCGTGTTCATGACCACGGAGACACGCGAACGGCAGGTGAGCTCGCTATGAGCGCGCACGGCGGACGGATCATCTCCGGGCGCGGCCCCACCGGCCAGTGGGACGGCGAGCGCGCCGCCAAAGGCACGCGCGGGCGCAACCTGCGCGGGCTGATCGCGCTGATCGGACCATACCGCGTGCGCGCGGCGGTGACGTTCGGGGCGTTGCTGCTCGGCACGGCCGCCGCGCTCGCCCCGCCGCTGCTCGCCAAGGCCGCGATCGACAGCGGCATCGAAAAGCACGACACCACAGCGCTCGTGCTGATCGTGATCGCCTTCCTCGCCGCGGCGGTGCTGTTCTGGGTGATGACCTACGTTCAGACCTATCTCGTCGGCTGGGTCGGTCAGCGGGTGCTGGCGGACCTGCGCATTCGCATCTTCACCCACCTGCAGACGCTTCCGATCGGCTTCTATGAGAGCCGGCCGGCTGGTGTGTTGATCTCGCGCATCACCAACGACGTGGAGGCGCTCGACAGCCTGGTCACCGACTCCGTGGTGACCCTCTTCCAGTCGGGGCTCATCCTGCTCGGGACGATCGGGATCCTGCTGGCGCTCGACGTGAAGCTGGCGCTGCTCACCTTCTGCATCTTTCCGATCCTCGCCGCCGCGAGCCTGTGGTTCCGGCTGGCCTCCGCGGGCGCGTTCCGGCGCACGCGCGAGACGATCGGCTCGATCACCGCCTACCTGCAGGAGACGCTGTCGGGGATCAGGGTGGTGAGGACATTCGGCCAGGAGCCCCATCACGAAGCGGTGTTCGCCGAGCTCAACGAGGACAACCGCGAGGCCAACATGGTGACGGTGCGCCTCAACGCCAACTACTTCCCGGCCGTGGAAATGCTCTCGGGCGTGGCCGTCGCGGCGATCGTGCTCTACGGCGGCTATCAGGCGATCGAAGGGCACGTAACGGTGGGCACCGTCGTCGCGTTCATCGCGGCGCTCGCCAACCTGTTCGATCCGATCCAGCAGCTCTCGCAGCTCTACGCGACCTACCAGTCGGGCATGGCGGCCCTGGAGAAGATCTTCCAGTTGCTCGACGTCAAGCCCGACCTGACCGACCGTCCCGGAGCGACGAAGCTCGGGCGGATCGCCGGCGAGGTGAGCTTCGAGGACGTGTCCTTCGCCTATAGGCGCCACGGGCGCGGCACGGGCGACGCCGATGGTCCGGCCGAGGTCCTGGCGCTCGATCACATCGATCTGCACATTCCGCCCGGACAGACGGTGGCGCTGGTGGGCGCCACGGGCGCCGGCAAGTCCACGATGGCGAAGCTCGCCGCTCGCTTCTACGATCCGACGAAGGGGCGCGTGCTCGTCGACGGGCACGACCTGCGCGACGTGGCGAGCAGCTCGCTGCGCTCGCAGATGGGGATCGTCCCCCAGGAGGCGTTCCTGTTCTCCGGCACGATCCGCGAGAACATCGCATTCGGCAAGCCAAACGCGAGCGAGGAGGAGATCGAAGCGGCCGCGAGGACGGTGGGCGCGGACACGTTCATCTCCGAGCTCGAGCATGGGTATGACACCGAAGTCGGCGAGCGCGGCGCCCAGCTGTCGGCCGGCCAACGCCAGCTGATCGCATTCGCACGCGCGCTGATCGCCGACCCGCGCATACTGATCCTCGACGAGGCCACCTCGAACGTGGACCTGCACACCGAGGGTCGCATCGAGGAGGGTCTACGCCGCCTGCTCGCGAACCGCACGGCGATCGTGATCGCCCACCGCCTCTCAACGATCCGCCAGGCCGGCCGGATCGTGGTCCTGGAGCACGGCAAGATCGCCGAGCAGGGCACCCACGACGAGCTGATCGCAGCCGAAGGCCGCTACTACGATCTGTATCGCGACTGGGCGCTCCACGCGGCGGCCTGAACGGCCTCCGCAAGCACGCTCTGGTGGCGCTACCGCCGCGGGCACCTCACGACGGTCGCCGCCTGCGCCTGGGTGCCGTCGAGGAACGAGAAGGTGGCATTGAAGCGGAAGCCCCCGCGCGGGCAGTGCCTGGGCAGCTTGATCCCCGCCGGCCGGTAGGCCACGCGCTTGCCGTGAATCCATTCGTAATAGGTGAGCTTGCCCCCGATCGTGAGCTTCACGCGAACGACCGCCACGTCCGGCCCTTCGGGAACGCCCGGCACCAGCGGCACGCTGATCTGCAGCCGTCCGGGCAGGAACAGCGTGGGCATCACGATGCGGGCCGCGACGGGATAGACGCCGGTGGCGCTGAGCAGCAGTTTCAGGTAGCCGTTCTGAGAGGGCCCCGCCACGAGCGCGATGGACGCGCTCTCTTCGGAGACTTCCGGGCTGACCTGGAACTTCACCAGCGCGGAGCCGCTTCCCATTATGGAATTGGCCGGGCACGCCGTCGGCCCGTCCTGGCCGAGCTTCGCCGGGTCGCAAGCCGCGAACCCGAGGCCGCTCGTGGCGAGCCCGAGATCGGATGGGAAGTGGAAGTCGACGCCGGTCAACGCCGAGGGCAATCCGCCGTCCACGGCTCGAATCTCAAAGCTGAGCGAGATGGCCGTGTGGGCGCCGAGCCGCAGGGGCGAGAACCCCGCGCTGATGCTCGCCGTCTGCGCGCCTTGCGCGCCCGCAGGGACCAGCAGGGCGCAGAGCGCGAGCGTCGCGGCGGCCGATGCCCTGACGCTCAATACCGCAGCCTGCCGATTGCCTGCATGACGAGCGAGTAGCCGCGGCGGTGGAAGATGCCGAACAGTTCGCCGCTGCCCCGAGCGTGGGCGTAGCGGCCGCTGCCGCCGGTGATCGCAAGCGCGCCGCGGAAGCTGGGCGTGGGGCTGTTCGGATTGCTCAGCCGGCAGCGCGCGCTTCCTTTGAGCGAGCCGGCGACGGCGTGGATCGTGAAGCGGGCGCTCACGGTGGGGCTGCCGTTGTAGGTGAAGTAGACGCGCGCCCGGCCGGGTATCGTGCCCGACACGGGGCCCTCGTCGACGATCAGGGTGGCGTCGTCGGTGAGGTAGTGCAGACGTCCTTCCTCGCGCACCGCCATGACGCGCGCGACATGGGCGGGGCGCGGATGGGAAGCCGCCGATCTGGCGCGCGGACGAGCAGCCGCCGGCGCGCCAGGACCGCCTGTCGCCGTCACGGCGATGGCAAGCAAGTTCACGGTGAGCGCTCTCCTCAGCATGAAGACATCATGGCGTTCTCCGCAGGGGTTCCACGCCGGTCACGTCGACGTCCGCGGGGCTTCCGCGCCAGCGGGCGTGGGCCCACTTGCCGGCTCGCCAGGTGCGCATGAGCAGCAGCGGGGGAAAGACGAAGGGGGGGAGCTCGCTGCGCAGGCGCGAGAGCACGGGGCGCGCGAGCTCGCTGCGCGCGCCCGGCGAGGAGGCGCCGTAGGCGATCGCGCCGGCGAGCGTCATCACGTGGTGGGCGCCGTTGCGAAGCTCCCCGGACTTGCGCGACGCTTCACGGGCCGCGCGTGCAAGCGCCTGCGCGAGCAGGCTCGGATCGTCGTAGAAGCCGATGTAGCCGAGCTCGCCGGCGTCACTGTCGCGGCCGTGATCCACGAGGCCGTCGAGCAGGGTGACCACGACGCAGATCGACAGATACGCGGCGTCGATCTCCTCCGCCTCCGCGCGCGTGGTGCGCGGATCGGCCGCGGCCGCGATCAGCGCGTGCAGCGCGAGCACCGAGGAGGCGGCGCCGGCGAGGAACTCACGCCACTGAAGGCCGCTGTCCTGCGCTTCGCTCTCAGCCCACCGCGCAAGCGCTGACGTGCCGATGGACGCCGATGCGTGCATGCGGATCTGAGCCGCCGCGGCGCGCGCGGCGCAGCGTTGCGCGACCTGCGCGATCGCCTCACGGGCGGGAAGCTGCGCGATCGCGACTCGCACGGCGCTCGCAAGCTCCTGCAGATATCCGTCCACCCCCTGCGCCTGCCGATTGCCTGCGTGCTCGGCGCTCGGGTCGATCGCATCCAGGAACGGCGCAAACAGCCGCTCTCCCTCGCCCAGCGGGTCCGCGAGCGGCCGCTCGGTCAGCCCGTCGAGGCAGTCGAACAGCAGCTCCAGCGCGACGATCGCCTCCACCACGTGCTTGCGGCGCGACCCCGGGGCGAGCGTGGCCGCCATCGCCGCGGCCTCGGCGTTGAACCCCTCGGTGTGCAGCTTGCAGAGCGCCAGGGCGCGCAGCTCGGGGTCCTCGATCGCCTGTGCGCGACGCTCCCAGTGGCGCAGCTGTTTGCGCACCTGGGCCGCGACGGTCGACCAGTAGCGCGCGTTTGCGAGCGCGAGCGCCACGAGCGCCCGCGCGGCCAGCCGGCGGTCGCCCGCCACGTGCGCCGGACGAGCACGCCGTTCGGCGGCAGCCGGGTGATCTGCCTGCGCGACGGCCACGTGACCTACTCGTTCTCCAGGGCGAGCACCGGACGGACGCGGCAGGCAAGCCAAGTCGGGATCGCTCCGATTGCGATGGCGCCGGCCAGCACGAGCGCGAAGATCTCCACGGGGCGGGCGCTGGCGGTGGGGCTTGCGAGTGGAAAGCCGGTCACGTGCCGTAGAAAGCCGTCGATCACGATCTGGCCGTACGCCCCGGCGAAAGCGCCCGTCAGACAGCCCGCGCCGAGCATCAGCATCGCTTCCAGCAGCAGTATGCCCTGCAGGCTGAAGGACCTGGCTCCCAACAGCCGCAGTCCGGCCAGCCCCACGCGCCGCTGCCAGATGCTCGATCCCAGCGCCGCGACCATCGCCACGATCGCGGCGATCAGCAGCAGCGTCGAGATCACCTGAAGCTGCCCGAGCCCTTCGCTCGCCAGCGCATCGATCCTCGCGGCGCGGTCGCCTGCCAACGACACTTCGAGCCCGCTGGAGGAGCCGAGCGCCCGCTCGATCGCGGCTTGCGCGGCGTGCGCATCCGCGCCCGGGCGCAGTGTCACGCCGAGCGCCGTGGGGTCGGCGCTTGCCCAGTCGCGGCGGTAGTCGGCGGCGCTCATGAAG
>CABEAD010000094.1_pt1 | contig 16376 bp, 12 predicted proteins | sample 3132311 | NCBI WGS metagenome assembly CABEAD01 (sample SAMEA5534342, study PRJEB31848) | metagenome | biome: tundra; feature: field; material: soil | place: USA | collected 2013-05 | depth 0.45 m
CCTGCGCGGCTGCCGACGTCCATCGCGAAACTCGGTGAAGCCCCGTTCGACGGCCCGTTCAGCCGTCTTTTCGGACAGCATGCGGAAGATCTCCCACTCCGACTTGGACTCGCCCTGCCTGTCGGCGCATTGATCGGAGAAGCCGATGTGGAGCGTGTTGGTGAGCGGGTACTGCAGATTCGGGCGCTCGAACTGGGGCGCGGCGGGCAGCACGACGTCCGACCAGGCGCCAGTCGAGCTCATGCGCCAATCGACCGACACGATCATCCGTAGCTTCGGCCACAGGTTCTCCAGAAGCATGCGCCGCCCTCCACGTGTGCGCCGCAGCGTGTTCGTGCCGACGCCGAACAGGACGCGCGGCTCGGCCTCGGGCCCAGGACGCGCGACCCCGGCCCACCAGCCCTTCTCAGTGGCCTCGCGGAAGTAGTCGTCGAAGGGCCGGGGCATGTCCGGGTCGTTCCACTCGCGGTTGTTCCACACCTCCTTGTAGCCGCAGTGGTTGTACCAGAAGAAAAATGGGGGCGTGGAGGTGCCCTGTGGCGCGGCGGCCTGCAGGAGCTGAAGGCCGGCGCTCTCGTCGGTGATCCCCGGGTTCTGCTCCTTGGTGGCGGCTATCGCTGCGGTGATTCCCGTCACCAGCTGCTCGGTCTCGGCGAGCCCGGGTTTCTGCTTGAGCTGAAAGAGGAAGTAGCCATCGAGGCCGAGCACGCAGAGGCCCTGTATGCCACGCCCCTTGCCACCCCAGTTGCCGGTGAGCCCCAGCAGCAGGACCATCGAGCGTTCCATGAGGTCGCCGTGGTAGTACTTCGGAGTGTTGTAGCCGGCCATGATCTTGGTGGGCAGGCGCGCCGCCTTGCGCGCGAGGTCACGGATCACGTCGGGATGTACGCCGCAGACCTCGGATGCCTGCTCAGGCCTGTAGCCGGCGTCGAGACGCTCCCTAAGCACTTCGAAGACGGGCTTCACCTCGATCTTCGTCGAGCCCTCGCCCTTGCACTCGACCTCGAAGACGCCTTCGAGGACCGGGTCTATGCCGCCGAGCGCGAGCGTCTCCAGCGTGGTCGGCACCACGCCGCGCTCGGCATCCCACCAGCAGAACTGGTCCTGGGAGCCGTTCTCCCGCAGGTCCGACTCCCTCAGAAAGCGACCGTTGTCGCTTCGCACCAGCAGCGACAGGTCGGTCTGCTCCTTGACGAACTCCAGGTCCGTGAGTCCCTCTTCGATGATCACCTGGCACATCCCGAGCGCGAGTGCCGCGTCTGTCCCGGGCTGGACGGGCACGAAGCGGTCAGCGTGCAGCGAGGACGGGTTGTAGTCCGGCGCGATGTTGATCACCTCGGCGCCGTGGTAGCGCGCCTCGGTGATGTAGTGGTGGTAGGGGATGCTCGTCGAGGCCGGGTTGGAGTGCCAGATCAGGATCAGCTTCGTGTGGAAGGTGTCGTCTACGGAGGACGCCATGGAGTACTTGCCGAAGGTGAGGTACTGGCCGATCAGGAAGTCGTTGATGAGCCCGTTCCCGTCGAGGCTCACCGCGCCGATCAACGAGGCGAAGCGAAGGTAGGAGGTCCAGCAGATGAGCCCACCCTCGGTGGTCTCCTCGAACACGACGGACTCGGGCCCCTCATCCTTGATCGTGTCGATGATCGCGTCGGCGACCTTGGTGAGAGCCTCGTCCCAGCTCACCTGCTTCCAGCGGCCCGAGCCCCGCTCGCCGTCGCGCACCAGCGGGTAGAGGAGCCGGTCGGGCGCGTAGAGCTTCTGGCTCCAGGCGGCGCCCTTCTGGCAGCTCATCGGGTTCATGTCGGGAACACCCTTCTCGATGGTCGGAAAGGTGGCCGCCGGCTCCTCGTAGACGACCCGTCCGTCCTTCGTGAACACCCTGTAGGGGCACATCGCCAGACAGTTGGCGCAGTGCGTCCCCCAGGAGACCTTCTCGAACTGAAGCCGCTCGCGGTAGCGCTCCATGCTGGCGGGCGGCGGCTGCACGCGTACCTTCCCCTCTCAGGGCCTCACTGCTTGGCCGACGCTGTCGCCGGAGCCCCGGCTCCCTGTAAGTGGTCGCGGTCGGCTGCGAGGAAGCGCGCGGTGGTGTCGACGAGGCCGGTGAAGAAGGCAGAGGCCTCGAGCTCCTCGAGACGCTCCTTGAGCTTTGGAAACCAGCGGCCGGGATGGCGATCGAGGAAGTCCAGTTGCGCCCGGTTGTAGGGAACGGCAAGGGTCGGGAGTGGGGCGGCCGCCTCACGGTAGGACAGGTAGAGGAGGAACTCGAGCTCGGTCGAGAGGTGGTCGGGCGGGATGCGCCGCTCCCCTGAGGTCTTGAGACCGAAGTAGTTGTAGAAGCGCACGACCTCCTCCATCACGCCCATGCGGTTGCCCAGCCAGACGCCACCGTAGAGGGGACAGGGCGGCCCGCCCGTGCCCACCTCAAAGAGGCTCAGGTACTCCGCGTGGAAGTCCTCGCTCGAGCAATCCGACGGGGGTGGCTCGATGGCGGTATCGAACTCGAACGGCAGCTCGGTGGCCATCTCGGCGAACTGCGCCGCGAAGCTGCCATCGGTGATGCGCTGGAACTGCTCGTCGTCGGGAACGTTCCAGGCCGAGGCGAGCACGCCGTAGCACTTGCTGCGTGCGACGATCGGGCCGCCCTCGGGCTCCTTGAGGGCGTCGACTCCCGTGCCCTCGATGTCCAGCCCGACGAGCGAGAAACCAAACATCAGCTCAGCTCGGGTCGAGGTCGGCGGCGGCGGCGCCGCGGGTGGCGAGCTCAGCCGGGTCCACGGTGAAGGGACCGAGCAGCGACTGCCACTCGTAGGCGATCAGCGTGTCCAATAGTTCGGACTTGCCGCCCGAGCGCACCGTCTCGAGTTCGCCGCGCATCTTGTCGAGCACCGCGCCCACGCGCGGGCCAAACAGCTGCTCCAGGTACTCGAGCGGGATGCGCGGCTGGGTGGTGTCGATCGAGCCGTCTGGCGCGAGGCGGTGCGGCGCCATCGGCGGTACGTAGAAGACGTTGGGGGCCGTCCCGTACTCGGCGTGCAGCGGAAGTGCCACCTTCCACTCGTTGACCAGACGATGGATGGGCCCGTCGACGTCGTCGAGGTAGCCGACGAATGCCAGCCGTCCGGGGCACTGGCGCACGCACGCGGGCGCGACGCCCTGCTCGATGCGGGGTAGGCAGAAGATGCAGTGCTGAGCGACCTGACGGACATGGTTGAAGTAGATCTTCTTGTAGGGACAGGCCTCCATGCAGAAGCGATAGCCGCGGCAGGCGTCCTCGTCGCGCACGACGATGCCGTCCTCGGCGCGCTTGTACATCGCCCCCTTCGGGCAGGACTCGACGCAGACCGGGTTGGTGCAGTGGTTGCAGATTCGCGGCAGGTAGAAGTAGTAGCTGTTGGGGTACTCGCCGGCGCCCTGGTCCTCGTCCCAGTTCGGGCCCCACTCGGGCGAGCCGGCCTTGGGGCGCAGCGGCTCGGATGAGCCCTTCCCGCCGTAGAAGAGCCGCTGGAAGTCGAACTCCCAGCCGCCGCCGAACTCCTCTCGCGTGGGCAGGTGACCGGGGACCGGCACACCCCCGCGTTCGCCGCCGCCCATCGTCTCCCAGTCCTTTGGCGTACCGCGTCCCGGCTGGGTGTTGACGGTGCACCACCACTGGTGCTCCATCCCCTCTTCCTGGGTCCAGAGCACTTTGCACGCCACCGAGCAGGTCTGGCAGCCGATGCACTTGTTGAGATCGAAGACCATCGCGAGCTGGCGCTGCAGCTTGGCCGGACGGTTGGGGGTCACCTGCTTAGGCATCAAGCATCACCTCGCTCCATTGCTGCGAACTCGCCTTGAGGCCCGCTCGCTCCTGATTGGCACCGACCCATACGGCAAAACCCACCGAAATACTGGTGCCCGGCGCGAACGCCGGCGCACCGCCGGCGAGCGGACGGCCGAACACGACCTGCCAGCGCGTGCCCTCGGCGTGCGAGCGAGCCCACAGACCGCCGGGGCCATCAGCCGGACGAAGCGTCCCGATGCCCGTCGCGGTGAGGTTCTCGACCATATCCGGCGTGCCGGCCGCCCAGCGCCAGACGCTGACCGGCGCCTCCTCGCTGCCGTGCTGCAGCTCAGCCTCGCCGTTGGAGGGGAACATCACCGCCACGGCGTCCGGAAAGGCGTCGGGCCCCTCGATTGGGCCCTCAAAGTCGTCGGCGGCGCTCGGCGCGCGCGTGGGGCTCTCCCACTGCAGGCGCACGTAGATGCTCTCCCCGTCGTGGGCCACCTGAGCGCTCAGCTCCCGCACGAGCCCGTACGGGCGCGTGGCCCAAGCCGTGCGCACGGTGCGCGAGGGCAGCAGGGCGATGGGCGTCGCGCTCAGCGCGACCGGTTCGGCCGGCACCTGCGCCCACGCCTTGGCGGCGGGGTCCGAGAGCGTTGCGGAAAGTCGCTTGGCGTGCATGGGAGTGGTGTGGGTTCCTGGGTCGATGATCGGTGTATGAGCGATGGTCGGTGGGATCGGTACGCGGTCAGCCGGTCGATGCAGTAGTACCAGCCGTGGTGCTCGGGGAAAACCCGACATCTGTAGGGCCGGCGGCCTTCCCGGCGGCTCCGTTCGCATGGCTGGAGGCAGTCTCGACCTCGACGCACACGCCCCGGTCGAACGGCACGGGCTGCCACTGCGTCGGCCAGAAGCGCAGATGGCCGTAGCCCGCCGCGAAGTGCAGGTACTTCACCATCCCCGGCTCCACCTCATTGCCGCCGCGCCAACCCTTGTGCATGAACGGCTCCCAGCCGTTGTAGAAGATGATCTGGCCCGGGCGCACGGAGCTTGAGATCTTCACCGGCACCTCATAGGAGCCGAAGTCGTTGTAGACCCGCACCTCCTGATCGTCCTCGAGCCCACGGCTGGCCGCATCCTGCGGGTTCAGGAAGCAGAAGGGATGACCCCGGTGGGTTTGCAGCAACACCGGGTTTGTCATGTTCATCGCGTGGATCGAGTGGCGGATGTGCCCGGAGGTCAGGTGCAGCGGGTAATCGCCCCCCATCTTCGGCGACTCCTTGTGGCGAGGGAGCGCCTCATCGGCCTCCATGAACCAGGGATGGTCGATGTAGAACTGTGCCCGCCGCGTCAATGTCGGGTAGGGCTGCCTTGCCTCCACATGGTTGCGGAACGGGACGTGCAGCTCGTCGCCGGAGACCGGCGAGGCCTGCGCCTGCGCCATCGCCGACATGCCCCACCCGGTGAACCGAACGGTGCCCTTCTCGCGCATCGTCTCCAGGTCTGTGCCCGGTGGCAGGGTGCCCACCACGGCGGTGTCGCGGAGCACGTCGTCCCACAGCGTCTCCTCCTCGTCGAGGGAGCCGCCGAGCGTGTACAGGTCGCCGAGCCCCTCGAGGCTTCGCTTCCCGCCCTTCCAGTCGCGGTACTCAAGGAAGCCACGCTGCTTGGCGCGCTCGCTGATGCGTGCGGATAGGAGCTTGAAGATCTCCCACTCCGACTTCGATTCTCCAGCCGGCTCCGCCGCCTTGTCGGAGAAGGTCGCGTTCATCAGATGCGGGGTCGGGATGTGGAAGCCGATCTTCTCGTAGTGGTTGGCGGCGGGCAGGACGATGTCGGAGAACAGCGCCGTCATGCTCATCCGCATATCGACCGTGACAATCAGCTTCAGCTTCGGCCAGAGGTGCTCGAGCAGGAGCGTCTGGCCGCCGCGCGTGCGGCGCAGCATGTTGCCGCCGCACTCGATCAGGATCCGGGGCTCGGCGCGCTCGGCCAGCTCTGGCAGCCTGCCCCAGCCGCCCTCCGCGATCGCCTCCTCGACGTAGTCGTCGAAGGTCCTGCGCATCATGGGGTCGCCCCACTCGCGCCGGTTCCAGACCTCGCGGTAGCCGCAGTGGTAGTACCAGAAGAATGCGGTCGGGACGATGTTTTCGCCGAGCGGAGTGGTCTCGTCGAGCGTGCCGGAGTTGCGGCGCTCCCACTCCATGGTCGCCAGTTCCGGCGTCATGTCCGGGTCGCTCGTAAGCACGTCCTGCATCGCGTTCAGGCTGGCCATGACGACCTCCTGGGCGCCCTCGAGGCCGGGCTTGCGCTTGGCCATCGAGGTACCGATCCCGTCGAGCTGCCCGGTCGACCAGCAGCGCATGCCGGTCCCGTGCTTGCCCCAGTTCCCGGTGAGCGCGAGGAGCAACATCATCGAGCGCTCCATCAGGTCGCCGTGGTAGTTCTTCATCGAGTTGTAGCCCATCATGATGTTCGTGCGCTTGGAGGCCACTTTGCGCGCGAGCGAGCGGATGTCCTGCGCATGAATGCCGCATATCTCCGCAGCCTGCTCGGGCGTGTAGTGCTCGTTCACGCGCGCCCTCAGCATCTCGAAGAGGGGCGTGACCTCGACTCGCTCGCCACCGGGCAGCTCCACCTCGAAGGCGCCCTCCAGCGCCGGGGTCACGTCGCCCAGCTCGAGGGTTCCGCGCCCGGCCTGCGCCGGCGCGTCCTGGGCGGTATCCCACCAGTAGAACTGGTCCTCGCGCTCCTCTGGATCGAGCTCGGGGCCGCGCAGGAAGTGGCCGGTATCGGTGCGCACCAGCAGTGGCAGATCGGTCTGCTCGAGCACGAACTGGCGATCGAGCAGATCCTCCTCGATGATCGTCTGGCACATCGCCAGTGCGAACGCCGCATCGGTGCAGGGGCGGATCGCCAGGAAGTCGTCCGAGTGGATCGCCGAGGGGTTGTAGTCCGGCGCGATCGAGACGACCTCGGCGCCGTTGTAGCGAGCCTCGGGTATGAAGTGGTAGTGGGGGATGCGCGTGTAGGCCGGGTTCATGTGCCAGATCAGCACCAGCTCGGAGTGGAACCAGTCGCCGATCTCCGAGACCGCGTTGAACTTCCCGAACGTCATGTAGATGCCGCTGGCGAAGTCGTTGATCGACCCGTTGAGGTCGGTGCTGACGCCACCGATCAGGTTGTAGAAGCGCTGGATCGCATGGACGGCCGCGATCTCCGGCGTGCCCTCGCGCACGATCGACTCGGGGCCGTCCTCGCGGATCGTGTCGATCACCGCGTCGGCGACCTCGGTGAGCGCCTGCTCCCAGGAGATCTGCTTCCAGCGCCCCTCGCCGCGCTCGCCGACGCGCTTGAGCGGGTGCAGCAGGCGGTCGGGGCTGTAGAGCTGCTGGCTCCACGCGGCCCCCTTCTGGCAGCCCATCGGATTGTTGTCCGGGACGCCGCTCTCGATCTGCTCGAACTTGCCGGCCTGCTCCTCGCGCCACACCATGCCGTCGCGCACGTACACCTTGAAGGGGCAGTTCCCCGGATAGCAGTCCACGCAGTGGGTGCCCCAGGCGACCTTGTCCCAGCTCCATTTCTCGCGGTAGACGTCGGCCGGGCCGGTGTAGGCCTCGTCTCTCACCGCGCGACGTGCGCGTCGCGGGCGTGAGCTGCTGGTCGGTTGACTCATGCGCTTCCTTCCTGCGGGGATACACGGTTGGGCGTGGTGCAGGCTGGACTCAACACTGTGGCGGCGCAGTTGTAAATCCCGACATTTGTCGGGGATCGGGTAGCGGGTCGCTCCCGGTGACGTCCGCCGCGGTCCATAACGTCTGACGCGCATAACGTCCGACGGGAGCGGCAGGCTCCTGATCGTCATCACCAGGAAGAGGTTGCCCCAACATGCCGCCCCTGATAACCCGTGAGCAGGCTCTGAAGCTCGGCGAGATCGAGGATCACACCGAGATCGAAGCGCTCGTGGATCGCGCCTGGCAGGCGCGCGTCGAGCACTTCTCCGACTCGACCGACATGTGCTCGCTCGTGAACGCCAAGTCCGGCGGGTGCGCCGAGGACTGCGGCTTCTGCGCGCAGTCGCGCTTTGCCGAGGCCGAGACCCCGATGCACGCGATGATGGACCCCGAGCAGATCCTCGAGCACGCGCGCGCAGCCCAGGCCGCCGGGGCGCACCGCTTCTGCATGGTCACCCAGGGCCAGGGCCTGTCAAAGCACGACTTCGAGAAGATCCTCGAAGGCGCGCGGCTGGTCGCCGAGAAGACGAACCTCAAGCGCTGCGCATCGATCGGCCACATGTCGCCCGCACGCGCCAAGGCGCTCAAGGAGGCGGGCGTCCAGCGCGTGCACCACAACGTCGAGACGGCATCTAGCTACTACGACGAAGTCTCGAGCACCGTGCGCTACGAGGGCCGCCTGCGCACCATCCAGGCCGTGCGCGAGGCCGGGCTGGAGACATGCGTCGGAGGCATCCTCAACCTCGGCGAGAGCCGCGAGCAACGCGTGGAGATGGCCTTCGAGCTCGCCGCGATCGACCCGACGAGCGTCCCGATCAACCTGCTCAACCCGCGCCCCGGCACGAAGTTCGGCGACCGGGAGCAGATGGACCCATGGGAGGCCGTCAAGTGGATCGCGATCTTCCGCCTGATCCTGCCCGAAGCCCTGTTCCGGCTGTGCGGCGGGCGTGTGGAGAACCTCGGCGAGCTGCAGCCGCTGGCCGTCAAGGCGGGGCTCAACGGCGTGATGATGGGCAACTTCCTCACCACGCTCGGCTCCGAACCGGAGGATGACCGCGCGATGTTCGAGGAGCTCGGCCTGAACGTGGCCCGCCAGCCCGACAACGGCGCCGACCCGAGGCCGGACAACCGCTCCGGCTGGCTCGACGGCGAGACGCCCGACGTGCTGGAGAGCTTCCTCCAGGACACCGGCCCGGTCGAGCGGAACGGATTGAAGATACGGATGTGGGACCCCTCCACCCAGCTGCGCCATAAGGCCAAACGCGCGGTTCCCCCGCGACCGGATGGCGCGCGTAACGCGGTTCCCGCCGGCTGGGGGGATTGACACGCCAGCCCGGGCAGCGCGGAGCAGGTCGATGAGCACGAGCGGGACACAGCGATGAGAGCGGTGAGGCAGCGACCATGAGCGAGATCGAGCAGCGCCTGGCGGAGCTTGAGCGACTTGGTCTCGATCGCCGTCTGCGGATGGTGTCCGGACCGCAGGGACCTCGCGTGCTGCTCGACGGCAAGCCCGTGCTGCTGCTCTGCTCGAACAACTATCTCGGCCTCGCCGACCATCCGCGCGTGCGCGAGGCCGCGGCGGACGCCGCGATGCGCTGGGGCGTCGGAGCGGGCGCCTCGCGGCTCGTGTCGGGCACGATGACGATCCACCGTCGCCTGGAGGAGCGCCTGGCGGCGTTCGAGGACAGCGAGGCGTGCGTTCTGTTCGGCTCGGGCTACCTCGCCAACCTGGGCGTGATCGGAGCGCTGGCGGGGCCCGGCGACACGATCTTCTCCGACGAGCTCAACCACGCCTCGATCATCGACGGGTGCCGCACCTCGCGCGCGCATGTCGTCGTCTACCGCCACCTGGACACAGACCACCTGGGCTGGTGCCTTCGTCGCCACGGCGGCGAGGGCCGGCGCCTGATCGTGACCGACTCGGTGTTCTCGATGGACGGAGACATCGCGCCGCTCGCCGACATTGTGGAGCTCGCGCGCGCCTACGACGCGCGCGTGGCAGTCGACGAGGCACACGCCACAGGGGCGCTCGGACTGGGCGGTCGCGGAGCAGTCGCCCAGGCCGGCCTGGAGGACGAGGTCGACGTGATCGTCGGCACGCTCGGCAAGGCGCTCGGCTCCTACGGCGCCTACGTGTGCGCGAGCGCCGAGATGGTGCGCTACCTCCTCAGCACGGCGCGTGCGCTGATCTTCTCCACGGCCCCCTCCCCACCCTCGGTGGCCGGCGCCCTGGCGGCGCTCGAACTGCTCGAAGAGCGCCCCCACAAGGTGGCGCGCCTGCACGCGGCCGCCCGCGCGTTGCGCGGCGCGCTGGCCGCCGAAGGCTTCCGGGTGCAGGAGGGCGACATGCACATCGTGCCGCTCGTGGTGGGCGAGGGCGGCGACGCGATGCGCCTCTGCCAGGCGGCGCTGCGGAGGGGAGTGTTCGCACAGGCGATCCGCCCGCCGACGGTGCCCGCCGGCACCTCCAGGCTGCGACTGGCCGCGATGGCCTCCCACACCGCCGGTGAGTTGCGATACGCCGCCAAGGCACTCGCCGATGCGGCCCGCGAGGTGGGCCTGGACCCCCGGTCGATGGGTTCGCACGCCGCCCCCAAGCCGCGGCTCGCCCGCGTCGCGTAACACCCGCGCGTGTGCGTGGCCTGTTCGTAACCGGGACCGGCACCGGGGTCGGCAAGACGATCGTGAGCGCCGCGCTGCTCGCGGCGATGAGAGCCGATGGCGAGCCCGTGCGCGCGCACAAGCCGGTCGTCACGGGCCTATCCGAGTCGACCGGAGAGTGGCCGCCGGACCACGAGCTGCTTGCTGCCGCGGCCGGCATGGACCCGGAGGAGGTCGCGCCGCTGCGCTATGGGCCCGCCGTCTCACCCCACCTGGCGGCAGAGATGGCAGTCGAGTCGATCGATCCGACTGACCTGATCGCCCGCGCACGGACGGCGGGCGATGGGGATGCGGCGCTGATCGTGGAGGGCGTCGGCGGCCTGCTCACACCGCTGGCCGACGCCTACACGGTGCGCGACTTCGCAGTCGCGCTGGGACTTCCGCTGCTGATCGCCGCGCAACCAGGGCTAGGCACGATCAATCACACCCTTCTCACACTCCAGGCCGCCCGCACCGTGGGGCTCGACGTGCGCGCAGTCGTGCTCACGCCGTGGCCTGAGCAACCGTCGGAGCTGGAGCGCTCCAACCGCGAGACGATCGCGCGCATGGGACACGTCGAGGTCGAGGCATTGGCCCGCGTCGCCCGCCCCGGTATGACCGAGCTCGCTCGCGCCGGCGCGCTGCTTCCATGGCAGCGTTGGGTGGCGGAAGGCTCAGCCGCCTGAACACGCTCGCACAGCCCGTAGGACCGCGCCGGCCACCGCCGCCAGGTCATCGTCATCGATGACGTACGGCGGCATCGCGTAGATCAGATCGCGGAACGGGCGCAGCCAGACTCCGCGCTCGACGGCGACGGCCGTGGCGGCGGCGACATCGACGTCGCGCTCCATCTGCACAACGCCGATCGCACCTAGCACGCGCACGTCGATGACGCCGGGAAGCTCCCGAGCAGGTTCCAGCCCGGCGCGCAGACCGTGTTCGATAGTGGTCACGCGCTTGCGCCAACCACCGTCGGCAAGTAGGTCCAACGAAGCGAGCGCCACCGAGCAGGCGAGCGGGTTGGCCATGTAGGTCGGCCCGTGCATCAGCGCTCCGCCCTCGCCTTCAGAGATCGCGCGCGCGACCGGGGAGGTGCAGAGCGTGGCGGCGAGCGTGAGATAGCCCCCGGTGAGCGCCTTGCCGACGCACATCACGTCCGGCGCGACTCTCGCGTGCTCGCAGGCGAACATGGCGCCCGTGCGGCCGAAGCCGGTCGCGATCTCGTCGAGGATGAGCAGCAGTTCGTGCTCATCGCACAGCCTGCGCAGCAGCGCAATGCACTCAGGCGAATGGAAGCGCATCCCCCCCGCCCCCTGCACGACCGGCTCCACGATCACGGCCGCCAGCTCGTGGGCGTGGCGGACAAAGAGCTCGCTCACGCGCTCGGCCCAAGCGTCGTCCAACGGCCGATCGAATCCGTCCGGCGGATGCTCGGCGAACACGTGCTCTGCCAGGACGCCCGTGAACAGGCTGTGCATTCCGCCCACCGGGTCGCACACGGCCATCGCTCCGAACGTGTCGCCGTGATAGCCGCCCCGCACCGTCAACAGCCGCCTGCGCTCAGGACGCCCGACCGCGCGCTGATATTGCAGCGCCATCTTGATCGCCACCTCCACCGACACCGAGCCGGAGTCGGCGAAGAACACGTGCTCCAAGCCCTCCGGGGTCATATCGACCAGGCACTCAGCCAACCGCACCGCGGGCTCGTGGGTCAACCCGCCGAACATCACGTGGGCCATGCGCTCCAACTGCCCGCGCACCGCCGCGTCGAGCACCGGATGGCGGTAGCCGTGGATGGCGCACCACCACGACGACATCCCGTCGATCAGCTCGCGCCCGTCGGCCAACCGCAGGCGAACGCCCTCCGCGGAGACGACGGGGAGCGACGGGATCGACGCGGGCAGCGCCCCGTAGGGGTGCCAGACGTGCTCTCTGTCGAGCGCGAGCAGTGCGTCCCAGTCGGTGCCGCCCTTAGTCATCCGACCGGTCTCCGAGAAGCCGCTTGCTGCCGACTCCGACCGCCGCGATCAATCCTCGTATAGGACGAAGTCTCGCTTGCGCGCTCCGCACACCGGGCAGAACCAGGTGTCGGGGATGTCCTGGAAGGCCGTCCCCGCCGGGATGCCGCCGTCCGGATCGCCTTCGTCGGGGTCGTAGATGTAGCCGCAGGACTCGCAGATCCAGCGCTGCAGGGTCTGAGTGGTGCTCATGCACGGAAGGTTACCGGCCGGTAGGGTCACGCTATGAGCAGCCAGGTTTCCAGCGGCCACGAGGAGCCCGGTCAGGAGCTCAACCTCGGCGAGGCCACGCCGCCGCGCCAGGCGGCGACCGTGATCCTGATGCGCGGCGGGGAGGATGCCCTCGAGGTGCTGCTCGTCAAGCGCACCGAGAAGGCTCGCTTCATGGGCGGCGTGTGGGTGTTCCCCGGGGGCGCGGTCGACGATGACGACAGCGCCCATCGCGCGGCGGCCGTGCGCGAGCTCGCCGAGGAGGCTGGGATCGCGCTCGAGGACCCGGGAGCGCTCGTCGAATTCTCGCGTTGGATCACGCCGGCCGAGGTGGCCGTGCGCTTCGACACGCGCTTCTTCCTCGCGGAGCTGCCCGACGACCAGGAGCCCGTAATCGACGGCGAGGAGTGCGTCGAGGCGGGCTGGTTCACACCGCGGGGCGCACTGGAGGCGTTCGAGCAGGGGGAGATCGTGCTCGTGTTCCCCACGATCAAGCACCTGGAGCGGCTGGATGCGTTCTCGAGCGTCGCCGAGCTGCTGGACTATGCGAGCGGTCGCGAGGTGCTCCCCGTACAGCCGAAGGTCGTGCTCGAGGGCGAGGTCGCACGCGTGCTGCTCCCCGGCGAGCCGGGGTACGAGTAGACGCGGCGCTCGAGGGCGAGGTGTCGCACGCGTGCTGCTCCCCGGCGAGCCCGGGGTACGAGTAGACGCGGCGGCACGCTCCCCGGGGCCGTGTGCTCCATAGGGCGCCCCGACCGGGCCGCTCCGCGGCCCTCCCCCCCAAAAAAACCGCCCTACCGCTAGCTCGCCTGCTGCGCTTCGACCACGTGCATCACGGCGTTTATCAGCGCGAGGTGGGTGAACGCCTGGGGGTAGTTGCCGAGGTGGCGCCCGCTCGAGGCCTCGAGCTCCTCGGCGTAGAGCCCCAGGGGCGATGAGTAGGAGAGCAGTCGCTCGCAGAGGTGCCTTGCCTCGCGGTGCTCGCCGATCTCAGACAGCGCCGACACAAGCCAGAACGAGCAGATCAAGAACGTGCCCTCCTCCCCGCTCTGGCCATCGTCGGTCTCCTCGGTGCGATAGCGCAGCACGAGCCCGTTCTCGGTCAGCTCCTCGCGAGTCGCCATGACGGTCGCACGCACCGACTCGTGGTCGGACGGCAGGAAGCGCAGCAGACCCACCAGCAGGTTCGAGGCGTCCAGCGCGTCGGTGTCGTAGTGCTGGCGGAACACGCCCCGCGCGTCGACGCCCCGCTGGAGGACGTCCCCCTTGATCTCATCCGCGAGGAGCTGCCATCGCTGGGCCTGCTCGTCCTCCCCACGCCGTTCAGCCAGCCGCGCGCCGCGGTCCAGCGCCACCCAGCACATCAGCTTCGAGGAGACATAGTGGCGCGGCTCGCCCCGCGTCTCCCAGATGCCCTGATCGGGTTGGTTCCAGCACCTCGCGGCACACTCCACCTGGTCGGTGAGCACGGGCCACAGCCGCTCGGGTATGTGGTCGCGCTGCTTTGAGTGCAGGTAGACCGAGTCGAGCACCGCCCCGTAGACGTCGTTCTGGCGCTGCTTGTAGGCGGCGTTGCCGACTCGCACCGGACGCGCGCCCTCGTAGCCCTTGAGGTGCTTGAGCACGGACTCCTTCAGGTCCTTCTGGCCCTTGATCCCGTACATGATCTGCAGCGACCCGTCCTTGTTGCGGTCCATGTCGGCGACGTATTGGATGAAGTCATCCGCCTCCCAGTCGAGTCCCAGCGCGTGCAGCCCCCACAGCGTGAAGGCGGCGTCGCGCATCCAGCAGTAGCGGTAGTCCCAGTTGCGCGAGCCTCTCGGCGTCTCCGGCAGCGAGGTCGTGGCCGCGGCGATCAGCGCGCCGGTCGGCATGAACGTGAGGCCCTTCAGCGCGAGCGCGGAGCGTTGCAGATGGAAGCGCCAGGGATGGTCCGGATAGTTGCCTTCCGCCAGCCAGGTGCGCCAGAAGTGGCTGGTGCGCTCGATGCGGGCCTCGGCCTGCTCGACCGTGCGCGGCCCGCGCAGCTCCTCGGTCCAGGAGATCGCGCAGAATCGCTTCTCGCCCTCCACCATCGTGTGGCGCGAGTGGGCGCGGTTGCCCTCGATGCCCATGCGCGTGTCGCTGAAGAGGCGGAACGCCGTCTCCCCATCGGTGGCGCGCAGCCCCGGGCCGTAATCGTCCTCGTCGATGCTCCAGTTCGCGGGGGTGGCCCCGTAGTCGAGCATCGGCTCGCACACCATCTCGACCTGCACCTGGCCCTGGATGCACTCCACCAGGCGCACCAGCAGGTGGTCGGCGTCGAAGTCGGTCGGCGGACGTGTGTGGCTCATGTTGCGCTCGTTCTCATGCCAGTCGCTGATCGTGAGCGCGTCGATCACACGCAGCCATCCCTGCTGGGTCATCCAGGTCGTCTCGATCACGTTCGTGCCGGGGATGTAGCGCCGTCCGGCGGGCACATACACCCCGTAGGGCCCCACCCGGAAGCTGCCGGCGCCGCGATCGAGCATCGCTCCGAACACCGACGGAGAGTCGAAGTGCGGCAGGCACATCCACTCGACCGACCCGTCGGATGCGATCAGCGCGGCGGTGTGGCAGTCGGATATGAAGCCATAGTCGGCGATCGGCGGGAACGGCGAGGGCGCCGGCGAGGGCGCGGGAGCGCGCGCGCCCGACGGCCGCCCGGCGACCGCGGCCGGCGTTCCCACGACCTTCAGCGGACGAGAGCTCATAGTCGCTCCAAACGGTAGCGGTCTCGGCTCTCGATGCTCACGACGGTGAGCGCTGCACCCCATCCGGCAGCCGCCCCTCCTCGGCGAGCTTGTCGAGGTGGGCGGCGAGCGTCAAGGAGGCGGCGGGACGCAGCACGTCAGGCACCTCGGACCAGGCCGCGTCGAGCAGATCGTCCGTCGAGCGGCCCCCCTGCGCAAGCGCGGCGAGCAGTCGCCGCTCGCGATCCAGGCGATGGTCGATGTACTCGGCGAGCCGCTCCCGAGGCTCCCAGATCGGTGGGCCGTGACCGGGACAGAGCACGTCCAGCTCACGCTCTCGCAGACGCGCGAGAGCGTCCAGATAGCCCGATAGGGCGCCGGGATCGGGGGCGATGAAGACGCTTCCCTCGCCGAGCACCGCGTCGCCCGTGAAGCACGCTCGACCGGCGATGAGCGCGAAGTGGTCGGGGGCGTGGCCGGGGGTGAATACCGCCTCGAACGGGCCGAAGCGCACCCCTTCGGCGAGCCGCACATCGACGTCCCCGCGCCCGGCCGCCACCGGCGCCCTGTGTTGCTCGCGCAGCAGCGACACAGACTCGATGTGGTCGATGTGGTCGTGGGTGAGCGCGATGCCGCCGAGCCCGCCGCGCTCGGCGAGTCTCGCGAGCAGCTCATCCACGTGCTCGCCGAGCGCCGGCCCGGGATCGACGACCCAGGCGGGGTCGCGTCCCACGACCCAGGTGTTGGTGCCCGAGAGGGTAAGCGGGCCGGGGTTCTGCGCGCGCAGGCGCACGACACCGTGAGGGGCGAGCCGCTGCGCATCGGATGAGACGGTGCTCACGCGGGCGACGTTAGCTCACGTGAGAACGCATTGCCCCGAACGCGTTCGGAGAACGTGCGGCCCTCGACGCACACGGCCGCGACGCGGGCGGACATTGCCCGCGCACGGGCGGTTGAGTACAATCGTCTGATTCTTGAGTTTATGCCACCATGCCTCAAGCGCGGGCGCCCAGCGACCGAAGAAACCGGCATGAGGAGCGAGGGATCGGGATCGTGGCTCTGCCCGACGGAGCTTGACCGCAGCCGCGTGGTCGACGCGAACGCGCGCGTGCGCAACATCCGCCTGGTCGGCGCCGGAGCGGTCGGCGCCGCGCTGCTCATGATGGCGCCCTGGATCGGCTGGTGGGTGCTGATCCCGTTTGCGCTCGTGGCGATCACGCTCGCGATCGTCGAGCTTCGGATCGGCCACAGCGCCCATCCCGAGCGCGTGAGCGCGTGGGCGATGATGACTACGCTGCTC
>CABEAD010000098.1_pt1 | contig 16247 bp, 15 predicted proteins | sample 3132311 | NCBI WGS metagenome assembly CABEAD01 (sample SAMEA5534342, study PRJEB31848) | metagenome | biome: tundra; feature: field; material: soil | place: USA | collected 2013-05 | depth 0.45 m
AGGCGCGCAGGACCGGGGGGATCTTGATCGTGGCCATCGGCGTGCAGGCTACCCGGCCGCGGCGCAGAACGCCTCGTAGTCTGGGAACACGCCCATCTCCTCGTCGGCGATGTCCCCGGGCGGACGCGAGCAGATCGGGCACTCCGGGTCGCGGTGAACCTTGACCTCGGTGAGCGTCGCCGCCAGCGCGTCGTAGAGCAACAGGCGTCCGGTCGCGGGGTCTCCGATGCCGAGGATCAGCTTTACGACCTCGGTGGCCTGCAACAGGCCCATCGTGCCCGGAAGCACGCCGAGCACGCCGTTGGCGCCGCAGGAGGGCGCCAGCTCGGCGGGCGGGGGCTCGCGGAACAGGCAGCGGTAGCAGGGGCCCTCATAGGGCTTGAACACGGACAGCTGGCCGTCGAAGCCGAGGATCGAGGCGGACACGACGGGGATCTTCAGGCGCACGGAGGCGTCGTTGAGCAGGTAGCGGGTCGGGAAGTTGTCGACCCCGTCGACGATGATGTCGTAGCCCTCGATGATCTCCATGATGTTGGACGCGTCCAGGCGCACCGGGTACTTGACGACCTCCACGTCGGGGTTCAGCCCGTGGATGGTCTCCTCGGCGGAGTCGACCTTGGGGATGCCGATGCGCTGGGTGGAGTGGATCACCTGGCGCTGCAGGTTCGAGAGGTCCACGTCGTCGTCGTCGACGATCCCGAGCGTGCCGACCCCGGCCGCGGCGAGGTAGAGCGCCGCCGGCGAGCCGAGACCGCCGGCGCCGAGCAGCAGGATCTTCGCGTCGAGCAGCTTCTGCTGGCCCTCGGCCCCGATCTCTGGAATCAGCAGGTGGCGGGAGTAGCGCTCGCGCTGCTCTGTCGAGAGCGTGCGCGGCAGCTCGACCTCGTAGCCGCGGTCCTTCCACAGCGTGATGCCGCCGGTCATCGACCGGACGTGCTCGTAGCCGAGGTCCTCCTGGAGCGTGCGCGCGGCGTAGGCGGAGCGGTGGCCCGCGGCGCAGTAGAGGATCACGTGCGCCGAGCGGTCGGGCACGACGCCCTCGATGCGCGACTCCAGGTAGCCGCGCGGGACGTGCTTGGCGCCGGGGAGCACGCCTGAGGAGAGCTCGTCGGTCTCGCGCACGTCTACGATCGCCACGCCCTCCCGCAGCAGCTCGTGGACCTCGGAGGGGTCGACCTCCTCGATCTGGCTCTTAACCTGGCGCAACAGGTCCACACTGGACGGGCTCATCTGGAAACTCCTAAATGGCGGTCGGAATTCATGGGACTTCAGAAAGTATAGCGATCGCGTTCTTGCTCACCTCGCCACCGACGCGCGGCATGAAGCCGAGCATGATGTCCTGCCGTGCGCGCAATCCGTGCGGTGTGCGGACGACAAGCCCCGTCTGGAGAATCGCGTTGATGTCGCGCGTCACCGTCTTTGCCTGCCTGCTCGCGTAGGCCAAGGCCAGAGGTTGAGTGAGCGTCGGAATCCGGTCGCGCGCGACCGGCCGACCGTGACGTCCGAGGGCGATCACGAGGTCTCGTTGTCGCTTGGCGGCATTTCCGGGACGGTCACGGAACACCTCGTGGACATAGTTCTCCCACGCGATCTGGAGGACCTCCTCGTGCACCCGGCCCAACTCCTCCTGCAGTAGGTCCACGAATCCCTCGGCTGCGTAGGCGAGGAAGGGGCACAGATCGCCGCCGGACTTGCTCGCATGTTCCAGCTGCCTGTAGTAGGCGGTGCGGGTCAGGTTGTAGTGATTGGACAACAGATGTGCCGCGACCCGAGGTATGCCGGCGGCCGTCAGGATCCCGAGCTCGACCAGTCGCGCGGTGCGGCCGTTGCCGTCTCCGAAGGGGTGTATCCAGGCGATGTAGACATGGGCGGCGACCGCCTTGGCGAACGCCATCAGGAAGGCATCGCTGTGGTCGGAGGTCTCGAAGCCGTCGTTCAGCCACTCGCACAGGATCTCGGTCAGGAACTCGACGTCCCCGGCCGGAGCGGCCCGATAGCTGCCCACGGTCACCGACACGGTGCGGTAGACGCCGGGCTCCACGTGATCCTCGTGCCGCAGGTCGCGTAGGACACGTGCGTTCAGATCCTTCAGCACGGCAGGCGTGACCTTGAAGCCCTGTTGGACGTCCACCGTGTCTTCCACCGCGCGGCAGGCGTCGAGGACGTTGTCCACCTCCTGCTTGAGGTACTGCTGGCTTGGCGGGACTTGCAGCGTTCCCTCGATCGCGCCTTGCACCTGCTCGATCGTCAGCGTGTTGCCCTCGATCGCGGTTGTCGCCTGCATGCCCTTGGCCAGATAGAGCATCTCGAGATCCCGAGAGACGAGCGGCTTGAGGGGCGTGAACATCAGGTGGCGGCACTTGGAGCGCGCCTCCCCGATCATCTGCCAGAAGCGGCGGTCGGCCTCCCGCAGGTCCAAGGCGAAGGCCAGCCACGGATGAGACCTAAGGAAGTCCCTGTTGCTGTCCCGCGCCCTGTCCGCAATCGATGATGCCATAATAGTTATGGTAGCAGGCCAAATACGATTATGATGTCTTAAATGTCCGTTGTAATGTCCGCAGTTGAGTACCTGCTGAGCTTCCCTCCGACCCCATCGTTGGCCTAGCCTCCACACGATGCGTCCCCCGCTGCGCCTCGTCCTGCCCGCCGCCTCGGCGCTGCTGGCGCTGGTCCTGGTGCTTGCGATCCTGCTGGGCGGCTCCTCCAAAGGGTCGTCGAGCGACTCGAGCCGCGCCACCATCTCGCAGCCAAATACCGGCTTCGACGGGGCAGCCCTCCCCGCGGGCTCGCGCGCACCCGCCTTCACGCTCCCAGACCAACACGGACAGAGCGTGTCGCTGAGCGCCTATCGCGGGCGGGTCCTGGTGCTCGTGTTCCTCTCCTCATCCTGCCGCTCGTGCGTACTCGTCGCCCAGCAGGTCCGCGGGGCGCTCGACGAACTGGCGGGGCCTGGAAGCACCCCGAGGGGCGGTTCCGAGAGCCCCGTGCCCGCGGTGCGGACGCTCTTCGTGAGCACCAACCCCAAGGCCGACACGCACGCGAGCGTGGGCCGCTTCCTGACCGAGACGTCGCTGAACGGGCGCGTCGAGTACCTCACGGGAGACCCCGCCGGATTGCAACCCGTGTGGCACGCCTACGGGATCGCGCCGGCCAGCGCCGGCAAGGCCGCCTCGCAAGCCCCTACTGCCGTCTCCGAAGCCCCAACGTCGGTGCTGCTCATCGATCGCGACGGCAACGAGCGGGTGGAGTTCGGGCTCGAACAGCTCACCCCCGAAAGCCTCGCCCACGACATCCGCATACTGCGGGCGGAGGCATAGTCGCGCGGCGACCTAGCGCCCCCGCCACTATCCGCGCCCGGCAGGTTGTGGCGTGCCGGCCGGGATGCCTCACACCGGCTGATACCCTAGCTGCCGGGTAGGATATTCGCTGATGATGTTCTCAACAAAGGCCGAGTACGGCGTGCGCGTGATGGTCGAGCTGGCTCGCCGGGCTGGCGAGAGCCCCGACGGCGCCGAGCCCGTCGTCCCGCTGGCGGAGATCGCCGAGCACGACGGGATGCCACTCGCCTACCTCGAGCACCTCGTCGCGCGTCTGCGCAAGGCGGGCCTCGTCGACAGCCGGCGGGGATCGCGCGGCGGCTATCTGCTCGCGCGTCCCGCCGAGCAGATCACGATGGCCGAGGTGGTGCAGGCGCTCGAGGGGTCGATCGCGCCGATCGAGTGCATCTCCCAGGCTCCCGACGGCAGCGTCGTGTGCTCGCGGGAGTCCGATCCCGACCACGTATGCCCCACGAAGCTGCTGTGGACGCGCGTTCGCTTCTCGATCGTGCGCACGCTGGAAGAGACCACCCTCGCCGACCTCACCCCAACTCCCGTCCCCGCTTCCGCTCCCGTCCCCGCTTAGAGCAAAGGAACCATGGCCGACCTCGAGATCAGAAACCTGCACGTGCGCACCGAGGACCACGAGATCCTGCGGGGCGTCGACCTGAACATCGACCGGGGCGAGATCCACGCTCTGATGGGCCCCAACGGGTCCGGCAAGTCGACCCTCGCCAACACGCTGATGGGCCACCCCTCCTACGAGGTGACCGAGGGGCAGATCGTCTTCAAGGGAGAGGACATCACCGAGGCCGAGCCTCACGAGCGCGCCAGGGCCGGGCTGTTCCTCGCCTTCCAGTACCCCGTCTCGATCCCGGGCGTGTCGGTGGCGAACTTCCTGCGCATGGCCATCAACGCGAAGCGTGACGAGCCGATCGGAGTGAAGGAGTTCCGCACGCAGCTCCAGCACGCGATCGAGCTGCTCGACGTCGACCGGTCTTTCACCTCGCGTCACCTCAACGACGGCTTCTCCGGCGGCGAGAAGAAGCGCGCGGAGATCCTCCAGATGGCGATGCTCTCACCCGACGTGGCGATCCTGGATGAGACCGACTCGGGCCTTGACATCGACGCGCTGCGAACGGTCGCGGAGGGCGTGCAGCGCCTGCACGACGAGCAGGGACTCGGCGCGCTGATAATCACCCACTACCAGCGCATCCTCCACTACGTCAAGCCCGAGTTCGTGCACATCCTGATGGATGGGCGCATCGTGCTCGAGGGCGGCGTGGAGCTGGTGGAGCGCCTCGAGCGCGAGGGCTACGACCAGATCCGCCAGGAGGTCGGAGCCGGTGCCGCCTGAGACCGCTCGTGCCCGTGAGGGTGCTAGTGCCCGTGAGGGTATGGCCGGATCGGTGAACGGCGCGAGCAGCGCATCCTCAGGCGCGTCGGCCCCCGTGGCGGTCAAGCCGGGGCGCCACCGCGAGGCGAGCCTCTACCACGCGCTGGCCGGCGCCGGCGCCGGAGACGGACGCACGCTTGCCGAGCTGCGCGAGGCCGCGCTGCGGGTCTTCCGGGAGGGCGAGCTGCCAGTGTGGCGGCGCTCGGGGTTCTGGACGACAAGCTTCGCCGAGCTCGACCTCGACTCGCTCGGGGTGCACGAGCACACGCCCGACGCGGGGCTCCCCGCGATCGTGCAGCGTTCGCTTCCCGACCGCCCGCGAGCCGGCAGGATCGTGCAGCGCGACAGCTCGGTCGTTCACGTCGAGCTCGACCCGTCGCTGGCCGAGCGCGGCGTGATCCTCTGCTCTCTGCAGGACGCCGCCCGCGACCACAGCGAGCTGTTCGCGCGGTGGTACTCCAGGCGCCTGACGATCGACCGCCACAAGCTGGAGGCGGCCAACGCCGCGTTCTGGACCGGCGGCGCCTTCCTCTACATGCCCGACAACCTGGTCGTCGAGCACCCGTTCGAGATCGTCTATGCGATCGACGGCCCGGGCGTGGCGCAGTACGGGCGGACGCTCGTAATCGGCGGACGCTCGAGCGACTTTCGCGTTCACGAGCACGACCTTGCGGAGGACTTCACCGAAGGCCAGTCGCTGCACGCGGGGGCCTTCGAGCTGTACCTGCAGGACGGCGCCCGCTGCCGCCTTGCCCAGGTGCAGGACTGGGGCTCGGGCGACGTGTTCGACGCCTCCACGCGCTTCGTGGGGGTCGGCCGCGACGCCTACTGCCACTGGCTGCCGGCCCTGCTCGGCGGCCATCTCGTGCGCCATCACTCAGAGATCGCGGTAAACGAGCCGGGCGGCGAGATGGCCTTCCGCGGTCTGTTCTTCACGCAGGCGGACGAGCACCTCGACGTGTTCGCGGTCGATCTGCACGAGACCGGCCCCTCCGGCGGCGACGTGCACTGGCGCGGCGCTGCCACGGGCTCGAGCCGGGCGAGCTTCGAGGGGCTGATCCAGATCGACCCGGGCGCCCAGCGGACGCACACATACCTGCAGATCCACACGATGATGCTCTCTCCCAAGGCCCGCCTCGACGCGATCCCCTCGGTGCTCGTGTCGGCCGACGATGTGTCCGCATCGCACGGCGGCACGGTCGGCGAGCTCGACGAGGCGGCGATCTTCTACATGCAGAGCCGCGGCCTGGACCGTCCCGCGGCGGTGCGCGTGATCGTCGAGGGCTTCTTCGAGCCGGTCATAGGCGAGCTGGGCGACGAGCACCTGGAAGACCTGGTGCGCACGAAGATCGCCGGGAAGCTGGCAGCCGCGCGCGATGACATCGAGGCCTACGCCGCCGCGCGATGAAGGCTTCCGTGACCGAGACGACCACGATGGCCGGCAGCGCGAACGCTGAGACCGCGACCGGACTGGACGTGCGCGGCGACTTCCCGATCCTCTCGCGACATTTCGACGGGCGCCCGCTCATCTACCTGGACTCGGCGGCCACCTCGCAGAAGCCCGCGGCCGTCATCGACGCCATCTCCGAGTACCTGCGCGAGCACAACTCCAACGTGCACCGCGGCGTGTACGCGCTGGCACAGGAGTCCGACGCGGCGTATGACGGCGCGCGCCGGCGGATCGCGGCGTTCGCCGGCTGGGATCCGAAGACGACGATCTTCACGAAGAACGTCACCGAGGCGATCAACCTCGTCGCGTATGCGTGGGGCCGGGCGAACGTGGGGCCGGGCGACGCGGTGCTCATCACGCAGATGGAGCACCACGCGAACATCGTGCCCTGGCAGGTGCTCTGCCGCGAGCGGGGAGCAGAGCTGCGCTACCTGGAGGTCGACGAGCGCGGCGAGCTCTCGCTGGAGCAGCTTGACCGTGAGCTGCAGCGCGGCGACGTGAGGCTGGTGGCGTTCGCGCACGTCTCCAACGTGCTCGGCACGATCACGCCCGTCGCGCGGATGACCGCGCGGATCCGCGCCGCCGGCGCCGTCTCACTCGTGGACGGCGCTCAGGCCGTGCCGCACATGCCGATCGACGCGAGCGCGCTGGGGGCCGACTTCTACGCGTGGACCGGCCACAAGACGCTCGGCCCGACGGGAATCGGCGTGCTGCACGGACGCGCGGAGATTCTCGACGGGATGGAGCCGTTCCTGACCGGCGGCGACATGATCGCATCGGTCAGCTTCGACGGAGCGACATGGAACGAGCTGCCGTTCAAGTTCGAGGCGGGCACCCCTCCGATCGCCGAGGCGGTGGGGCTGGGGGCGGCTGTGGACTATCTATCAACGCTTGGCATGGAGCGCGTCAGGACGCACGAGCGCGAGCTGACCGGTTACATGCTGGAGCGCCTGCGGGAGGTCCCCGGCCTACGCATCGTGGGTCCCCCCGAGCCGGAGAGCCGCGGCGGGCTCGTGTCGTTCACGATCGAGGGCATGCACGCGCACGACGTCGCCGAGCTGGCCAACCGCGGCGGGGTGTGCATCCGCGCCGGCCACCACTGCGCGCAGCCGCTGATGCGCCGCCTCGGCGTCGCCGCCACGGCGCGGGCGAGCGTCGGCGTCTACAACGAGCCGGCCGACATCGACGCGCTGATCGACGCGCTGATCGAGGGACGCAAGGTCTTCGGTTTGTGATGGACGACCTCTACCGCGACTACATCCTCGACCACTACAAGCGCCCGCGAAACTTCGGGGAGCTCGAGCCTCACGACATGGAGGCCGACGAGCACAACCCGCTTTGTGGGGACGAGCTGGGCGTGCACATACGCGTCAAGGACGGGCGCATCGAGGAGCTGCGCTTCCACGGCCACGGCTGCGCCATCTCCCAGGCCTCGGCGTCGATCGCCTCCGAGGAGCTGCAGGGCATGCCGCTGGAGCAGGTCGGCGAACTCGACGCAGACTGGGCGATCGACCTGCTCGGCATCCCCGTCTCCGCCACCCGGCGCAAGTGCGCGCTGCTCGGCCTGAAGGCGGTGCGGGGAGCGGTGACCGGAGATAACAGTTGGCCCGTCGGGTCCGGATAGGGGACCCGACACCGAGCGCCGCTCGAGAACCCCGCCGCCGCGCTTGGCCCAGCTCGGGCGCACGCCGGGACCTCGATACAATTCCTACTCCAGAGCACGGGATTCACAAGCTATGAGGCAACGAGGACGGCTATGGCCACGCTAGAGAGCACGAAGATCGCAAAGCCCAGCCCGATCGTCGAGGACGAGCAGGGTCAACTGCGCGCCCGCGAGGGCCAGGGCATCTCGCGCGAGGTGGTGCGCGAGCTGTCGAAGATCAAGGACGAGCCCGACTGGATGGCCGAGAAGCGGTTGAAGGCGCTGGAGATCTTCGAACGCAAGCCGATCCCGACCTGGGGCCCGGACCTCGGCGGCCTGAGTCTCGACGACCTCGTGCTCTACTCGCCGCCCACCGCCGGGCGCTTCGACAGCTGGGACGACGTCCCGGAGGAGATGAAGAAAACCTACGAGGATCTCGGCATCCCGCAGGCCGAGCGCGAGCACCTCGCCGGCGTCGTGGGAGTGTGGCGCCAGGAGCCAGTGTACGAGGGCCTGAAGGAGGAGTACGCCAAGCAGGGCATCCTCTTCTGCTCGATGGACACGGCGGTCACCAAGTACCCGGAGCTGGTGCAGAAGTACTTCATGAACAAGTGCGTCCCCGCCCAGGACAACAAGTTCTCAGCGCTCCACGGCGCGGTGTGGTCCGGTGGGGCGTTCTGCTACATCCCCAAGGGCGTGAAGTGCGACCTGCCGCTGCAGTCCTACTTCCGCATGGAGGGGGCGGGCGAGGGCACCTTCGAGCACACGCTGATCGTCGCCGACGAGGGCTCGGAGGTGAACTACATCGAGGGCTGCACCGCGCAGACCTACTCCGTGAACTCGATGCACTCTGCGGTCGTGGAGATCTTCGTGCACGAGGGCGCCAAGGCGCGCTACACGACCGTGCAGAACTGGTCGAAGGACGTCTACAACCTCAACACCAAGCGCGCCGTCGTCGACGCCGAGGGCACCGTCGAGTGGGTCGGCGGGTCGATGGGCGCCAAGTACGTGATGCTCTACCCGGGCTCGTTTTTGATGGGCGAGGGCGCACGAGCCGACCATCTGAACGTGGGCGTGGCCGGCAAGGGCGTGCACAAGGACACCGGCGCGAAGGTCGTGCACCTGGCGCCCAACACGACCTCCAACATCCTCGCCAAGTCGATCTCCAAGGACGGCGGGATCATGGGCTACCGGGGACTGGTCAAGATGGGCCCCAACTCCGCCGGCTCCAAGGCGAGGGTGCAGTGCGACGGCCTGATGATGGACGGTATCTCCCGCTCGGACACGTGGCCCGACATCCAGATCCAGAACCCGCACGTGACGGTCGCCCACGAGGCCACCGTCGGGCGCATCTCGGACGACCAGCTCTTCTACATGGGCTCGCGCGGCTTCACCGAGGACGAGGCCGCCGCGATGATCGTCAACGGCTTCATCGAGCCGGTCACGAAGGAGCTGCCGATGGAGTACGCGGTCGAGCTCAACCGCTTGATCCAGTTGGAGATGGTTGGATCGATCGGATAGGGCGCGCGTTTGCGGGCCCCGGTAGACACCATCGCCGCGCCGCTGTTCCCCACGAAGTTGCCGTGGATGAACACAAACGAGTCCCACCCTAAAGGGCATACCCAAGGGGCACACGGCAGGCAGGCGAGCATCATCCAGCGCGGGAAGCCAATGCTCGTGGAGTTCTGGGACTTCTGCAGGCCCAACTCGCTGCGGACGCTGCCATATGTGAAGGCGTGGCACGAACGCTATGCGGACGACGGGCTGCGCGTGATCGGGGTGCACTGTCCCGGCTTTGAGCCCTCGCGTGAAGAGGAGGCGGTGCGGGAGGCCGTGGCACGCCTGGGGATAGCCCATCCGGTGCTGATCGACAGCGAGCTGGTGCTCTGGCGGGAGTACGACAACCGGGGTTGGCCGGCGCGCTACCTGTTCGACGGGAGGGCGCGCCTGTTCGACTATCACTATGGCGAGGGCGCCTACGAAGAGACGGAGCTGGCGATCCAGGAGCTGCTCGGGGTACAGCGCGAGCCGCTCGAGCCATTGCGGCCCGAGGATGCTCCCGGTGTTGAGCTGCGGCTACAGAGCGAGGACCAGCCGGGAGCCTGGTCGGGGCCGTACGAGGCCGGCGGCGTATGGGCGGTGCTCGACGGCGTCGGGACCGTGACGATCAACGGTGGCGAGGTGAATGGGGGCAGGACCCTGACCGTCGAGCACCCCGGGGCGTACCAGCTGGTCGAGCACCCGCGCCACACCGAAGCTGTGCTTGCCCTGGATGTTGGCCCCGGCGTCGAGTGCCTCGCGACGTGTTTCATGCCCGGCGTAGCGTAGTGGCACCCCCATACTCGACGTGGAGGTACATATATACTTTTCGAAATTTTACCATAGTGACTACCTGTATTAATACCATTGCAAAATTTCAGAAAGTTAGTATGCCTGCGCTTCCGTCCTGCCAGGCAGATCAGGCACGAACCTCCAGCGTCGCACGGTCGTGGTCGGCCAGCAGCCGTCGCAACACCGGCGGGGTGGGTGGGCCTTCATCATCGACGAGCACGCTGCCGCCGGGCCAGTAGGGGCTCTCGCCGGGCCGGCCGGTGAGGAAGTGGGCGTCGTAGGTCCAGCAGCCCGCGTTGAGCAGCCGGGCGCCCGACGGCCCAAGCCACTCGGCCTCGACGTCACCCGGCAACGGTCCCGCGCGGTGGGTGTGGCCGAAGATCACGTGGGCGTCGCCAAGGCCGAGGCGCGCGGCGACCTCGCCCATCGCGCGCAGCCCGGCGCGGCGCAGCTCGGGACCTGAGATGTCCGCGTTGAAGGAGCCGAGGCCGGTGCGATTGAGCAGGGCTATGGCAAGTGGGAAGGCCCCGATGATCGCTCGCCGGCGCAGGGCCGGCGCCAGGGTGGCCAGGCCGGCGAGCCCGGCGCTCCCATCCGTGTCGCCGCCATCCGCTCCGCTATTGCCGGAAGTCGAGCGGTCGCCTCCAAGCGCGCGCCAGAGGCGCACCGTGGATTGTCCATTGAGCGTCCCGCCCGTCGGCGCCTGGCGGGCGACGGCGTCGATCCATGCGAACACGGGTCCGGTGACGGCCTCGTAGTCGTCGACCGACGCCAACGACTCGGCGGGGCGACGCAACACGCGTCCCGTGACCCCGATCCCGAGCCGCTCGAGCGTGGGGACCGTGAGGTGGCAGTCGAGGTGGTGGCCGTGGGTGGCGTAGACGTCATCGCGCAGCCACAGGCCCGGGTAGGCGGCGGTGACGCGCGCGGGAGCGGCCCACTCGGCGAGCTTCGCGAGCATCGAGGAGGCCTCCTCTGCTGAGAAGAGCTGCTCCACCCCGAGCGGGGCGGCCCTCGCCAGCTCACCGCGGCGGCGCAGCCAGGACTCGACGAGCGCATGGTCGTGGTTGCCGGCGACGACGACGATCTCGCGACCCCCGAGCGCCCGGCCCAGATCCTCGAAGAACGGACGGGCGGCGGCAAGCGCGTCGCGTCGCGGGCCATGGCGCAGCTCGAGCACGTCGCCGAGCAGGACGAGGCGGTCGACGTCCCGGAGCGCCTCCAGCAGCGCCTCGCGCGGCTCGGCGCGTCGCAGCAGGTCAACGCCCGAGGCGCCGCCGAGGTGCAGGTCGGAGACGATCAGCGTGCGCATGTCAGTTCGAGCCCATGGTCATAGCCACAGTTGCGACACGGTGCCCGGACCGACCGGCGTCGCCCTTTCCGTGGCCTACGACGCGACGGCTCAACCGTGGCCTACGACGCCGCGGCGCCCGCGACCGCTTCGCGGATCGGCTTGGGGAGCATAAAGCGGACGTCCTCGCGAACGACGTGGACCTCGGAGACGTCCTTCACACCGCGCGCACGGAAGTAGTCGAGCAGTTCCTGAACGAGGTTGTCCGGGGCGCTGGCGCCCGAGGTGACACCGACGACGCGCTTGCCGGTCAGCCACTCCTCGCGCACCTCGCCGGCATGGTCGATCAGATGTGCTTCGGTGCCGCAATCCTGGGCGACCTCGACGAGGCGCACCGAGTTGGACGAGTTGCGCGAGCCGATCACGAGCACCAGATCGCAGTCTCCCGCCATCTGCTTGACGGCCGCCTGGCGGTTGGTGGTGGCGTAGCAGATGTCATCGGTGCGAGGACCGGTGATGCTCGGGAAGCGCTCGCGCAGACGCTCGATGATCGAGCTTGTCTCATCGACGGACAGCGTCGTCTGGGTGACATAAGCGACGCGCTCGGGGTTCTCGACGACGAGCTCGTCGACGTCCTGCTCGTTCTCGACGAGCACGATGTGCTCGGGCGCCTCGCCCATCGTGCCCTGCACCTCCTCGTGGCCGTCATGGCCGACGAGCACGATCGTGTAGCCGTCCCGTGCGAAGTTGGCAGCCTCCCGGTGCACCTTGGTCACGAGCGGACAGGTGGCGTCGATCGTCTGAAGGCGGCGCTCCTGAGCGCTCGAGCGCACACTCGGCGCGACCCCGTGGGCGGAGAACACGGTGAGCGCCCCCTCTGGGATCTCGCTGACGTCCTCGACGAAGACGGCGCCGCGCTCTGAGAGCAACTCGACGACGTGCTTGTTGTGGACGATCTGCTTGCGCACGTAGACCGGCGGTCCGTGGACGTCGAGCGCGCGCTGCACCGTCTGCACGGCGCGATCCACGCCCGCGCAGTATCCGCGCGGCGCGGCAAGCAGCAGCTTCTCGACCGTGTTCGGCGCTGTCGCCGTGTCAACTGGCACCGAGCTCATTGTAGAGGCGAGCAGTTGAGGGCCTGACGGGGATAGGCCCTAAGCCGCACGCGGCCGGGTACCCTTGGCCAATGGCGCAGAGGCATCTCGACAGGCTCACGGCGGTGGATGCGTCCTTCCTGCACCAGGAGGGACCGGACTCCCACATGCATGTGGGCGGACTGACGATCATCGAAGGCCCCCCGCCGGCGATGGAGGACTTCCTGGAGCAGATCCGCCGGCGGCTGCACCTGGTGCCGCGCTACCGCCACAAGCTCGCGCACACCGCCCTTGACAGCGGACGCCCCGTGTGGGTGGACGATCCGAGCTTCAACCTCGAGTTCCATGTGCGCCACACGGCGCTGCCGAGCCCGGGCGACTGGGAGCAGTTGCAAGACCTGACCGCGCGGATCTTCTCGCAGGCATTGGATCGTTCCAGGCCGTTGTGGGAGATGTGGTTGATCGAGGGCTTGGAGGATGACCGCTTCGCATTGATCTCGAAGACGCACCATTCGCTGATCGACGGCATCGCGGGCGTGGATCTCGCGACGGTGCTATTCGATCTCAATCCCGAACCGCCGCCGATCAGGCACTCGGGCAGGCCGTGGAAGCCGCATCCCGAGCCTGACGCGACCGAGCTGGTGGCGGTTGGCCTGCGTGCCGCGGTGCGCGCGGGAGCGGAGATGGTGGGGGCGGCGGTCGGCGCGCTGACGCACCCGGAGCGCACGCTCGAGCGCGCACGGGAGGCCGCCGAGGGCGTCGGGGAGATCGTGTGGGCTGGGCTGAACCCCGCGCCGCACACGCCGCTGAACGTGGAGATCGGCCCGCACCGGCGCTTCGTGGGGGTGGCGGCGCGACTCGAGGACTTCAAGCTCGTCAAGAACGTGCTCGGGGGCACCGTGAACGACGTGGTGCTGACGGTCGTGACGGGGGCGCTGCGCTCGTTCTTGATCGCCCGCGGCAGGCGCACCGAGGGAGTCGAGCTGCGCGCGCTCGTACCGGTGTCGGTGCGAACCGTGGACGAGCGCCACGAGGGGGGCAACCGGATCGTCGTGATGAGGGGGCCGCTGCCGGTGTACATCGCCGACCCGCTGCAGCGGTTGCGCTTCGTCAGGCACGCGATGGACGGCCTGAAGGAGTCAAAGCAGGCGCTCGGAGCCGAGGTGATCGCGGGCGCTCAGGACTTCGCGCCGCCGACGATCCTGGCGCAGGCATCGAGGCTGAACTTCTCCACGCGATTGTTCAACCTGATCGTGACGAACGTGCCGGGCCCGCAGTTCCCGCTTTATGTGCTCGGGCGCAAGATGGAGCGCGTCTACCCGGTGGCGTTCCTGCCCCAGAACCACGCGCTGGCGGTCGCGATCATGTCCTATGACGGCGAGATGAACTTCGGGTTGCTCGGCGACTTCGACGCGCTGCCGGACATCGAGTCGATCGGGGAGAGCATCGCCGAGGAGCTGGCGACACTGGTGGCGCTCGCGCGCGAGCGCGAGTCTGTCACGGTGTCGGTGTGAGTCCCTCCACGGTCATGAACTGTGCCTCTACTGGCGTCGCTGGGCAAGCGATGCAAGGACGCACCGAGCGAAATGTGCTCTGCACATGTGTCGGCCGATCGGAGATCCCGTCGATCTCCGATCGGTAGGACGCCGCAGCGCGCCGCTCAGCGGCGTCAGTACCCCAAAGCGAACTTCGCGTCCTCGGACATCTTCTCGGGCGACCACGGGGGTGTGAAGACCATCTCCGATTCGACGCTCTCCACGCCTTCGAGCTCGCCCACGAACTCTTCGATCTGCTCGGTGACCTGAGGCCCGATAGGGCAGCCGGGGGTGGTGAGCGTGAACGTGACGTGGACGTCCCCCCCATTGACCTCGGCGCCGTAGATCAGGCCGAGCTCGACGAAGTCAAGGCCGAGCTCGGGATCGATCACGTTGGACAGGGCGTCCATCACGTCATCGACGGTGATTGTGGAGTCGGACATGGCTTCAGTCTAGTTATTGGAGCCCAAGCGGTCCCACTGATACAGCTGGATGCACTCCTCGGCGAGCTCGATCGCCCGCTCGCGCGAGAGGCGGGGGAGCACCGTGACGAGCGCCTGCTCCTCGGCGACGCCGGCCTGGAAGGCCTCCTCGCCTCTGAAGCCCGCGGCGATCTTCAATGCCTCGCGGCGGTTCTCCCCGAGGCTCGGGAAGACGCCGACGAGGAAGTCGGTGTTGGGGATCGGCTGGCCGACCTCCAGGGAGGCGTGCCAGGCGGCGAGCAGGTGCAGGTCGTCCTGGTCGAGGCCGGCGATTGCCCGAGCGTAGTGCAGGGAGAGCTCCTGGTCGGGGAGGTCGTCTACCCAGGCGCGCACGACCTCGCCGACAAGCTGCCTGCGGGCCTCACGGCCGACGGACTCTGCGATGACTCGGATGGCGTCGTGGGGCTCGATGAAGCAGAGCGGCATGGCGGCTCCCTGGTCGGGCGAAACGGGGACGTGACTCCCACGACTCTAGGCGTTGGTGTGGACGGCACTTTGGACACGGGCCGTGCGCACGCGCACGCGCGCGTGGCGGACCGTCGCGCGCCGGCATATACCCACGCGAGCGTTCTTACACTTCGAGCGCGGCGTGGGCCCGCTCGAGAACATGGGTGTCGTTGATGTCGGGCGGGAAGCCGAGCGTGGCGCGCTCCTCCGAGGCGGGCGGGTTCCAATTCGCGAGCGCGAGGTCGAGCGCTTCGACCGGCGTGGAGAGCGCTTGCGCGAGTGCGATCGCGCGACGTTCCAAGTGCAATGGATCGCCGATCCCGAAGACGCGCTTGGCGGCCAGCAGCGTGGGGTCGCTCGCATGGTGAGCGGAGCTGGGCGAGCGGGCGGCGAGGTGCAGGGAGTCGGCGCGCAGCTGATACAGGCCGAGACGGCCGAGCGTGATCAGCAGGTCATAACGCCCGACGCGCCCGAAACCGGGCAGGGCGAGCCGTTCGAAGACACGTTCGAAGCGCCGCTGCGGCGTCCAGCTGGGCTCGCCTGTGAACGCGAGCTCCTGGGAGCCCGAGTGCTCGGCGAAGCGGCGGTAGGCGACGATCGTCTCCAAGCCGCGCGAAGGGTCGTGGGAGGTGCGCGGGCCGAGCGGCACGTCGGTCAGGTCTGGCAGGCCGCCTGAGCTCCAGCTCGCGAGCAGCGCCTGGCGGATGCCGGCGAACGGGCTCGAGCCCTGTAGCGGGGAGAGGTAGGCGCACAGGAAGCACATCCAGGTGGCCTGCTCGATGTCAGGACAGTCGCGCGCCTCGGCGTAGAGGCCAGGGGGGGCGGACGTCAGCGCGAGCAGACGGCCGCTCGAGAACCCGATCTCCTCGACAAGCCGCTGTGCGTCGCGCGAGGAGTGCAGACCGGGGACGAGCTCGCAGCGATAGCCATCGTCCTCAGAGCGGGTTTCGTGGTGGACACGAACCTCGGGGGCGCGACGGGTCGAGGAGCGCGAAGCGGCCTCGCGCGCCTCGCGCGCCTCACGGGTTGCTCCGGCGCTCGATGGCGCGCCGCCGTTCGACTTCGCCTGGCGCTTGGCCTTCGGTTTGGGCTTTGGGCGATGGCGCGCCGACGCCTGCCCTGGCATTGTCTCGCGGCAGATCGGGCAGCGCTGGATGAAGCGTTTGTGACGACAGAAGGTTTGGGACATGCCGGTGAATCGAGTGAAACCGACTACTACGCTAGCGGGCCGGCGGGCGAAGCCTGGAGGGCCGCTAGCGTAG
>CABEAD010000101.1_pt1 | contig 15833 bp, 14 predicted proteins | sample 3132311 | NCBI WGS metagenome assembly CABEAD01 (sample SAMEA5534342, study PRJEB31848) | metagenome | biome: tundra; feature: field; material: soil | place: USA | collected 2013-05 | depth 0.45 m
ACATAGAGCGCCCTCCACGGCGCTCTATGTAGAGCTCAGCGATGCGATAGCCGGCCCCCGGGTGGGTGCCCGGGCGCTTGCGGCCACGGGCGGAGGAGCGTGAGGCGCCGGGCGTTCCGGTCGCCTCCAGAAGCGCCACGCGCGTCTCCGCGCGATCGACGCTGACAAGTACTTGCTTTCTCAATTTGATCCAGTCTCTCGATATGTGTATTGGCCGAGCCCGGGAGGAGGGGACGCCCGGCCGGTGCGGCCGGGGTCCTGTCCAAGGGACCGGGTGTATTGGCCGAGCCCCGCGCGCGGATACGCCGGACCGGTGTGGTCACGGGCGTTTCCAAAGCTGGCGGTCGGGGGGTTTCGGCGGGCATCTGTCTAGTGGCGGAAAACGCGGCCCTTCAGCGCCTCGGAGGCGCGGGCCTGGACGTAGATCGATTGCAGTAGACCCACGGCCAGAAATGTGGTCATGACCGACGAGCCGCCATAGCTCATGAGCGGCAGCGTGACGCCGGTGATGGGCATTATCCCAATCGACATGCCCACGTTCACGAACACCTGAAACATCAGCATAGCCACGACCCCGGCGGCCACCAGCGAGCCGAACAGGTCCTTGGCCATCGTCAGTATGCGAAGCGTGCGCCATATCAGCAGCGCGTAGAGGGACAGGACGAGCGCCGCGCCGACGAAGCCGTACTGCTCGCCGACGGCGGCGAACACGAAGTCGGTTTGGGCCTCGGGCACGAAGTTGAGCTTGGTTTGTGTGGCGCCGGAGCCCCGGCCGGTCTTCTGACCGGAGCCGATCGCTATCTTCGACTCCTCCTGCTGATAGCCTTCCTTTTCGTGGTTGCTCGACGGGTGCATGAAGGCCGTCAAGCGTTCCTCTTGGTAGGACTTCAGCACATGGACTCCGGCTGCGGGCGCGACCACGAGGACGAGCGTGGCCGACACGACGACGAGCGCCACGAGCGCGGTCAGCTGCCGCCATGACGTGCCCGCCACGAACAGCAGCGTGAACGCGATCACCATGTAGACCATGCCGGAGCCGAGATCGGGCTGGACGATCACGAACGCCGCGGGCACGAGCGCCGCGACCATCACGCGCACGGTCGTGCCGGGATCGCGCAGGCGCCGGGAGCGATCGACGACGAACGCCGAGAGCGCCAGGATCAGCAGCACCTTGCCGAGCTCGGACGCCTGGAATGAGAAGAGCGGGAGGCTGATCGCGCGCTGGGCGCCCTTGGCGGCGTGGCCGAGCCCGAGCACCGCCAGGATGCTCAGCATCAAGGCACCGTAGATGGGGTACTTCATCTCGCGCAGGCGCGAGTAGCTCACGCGCGAGAGCACCGCCATCAGCAGCAGCCCGACGATCAGGTAGGTGGCCTGACGGTCCACGTAGTAGCGCGGCTGGCCCGGGACCAGATTGCGGGTGGCCGCCCCAAGCGTGACGATCGAGCAGATTCCGAGGCCGACGGCAGCCAGTGTCAATAGCGGATCGAGCGGCAAACGCAGGACACGAACGCTCGGCGCGACGACTTCCCGCGGCACCTCGATCGGGCCGGCGGCCGGCGGGGTCATAGCGTTTTGGAGGAGCCGGCGACGAACTTCTCGGGCTTGCCGAACCACTTCGCGGCGATCAAGCGAGCGATCGGAGCCGCGGTTTCGGCGCCGAAGCCCCCCTGCTCGACGGTCACGGCGATCACGATCGGGTGATTGGGATCGGGGAGGTAGCACATGTACCAGGACTGGTCGGCCTTGGGTGGACGTTCGGCTGTTCCCGTCTTGCCGTAGACGGGATGCTTGCCCTGGTCCCATCCCGCCCACACGTCGGCCGAGGTCCCGCCCGGCTGGCTGGCGGCCTGGTGGATGCCTTCCATCACGAGACTCAGGTCGGAGTAGTTCAGGCGCACGCGGCGCACCGGCGGGAAGCTCAGCGTCTGCACGAGGCCTCCATTGGATTCGTCGATCTCCATCCCGAGATGGGGCCGCACGACTTCCCCGTGGCCTTCGTGCATGTAGGCGTTGGCGAGCGTCGAGTAGGCCACCGCCATCTGCAGCGGAGAGGTGATCAGGTCGCCCTGGCCCACAGCCAGGTGCATGTTGTCGCCGACGCTCCATTGCCGGCCGTCGGAGATTCCGCAGCTGCGGACGCGCTTGCGATGCTCGCACGAGATCTCGGCCGCGGCGACGCGGGCGCGCCAAGCCCGATCTGGGACGATGCCTTCGATCTCCTGTGGCAGGTCGATCCCTGTCGTATGTCCGATCCCCAGCTTCCTCGCCTCCTGCTGGATCACGCTGCCATGGCTGTTGGCCATTTCGCCGACCTTGAAGAAATAGGTGTCCGAGGAGACCTTCAGCGCCTGCACGAGGCCGACCGGCCCGTAGTCGGCCTTGCCGGCATTGCAGAACTGCTCGGTTGATACCGAGATGCACGATCCGGCGCCGAGGCCGGCGTTGGGGTCGAGCACACCCGATTCGAGCGCCCCCATCGCGGTGATCGGCTTGAACGTCGAGCCGGTCGGATAGGTCCCGTTGACAGCGCGGTCGGTCAACGGACCGCCGCCCGCGCCGCCGACAAGCGCTTCGTACTGGGCTTCGCTCAGTTGTTTGGCGAACACGTTCGGATCAAAGCTCGGATAGGAGCCCATCGCGAGGACCTGGCCGTTGCGCGGATCGAGCGCCACGTAGGCGCCCGCGTTCGCCGGCTTGCCGGACGCGTTGGCCCGTTCGATGCCTTCGCGCAGCGCCTTTTCGGCCTCCAGCTGCAGGGGAAGGTCGAGCGTCGTCTTCAGACTGCGCCCGGCCACGGGCTCGATCGGCGCGAGCCTCGTGGGCTCCGGTTGACCCATCGAGTTGACCTGCACCCGCGCCACCCCGGGACGGCCGCGCAGGTAGCGGTCGTAGTAGAACTCGACGCCTTCCTGGCCGACGACGGTGCCCTGCCGGACGCCGTGGAAGGCTTTCATCTTCAGCTCGAGGGGGCTCACCTGGCCGACATAGCCGAGCGCCTGCGCTGCGGTTTCGCCGTATCGGTAGGCCCTGATCGACACCTGCTGCTGGGTGACGCCGGGAAAGTCGTTCTGGCGCTCGGCGAGCATCGTCAGCGCGCCCGGGCCGGCGTCGGTCTTGATCGTGACGGGAGCGTAGGGCAGCGCGTTATGCCCGGAGATCACCAGTTCTTCGATCCGCTTGGCCCTCATCCCGAGCAGGACCCCCAGGCGCCTGTACAGCGCGAGTCGATGCGGCCCTTCGGGCGGCAGCGCCGACGGCACGACCTGCACGGCGTTGGTGATCGTCGCCGTGACGATCGGCTTGCCGGAGCGATCGAGGATCTCCCCGCGCGGGGCCGGGATCGGCAGGTCGCGCTGGTCGTTGACCCTGGCCTGCTGGACGTACTGTTCGCCCGTGAGCACCTGCAGGTACCACAGCCGGAAGAAGATGACCCCGAACATCACGAGCGCGATGCTCCCCAGCGCCGCCACGCGCAGAGCCAGCTGCGGCGAGACGGGGCCGCGCGGCTCGTTCGGCCGCAGACGCTCGATCGTGCTCATCGACCCCCGCCTGTCGTAGACCGCGAGAGCGGGCTGAGCCCGCCGGTGGTGTATGCGCGGCGCCGGCGCCGGCGCGGGTCGTCGGGCAGGCCGCCGACCAGAGAGCGGCGCACGAGCGCCCACATCGGCAGCGCCACGACCGCGTCCAGCAGCACGCCGATCACGATCTGGCGCACAAGCTCGAGGCTCACCGGAGCATCGACGCCCAGCAGGAACTCGATCAGCGAGTAGCCCACCATCGCCGCCGCGGCCGCGGCGGCGCCCACGAGCAGTGGCGTCAGGGCGGCCTGCGGGTCGCGCAGCTCGCGCAGCCGACCGGACGAGTAGCCGACGATCGTGAACGTCAACGAGGTGACGCCGAGCGTCTGCATCAGGGCGAGATCGACGAGCAGGCCGACGCCGAAGCCGGCCACCGCGCCGAGCGTCGAGCCGCACAGCAGCCCCGTGAAGGCAACCAGGAGAGGCGAGAGGTCGATGCTGACCCCGAGCACGGGAAGCTCCGATACGACGCCGATCTGTACGAACACGACGACGATCGAAAGCACGGCGACGCGCCACAGCAGCGAGCCCGGGAGCCACGCCGAGCCGGCCTGCATGCGGCCGTTTCGCTGAGAGCTCCCGTGGGGAGCGCTCACCCTCCCCCCCCCGCGGAGGCCAGCTGACCGCCCTGCGCTTCTTCGACACTCGCGCGCTGGCTGGGCGTCAGGCTCGCCGCCAGGCGGCTCAGGGACGCCGCGCGCGAGGAGGGCGCGAACGTCAAGACCTGCACGACGTCGAGTTTGTGCAGGTCGGCGAACGGACGAACGTTGACCGACTTGTAGGGGCTCTGTTCGTCCACGGAGGTGACCTGCCCGATCGGGATTCCCCGGGGGAACAGCGAGTCGGCCTGGCTGGAGACGGTGCCCGATGTCACCACATAGTCCCCGGGCGCGACGGGTGCGCCGGCCGGCAGGTACTGCAGCAGCAGTTTGCTCGGATCGCCCACCTGGGGCTGGACGATGCCCCACGCCCCCGTCGCGTTGATCTTCGCGGTGACGCCCACCGAGCTATCTGTGATCAGACTCACCAGCGCGCCGTCCGAGGCCGCACGCGTGACCTTCCCGACAAGGCCTTCGTCGTTTATGACAGGGTCGTTGACGCGTACCCCGGAGGACGAGCCTTTGTCGATGATGACGGTCGAGTACCAGATGTTGGGCGACTGGTAGACGACCGTGGCGGTCACCGGCGTGTAGCTCGAGATGCTCAGCGCGTTGTCGAGGTGGTAGAGCTTGAGCAGTTCCTGACGGGAGCGTTCGTTGGCCTGGTTGACGACAACCTCCCGGCGCAGTTTGTCAACCTGCTCGAGCAGTTCTTTGTTCCGGCTCTTGGCGTGCAGCGTGTCGCCGAACCAGCCGAACAGGTCGCGCACGGGCTTCAGCGCCTTGTTGGCGCCGTCCTGGATCGGCGAGATCACCGTCAAGAAGCCGCGCTGCACCGAGTGCAGGCGTCCGCCGGGGGCCTCGCCGAAGTAGGCGGTCAGGAGTATCAGGGAGAGCACGACGAGCAGCGCGAGCACCGCGCGCCGACGCCGGACCGTCTTGTCGTACACGAATAGTGACCTTCCGAAGTCTTCATCGGACAGAGTACCCCCGGCGCGAGCCCGGTGGGACGGCTCACCGCCGCCGGCGCTTGCGGGAGTTGCGGTTGGAGCGGTGGATGGCCTCGAACTCCTCCAGCGACCTTCCCGAGCCAACCGCCACGCACGTCAGCGGCGACTCCGCCAGGTGCGCCGGCATCTGCGTCTCCTCGCGCAGGCGCTCGTCGAGACCGTGCAGCAGCGAGCCGCCGCCGGCGAGCATGATGCCGCGGTCCATGATGTCCGAGGCGAGCTCCGGCGGGGTGCGGTCGAGCGTCTCCTTGACCGCCTCGATGATCTGAGCGAGTGGCTCCTCGAGCGCCTGGCGGACCTCCTCGCTGGTGAGCACGATCGTCTTGGGCAGGCCGGAGACCATGTCGCGCCCGCGAATCTCCGCCTGGAGCTCCTCCTCCATCGCACACGCCGATCCGATCTCGAGCTTGAGCTCCTCGGCCGTCTGCTGGCCGATCAGCAGCTTGTACTCGCGCTTTGCGTAGCTGATGATCGCCTCGTCCATCTCGTCGCCGCCAACCCGGATCGACTGGGAGACGACGATCCCGCCGAGCGAGATCACCGCCACCTCGGAGGTGCCTCCACCGATGTCCACGACCATCGAGCCGGTCGGCTCTCCCACCGGCAGGCCGGCCCCGATCGCGGCGGCCATCGGCTCCTCGATCAGGTAGGCGGTGCGGGCGCCGGCAGAGAGGCAGGCCTCCTCGACGGCGCGCTTCTCCACCCCCGTGACACCGGATGGCACGCACACGACCACCCTTGGGTGGGCCCAGCGGTTCTGGTGGACCTTCTGGATGAAGTGGCGCAGCATCTCCTCGGTCACGTCGAAGTCGGCGATCACCCCGTCCTTCAGCGGCCGGATCGCTTGAATCGTTCCAGGTGTGCGACCGAGCATGCGCTTGGCCTCGATCCCGACGGCGTGCACTTCGCCGGTGCGCGAGTCGATCGCCACGACGCTCGGCTCCGACAGCACGATCCCGCGTCCGCGCACGTACACGAGCGTGTTGGCGGTCCCGAGGTCGACCGCCATGTCGCGGCCACCGAATCCGGTGAGGTAGCTGAGGATGCTCATGTTTTTTGTGGGAGCACGCTCGGATTCGGCTTCGCCTCACCGGAGTCTCTAGCGCCCGGCGGCCGGCGCGTACCTGGCGGGGAGTGTAGCGAACGCCACTCCCCGGCCGGCAGGGCTGAGAGCGGATTTGCAGGGGGAAAGCCCGCGACTCGGCGCGCCGCCGAGACCCGGCCTGGGTCAGATGAGCTCGGGGTAGAGATCGAGGAGCGTTGCGAGCGGAAGGCCGACAACATTCTCGTAGTCGCCGTTGATTTCCCGCACGAGCGCCGCGCCGGCGCCCTGAATCGCATACCCGCCCGCCCTTCCTCGCCACTCGCCCGTGGCGAGATACCAGTCGATCAGGCGCTCACTGCACTCGCGGAAGCTGACGTGCGTCTGGGCAACCGCCACGCGCTCCTGCCCGTCGAGCAGAAGGGCGATGCCGCCGAAGACCGTGTGGGTGGCGCCCGCGAGCGCCCTGAGTGTCTCCCGCGCCGCGCTCTCGTGCCCCGGCTTGCCGTAGATCCGCGGACCGAGCGCGACGATCGTGTCAACTCCGAGAATCGTCTCCTCGGCGTCGCTCGTGCGCGCGGCGCGCGCCTTGCGCAGCGCGTTCTCCTGGACCACATCCCGCGGGTCGCCCGTCTCGATCTCCCGCAGCTCCGCGGTGCGCACCGCGAACGACACCCCCAGGCGCTCGAGGATCGCCCGGCGCTGGGGCGAGGCGGAGGCCAGTACGAGGGGGCGCGTCAGCCCAGTCAGGCGAGATCCCCGAAGAAGAGGGCCGCCTCGCGGGCCGCGGACTCCGGCGAGTCCGAGCCGTGAACCATGTTCTGCCCCATGTCGATTGCAAGATCGCCACGGATCGAGCCGGGCGCGGCCTCCAGCGGATTGGTCGCGCCAATCGCCTGCCGCGCCGCCTTGACCGCCTCGACACCCTCGAGCACCATCGCCACGATCGGACCGGAGGTGATGAACTCCACGAGCTCCCCGAAGAACGGCTTGGAGGCGTGCTCGGCGTAGTGGCGCTCGGCCAGCTCTCTCGTCACGGTCATGTGCCGGAGCGCGACGATGCGCAAACCCTTGCGCTCGAAGCGAGCGATGATCTCGCCGGTGAGCGAGCGGACGAAGGCATCGGGCTTTACGAGGATCAGCGTGCGGTCCATGGAGTCCTTTGAGATGGGGTTCTGATTACGGGTTCGTCAAGAGGTGGGGCGCGGACGGCCTGCGCCACGCGGCCTCGCGCTCGGCTTGGGGGCAGGCTCCGGTGTCCCGTCCTCGCTGCCGAGCTTCGGCTCGACGGCGGTCGCCGGCATCTCGCTCTCGCCGCTCGCCCGAGCCGTCGAGGATGAGCCCGCCGCGGCCGGCCGCTCGCGGCTCCTCGCGCGCCTCGCCGGCCTGGCCGCTGACACCTCGGCCTCGCAGTACGGACAGATCGTCCACGCCCGGTCGAGCGGCCTGGCGCAGTTCACGCAACGCTCCTTGAGCTTGCGCAGGCAGCTTGGACAGCGTATGAAGTCGCGCTCTATGCGGTAGTCGCAATGCGGGCAGAGGCTGTGGTCGAGCTCGTGAAGCCGAGCCTCCGCCGCCTGCACCTCCAGTTCGCGCTCACGCACGTCCTCCAGGTACTCCGGCGGGCGCAGGATCATGTAGACGATCGTCCCCACGAACGGGAACAGGGACGCGGCCGTGGCGCATCCGATCAGCATCGGATCGACGATCCGCCGGCGGGCATCCGTATACGTCCAGTAGATCAGCGAGAAGTACAGGACGAAGAGGAACAGGATCAACAGGTCGATGACGAGGCTCAAGCCGCTGCTTTCGATTCCGAAGTAGGCGATTGGTGGCATCGACAGCCTCTACGGGGCCCGTCGGGGGCCGCTTCCCGCGAGGACGCGCGAACCTGGACGGATTGATCCGGCGGGGAGCATCGAGCGGCCGAGTTTAGAGCCTAACCCGGAAGGAGCGTCCGTCTCGCGCGAGCGCCGCCTACAGGAACAGCCGGCCGAACCCGTAGCCGGCCGCGAAGAACACGAGGATCACGAGCGCGACGATCAGGGCGACCGCCCCGATCATCGCAAGCACCGACGGCCCATCCTCGTTCAAGCTCCTCCCCTCCCCTCAACACCCGACATGCTGGCCGATCGGAGATCCCGTCGATCTCCGATCGGTCCGCTCGCGCCGACCACGTCAAGGCCGGTCCGCAACCCGAGCTCGCGCGCGTGGGCCAGAAGATCTCCGACGAGGTATACAGAACCCGTGGCGAGCACCGCGCCGCCCCCCTCTCTGGTCCGCGCCCAGCTTTGGGCGCCGGCCAGCGCACGCGCCGGCTTGGGCTCGCACACCGCCTGCTCGAAGCCGAGCTGGCGGGCCAACGACTCAAGCGCCGCTGGTGAGAGCGCGCGCGGGCTCGGCGGCGCGGTGAACCATGCCCGCTCACACACGCCAAGCAGCCCGGCGAGCATCCCAGCGGCGTCCTTGTCCTCGAGCACTCCCAGAACCAGCGCCAACGAGCGCCCCTCGAGCAGGTCCGGCAATGACTCCACGAGCGCCGCCACAGCGGCGGGGTTGTGCGCACCGTCGAGCACGGTCAGCGGATCGCGCGCCGCCACCTGCAGCCGGCCCGGCATAGCCGTCTCCGCCCCCGCGGCGCGCACCGCGTCCTCGCGCAGCTCGATCCCAACCGATGCCAGATACGCCTTCCCCGCCACGCACGCGAGCGCGAAGTTGCCGCGCTGGAAGGAGCCACGCGCGCGCAGCTGGACATCCGAGGGCCAGTCTGTCGCGGTGAGCAGCGGCGCAGAGCGCTCGGATGCCGCCCGCCGAGCGACGTCGAGCACCTGTTCATCCAGGTTCGCGCCGAGCGCCAACGTCGCGCCCTCCCCGAGGACGGCGAGCTTCTCGGAGGCTATGTCTCGCACTGTGGGGCCCAGCCAGCGCGTGTGCTCAAGCCCCACGTTCGTCAGGGCGACCACGCGCGAGTCGATCACGTTGGTGGCGTCATAGCGGCCTCCGAGACCCGCCTCCACCACCACCACCTGCGCGCCGCGCCTTGACAGCTCCCAGAAGGCGGCAGCCGTGAGCAGCTCGAACTGGGTCACGTGGTCGTCCTCGGCGAGCGTGCGGTTGACCCGCTCGGCCGCCCACGCGGCGCGCGCGATGGCGGCGGCGAGGGCGTGCGTCTCGACGTCGTGCCCAGCGATCTGGACGCGCTCGGAGTAGGAAACCAGGTGGGGCGAGAGGTAGCAGCCGGTGCGCAGGCCGTGGCGCTGAAGGATCGCGGCGATCATGCGCGTTGTGGACGTCTTTCCATTGGTCCCGACCACATGGATCGAGTCGAAGCTGCGCTCAGGCGATCCGAGCACGGTCATCATGCGGTGCATCCGGTCCAGGCCGAAGCGCATCCCGAACAGCTCCAGCGAGCGCAGATGGCGCTCGGCGCGCTCGGGACTCCAGGGTTGGCTCACAGCGCCTCCAGCTCGGCGCGCAGACGCTGCAGGCGCACCCGCTCGCCATCCACAATCGTTGCGGGCGCCTTCTCCACGAAGCCGGCCTTTGAGAGCTTGCCCTGCACCCTGTCGATCTCCACGAGCAGCTTCTCCCGGGCGGCCTCGCGCCGCCGCTCCGCCGCGCCGAGGTCGAGTCCAATGCCTGAGAGCACCTCGACGGTCCCGCCCGGCACGGGAATCGACGCTACCGCCACGCCTTCGACCTGCACGTCGCCCTTGTGTGCATTGCCAGACAGGGCATCGCCGGACAGGTCCAGGCGCGCCAGGTGCGCCAGCAGCGGCGCGGTCGCCTCGTAGCCCTCGGCGCGCAGGCGAGCAGGAACGACGAGGCCGGCGCGCGCGCCCACCGAGTCCCGCCAACCTCGCACGAGCGTGACCGCCTCGATCATCCGCTCGAGCACCACCTCCGCCTCCAGGTCGATCAGGTGCTCTTGCGGGCGTGGATAGCGACTGCCCGCGAGCAGCTCACCGGCGCCGTCGAGGTAGCTCCAGAGCTCCTCGGTGACGAACGGGATCACCGGGTGGGCCAGGGCGACCGTCTCACGAAGCACATACAGCAGAGTCGCGGCGAGCGCCGAGCGCTCATTGTCGGCGGGCGCATCGTTGCCGGCCTGCCCGGGCTCACTGTCGCCGCCTGCTCGCGTGCGTATGCCCCCGCTGCTCGTTTGCCCCGACTGGTCCTTACTGTCCTCGGCGCGGTCTGGAAGACGGTGCTTGACGAGCTCCAGGTACCAGTCGCACAGCTCGCCATAGACGAAGTCATAGATGCCAAGCGCGGCGTGGGAGAAGTCGTAGTCCTCGATGCGGGCCGCCGTGTCCGCCTCGACCCGGGCGAGCCGCGAGAGGATCCAGCGGTCCTCGACCGTGCGCGGCCTGGGCTCCGGCGCAAGCGCGTCCGCGGCCCGCGTGCCGAGGCTCGCGTCAATCCGCAGAAGCGCGAAGCGAGCCGCGTTGAACAGCTTGTTGGCAAGCGCCTGTCCCTGCTGGACCTTCTCGGCCGAGTAGCGCACGTCCTGCGTTGAGGACATCGCCAGCAGACCGAACCGGACCGCGTCCGCGCCGTGGCGCTCGATCTCGTCAAGCGGGTCGATGCCCGTCCCAAGCGACTTGGACATGCGCCGTCCGTCGGGCGCCTGAATGACCGAGTGGATGTACACCTCGGAGAACGGCGCCTCACCCGTGAGCTCCAAGCCCATCATGATCATGCGAGCCACCCACAGGAACAGGATGTCCCTCGCCGTGGAGAGCACCTTCGTCGGGTAGAACGCCCTCATCTGGGGGGTCTGCTCCGGCCAGCCAAGCGTCGCAAACGGCCACAGGGCCGAGGAGAACCACGTATCCAGCACGTCCTCCTCCTGGCGCACGTGCCCGCCGCACGCCGCGCAGAGGTGGGGCGGGGTCACGGCCACATTGATGTGTCCGCAGGTCTCGCAGTAGTAGACCGGCAAACGGTGACCCCACCACAGTTGGCGCGAGATGCACCACGGTCGAATGTTCTCCATCCAGTCCAGGTAGACACGCCGGTGATTCTCCGGGAGGATCCTCACCCGGCCGTCGAGCACCGCCTGCGCCGCGGGCCCGGCCAGCTGATCCATGCTCATGAACCACTGCAGCGAGATGAGCGGCTCGATGCGCTCGCCGGAGCGGTGCGAGTAGGGCACCTCGTGCTCGTGTGCCTCGCGCCCGACGATGCGACCCTGGAGCTCGAGCGCGGCGACCACGGCCTCGCGCGCCTCCATCGCCGAGAGCCCCGCGAAGTGCTCACCCGCCTCGGCCGTCATGCAGCCGTCCTCGCCGATCACAGAGACCTGGTCGAGCTCGTGGCGGCGGCCGATGTCGAAGTCGTTGGGGTCGTGGGCGGGCGTGATCTTCAGCTGACCGGTGCCGAAGTCCATCTTCACGTAGTCGTCGGCGATGATCGGAAGGCGCCGTCCGATGAGCGGCAGGATCGCCGTCCGTCCGACCAGGTCGCGGTAGCGCTCGTCGTCGGGGTGGACCGCCACGGCGGTATCGCCCAGCATCGTCTCCGGACGAACCGTCGCAATCGTCACGGCGCCCCCGCCCTCCAGGTCGTAGGCGATCGAGTAGAGCGTGTCGGTCTCGCGTCGCTCCTGCACCTCGAGGTCTGAGATCGCCGAGCGGCTGCCCGGGTCCCAATTGACGATGTAGCGGTCGCGATAGATCCAGCCCTTCTCATACAGGGCCACGAACACCTCGGCGACCGCGCGCGCGTAGCCCTCGTCGAGCGTGAAGCGCTCTTCGGAGTAGTCGCAGGATGCGCCGAGCCGCTTGAGCTGCTCGACGATCCTCCCGCCATAGTGCTCGCGCCACTCCCAAACGCGCTCCACGAACGCCTCGCGTCCGAGCTGGAGGCGGCTCTTGCCTTCGGCTCGCAGCGCCTTCTCGACCTGTGCCTGCGTGGCGATCCCCGCGTGATCGGTGCCGAGGATCCACTTGGTGCGCATGCCGCTCATGCGGTGGTAGCGGATCAAGACGTCCTGGATGGCGCCGTTGAGCGCGTGGCCCATGTGCAGCGAGCCTGTCACGTTCGGCGGGGGGATCGCGATCGAGTAGTTCTCAGCCGCGTCGCCCTCCGGCTCGGGGTGCAACAGCCCGCTCTCCAGCCAGCGCGCGGCGATGCGCGGCTCGACCTCGCCCGGCTCAAAGCGGGTGCGACCTTCAAGCTCTTTGATGCGCTCGCTCATGGGAGCGTGAGTCTACGGCGCGATGGCGACCATGCGCGGGGGAGTCTCGCGGCCATGGCACTCATCCCTTTTCATGGACGACCGCGCCACATGTGGCGCGGTCCCCCGCCGCACATGTGCGGCGGGGCCGACCGGCGCATGCGCCGGTCGGTATATGAGGCGAGAAGGACTTAGGGCCCGCGAATCAATATATGACGGTCCGGTGCACCCGTCTGGCGGCGCCAGCCGCCACCCGCGATGCTCGACGTACTGCCTGGTACGCCTGCGCTCGCGTGCGGCGTCTGGCATCCACCATCCGAGCACCCCGATCCCGCCATCTATTGATTCGCGGGCCCTTACGCGTCCGGGTGCTTGCGCAGGTAGTCGACGAAGACCGGCCGCAGCGCCTCCGCCAGCTCGCCGTCGCCGCTGTGGAGAGCGTCTTTGATCGCGCCGCGCGCCGAGACGACGTCGAAGTCGGCCTCTCCAAGATTTCCGCTGACGGCCTCCGCCGCTGGAATCGTCTCGAGCAGCGACCAGAAGAACTTCACGTCGACATGCTTCTCGGCTCTGTGCATCGCGCGATCGTGCAACTCGCGCGTGGACAGCTGATCCAGATCGTCCTGCATACGTTCCCGGCAGCCTACGCCGACTCCTCGTGCAGCGAGCGCTCCTCGGGCTCCTCGGGGACCGCTTCCGTGACGAGCGTGGGCGTCAGACCCTTCTCCACCGTGTCTCTTGTGACGACGCACTTCTTCACGTCGCGGCGAGACGGCAGCTCGAACTGCACCTCGAGCAGGATCTCCTCGATGATCGAGCGCAACCCTCGCGCTCCCGTTTCGCGCTGCAGACCTCTTTCGGCGACCGCGAGGAGCGAGTCCTCGGCGAACACGAGCTCGATGCCGTCGAAGGCGAAGAAGCGCTGGAACTGCTTGACGAGCGCGTTGCGCGGCTCGGTGAGGATCGAGACGAGGTCATCGCAGGTGAGCTGGTGAACGGCGGACATGACCGGCAGGCGGCCGATGAACTCGGGGATCAGCCCATACTCGATCAGGTCCTCGGGCAGGCAGTGCTCGAAGATCTCACCCGTGTCGCGCTCCTGTTTGGTCTCGATCGCCGCGGCAAAGCCAACGCCGTTGTAGCCGATCCGTCGCTCGATCACCTTGTCGAGGTGTGCGAAGGCGCCGCCGCAGATGAACAGGATGTTCGTGGTGTCGATCGTGAGGAACTCCTGATGAGGGTGCTTGCGTCCCCCCTGCGGCGGCACGGATGCGTGGCTGCCCTCGAGGATCTTCAGGAGCGCCTGCTGAACGCCCTCGCCGGAGACGTCGCGCGTGATCGACGGGTTGTCGGCCTTGCGCGCGATCTTGTCGACCTCGTCGATGTAGATGATCCCGGTCTCGGCCTTCTTGACGTCGTAGTCCGCCGCCTGGATCAACTTCAGGAGGATGTTCTCGACGTCCTCCCCGACGTAGCCCGCCTCGGTCAGGGCGGTCGCGTCGGCGATCGCAAATGGCACGTTCAGGATTCGCGCGAGCGTCTGAGCGAGCAGCGTCTTGCCGCAGCCGGTCGGCCCGAGCAGCAGGATGTTCGACTTCTGCAACTCGATGTCGGAGTCTCCGGACTGCATCATCTGGACGCGCTTGTAGTGGTTGTAGACGGCCACCGAGAGCGTGCGCTTGGAGGCGTCCTGGCCGACCACGTACTCGTCCAGGACGTCGTAGATCGCGCGGGGCTTCGGCAGGTTCTCCAGGTCGAAGGCCGGCGGCGCCGCGAGCTCCTCGTCGATGATCTCGTTGCAGAGATCGATGCACTCGTCGCAGATGTAGACGCCGGGACCGGCGATCAGCTTCTTGACCTGCCTCTGTGACTTGCCGCAGAAGCTGCACAGGAGCTGCTCGCTGGAATCGGTGGGTCTCGCCATCTCGGGTGTCTCCTACGGACTGCGACCCCAACCTCGGAGCTAGTGCTCCGAGATGACGCGGTCGATGATGCCGTAGTCCTTCGCTTCCTCGCTGCTCATGAAGTAGTCGCGCTCGGTGTCCCTGCGCACCTGCTCGAGCTCCTTGCCCGTGTGCTTGGCGATGATCTCGTCCAAGCGCATGCGCACGTCGATGATCTCCTTGGCGTGGATCTCGATGTCCGTCGCCTGACCCTGAAAGCTCGAGGAGACCTGATGTATCAGGATCTTCGCGTTGGGAAGCGCCATGCGCTTGCCATGGGCGCCGCCGGCGAGCAGCAGCGCGCCCATCGACATCGCGATGCCGACGCAGATCGTCTGCACGTCGGGCTTGATGAACTGCATCGTGTCGTAGATCGCCAGACCGGCGTACACCGATCCGCCGGGCGTGTTGATGTAGATCGAGATGTCCTTGGTGGGGTCCTCGGACTCCAGGTGGAGCAGCTGGGCGACGATCAGGTTGGCGATCTGGTCGTCAATCGGGGTTCCCAGGAAGATGATCCGCTCGTTGAGCAGACGGCTGTAGATGTCGAACGCGCGCTCGCCTCGCGAGGTTTGCTCAACCACCATTGGGACAAGTGGGCTCATGGTCCTCGCTTCAGTTTCGCCTCAGTGGCCGGATTCCTTCAGAACGTGTCCCCATGGGGGCCTCTACCCAGGCTAGCGGTCCGGGGTCCACAATCGGGCCGGACCCGTTGCCGCCCCGTCCTGCGCGTCCTGCTCGGCCCCGGGCGTCCACAGCTTCTCACGCGCGCGGGCCTGCTCGATCGGGATCGGCCTGGCCTGGGCGGCGATCAACTCGACCGCCTGGCGAGCGGCGAGATCCTCGCGCACGTCCTCCAAGCGGGAGGACTCGCGCAACTCGCCCAGCAGCTTGTGCGGGTCGATCCCCTCGCGCTCGGCGGTGGATGCGAGAACCTCGAGCAGCTCCTCGTCGCTGGGAGCGATCTTCTCGGCGCTCACGACCGCGGCGATCACAGCCTCCCGGCAGAGCGATTGCGCCGCCTCTCCGGCCAGCTCGGCGATCAGCTCGTCCTCATCGCGCCCGGTGATCTTCAGATACGCCTCGCGCGAGATCCCGCGGTGAGAGAGGGAGTGGAGCATCCGCTCCCACATCTCCCGAGCCTTCGCCTGCACGAGCGTCTCAGGGATGTCGACGTGGGCGTGTGAGACCGCCGCGTCGAGCGCCGCCTCACGGAACTCGGCGTCCACGCGCTTGCCGTCGGCCTCACCGAGCCGCGTGCGGACGTCGTCGGTGAGCTCCGCCACCGAATCGAAGCCCATGTCGACGGCAAAATCCTCGTCAACGTCGGGCAGCTCCTTGTGCTTGACCTCCTTGACGGTCACGTCAAAGGAGGCATCACGGCCGGCGAGCTCCTGGCTGGAGTAGTCGGCTGGAAACGACAGCTCGATTGCGCGGGTCTCGCCCGCGCTCGCGCCCTGCAGGCCCTCCTCGAAGC
>CABEAD010000105.1_pt1 | contig 15624 bp, 11 predicted proteins | sample 3132311 | NCBI WGS metagenome assembly CABEAD01 (sample SAMEA5534342, study PRJEB31848) | metagenome | biome: tundra; feature: field; material: soil | place: USA | collected 2013-05 | depth 0.45 m
CCCCTACGGCGCCCCCGGGTCCGAGCGCCCGGCGCCCGATCGGGCGCCGGGCGCTCGGACCCGGGGGCGCCGTAGGGGACGGCGAGCGCGGCTGTGCCGATTCCCAGTGCAGAGCCTCCCTCTCCGAAGATGTCAGATGCCGATCGCATGCAAACGCCGATGGTAGACCGTAGCTAGTCGACACTGAATATGGTGACGTCTGGGTTTGCAAAAACCACGTGCCTCACACGAGACAAGCCAGGTGACGCCGGGCCGTGAAGGCGGTCGATCACGACGTAGCGAACACCGTAGCGGTCGTACAACACGGAGATCGCTGCGGGCGACGCCTGGAGGACCGCAGCGTCATTCAGGGCCAGCAAGCCTGGAAACGGCGTTTCGGTCTTCCCAAGCGATAAGTGCTGATAACCCTGGGGCGTGTAATCCCACGACTCTAGGAAAACACGGCGTTCAGAGAAAGCAGAATAGTAGAAGTATCGCGAGCTGCCACTGCTTCCAATGTCGTGGTTGTTCACGGCAATCACATCGGCCGATCGTGTGTGATCGCGAAGCCACACGAGGCCTCGCCACAGATCAGCCGTCATGCCGCGGTGGGATTCACTGCCCGACGCTTCGTACCCTGGCGCGCCGTGGAGCCAAGAGTCGATGGTCGGTGCGATCCGCTCGAACGACTCAGCGACCACACTTAGCGAAATCACGACGATCACACCCAGAACCAGCAAGCCGCGTAGTGGGCGCGCGGTGACTACCCGCACCCGCGCTCGCAACATCCAGGTGGTCAGGGCGAGTATGCAGGCGAGAAGCCCATACGCCGGCAAGAGCGCCAGAGGCGAACGGTCTATCCAGAGGCCAACGATGACAACCAGCACGCCAGCCGCACATACGAGGCCTGGCCGGAGGAGTTCCGCCCGGTCCAGTCGCAGGCCTCGCGTCACGGCGGTCACTCCTGCAGCTGACACCACGCTGGCCGCAAGAAAGCCGTAGACGACGAAATACGCCTCGCTGTCGCCGGGCACTGCGATCAGCACAAAGGGTGGCAGTGATGCCGCGAACATGCACAGTAAGAGACGCTCCGGCGATGAACGACTCTCACGTGGCCACCAACGGTCCCTGACGAAGAGGACCCCGGCGAGCGACAGAAACGCCATGCACAACACAATCGCTGCGGCCCCAACGGCAGCCAGGGCATACACCAGCGAGTGACTCGCACGCTGGTACACCGGCGCAAGACCCGAATAAGAGACGAAGTCCAACGGCTTAAAGGTCACTCCCTGTCCGCCACCGCGATAGAGGAGCATGTACCCAGCCGCGCCGGCGGCGCCAATGACCGCGAGCCCGCAGATATCGTCCACTGTCGTGGCCTTGACCATCAGGTCGCGGCGCAGAAAAACCCGCATCAGCGCGAATAATGCGAGTCCGCAGGCGAGTATCGGCACGACCGACGACTTCGCGCCAACCGCGCCCAGCGACAAGATACCGAGCGCCGTCCAGTGGAAAGCCCGCGACCGGTGGCTCGCGAGCGCGAGATAATCCACGAGCACGATCAGGACCGCAAGGAAAAACACCGCACCCAGCTGGTATGACGGGCTATACAGGCCGCCAAGGACCGAGGCACCGCCACCGGCGAGATCGTGCCAAGAGAAGTTCAGCTCCCCAGCGAAAAGGCCGATGGTGAGCACCACCAAGCCGGCGGCCCGGCTACCGCCCACTTTGCGGCCGAGCGCAAACAGCTGGACCCCGATCAAGCCGATCAAGACGGTCGGCTGCAGGCGCATCGCGATTGTAGCCAAGTCCAGTCGCGTTATCTGCGCCGTTGCCGCCATGTCAACATTTGCGAAGATGTGATAATGAAGCGACTGCCCGCTGACGCTTGGGTCCATGAAGGGCCAGTGGTGTAACAGCTCTGCGGCCAACGACACGTTGAAGATCAGGTCGGGGTAGTAGCTCGCGCTGCGGATATCGCGCGGCAATGGACTCGGGGCGAACAACCCCAGAAAGACGACAAAGGCCGCCCCGGCTGTCACCAACAGAACGGCGATTGCCACCTCGCGCTCGACGGGCGTTCGCAGTCTCGCCGGCCATCTTGACAACACCTCAGCGCGACGCTTCCAAAGCAGGGGAACAACCACGACGACGAAGACTGCAGGATATAGCGTAAACAGCCATCGCTCACCGACCGCTGCGGTAAGCACAAAACATCCGATCTCGATCGCCAAGCCCAGCGGCCAGGCGACAGCGAGGGTATCCGCCAGCGGTCGCCCTCCTTTCAAGAGTGCGAAGGACAATACGAGTCCGGGCACAATAGCAAATGCGATCTCGAAACAAACAAAGAGAAGCACTTCGCTCACCGTCACTCCGGAGATGAGCAGCGCCACGATTGCGATGATGGTGCACGTTCCGATGACCGCGATGGCCGCCGGACCACGATGCCGTTCTAGCGCGGTCGGCTCCGAAGCCACGGGCGGACAGTAGCATTCGAGGCAGTTGGTGTCGCCTCAGGTCACCTCCCGTCTTGGGTCCGTCCGGTGGAAACTCGGGGCGCCACCGGGACCTGCGGCGCGCCACCCATGGTAGACCCGCCGCTTGCTCAGCCCCGGCGGCAGACGAAGAAGCTGTTGGTTCCCACCGGATCTCCCTCGAACCAGATCGTCCCCGCCTTGAGCCCGACGCGCTCGAGGATCTCGAAGTGCGTGCTCACGATCTCGGTCAGCTCCCCCAGCGAGAACTCATGCTCGTGTGCGGGTGTGAAGGGAATGTTGCCGAGCCGGCTCTGTGGGGTGCTCAGCATCAGCAGGCCCCCCGGAGCCAGCACGCGACGGACCCCTTCCAGGAACGGGTGGACGGGCACATGCTCGAGCGTCTCCATGCTCACGACGGCGTCGAACGCGCCCTCCCCGAACGGCATGTGCGTCGCGTCCGCCACGACATACTCGCCGGTGCCGTCCGTGGCGCGCGCCGCGTCGATGCTCGCCTCGTCCAGGTCCACGCCGACGACGGCCGCACAGCGCTCGGCCATCATCCTGACTCCGAACCCCGCGCCGCACGCGACATCCAGCACGCGATCCTCCGGTCGCAGATGGCACATGGCGAGCTCGTAGTGATAACTCAGCTGGTCGCCCTGTGGAAACCGTCCCTGACCGCCAACCTCGAGCCGCTCTACCTCGCTGAGCATGGCGATAGCGCGGGCGCGCACGGCGGACAGCTGCTCGCTCGAGTAGACCGGCAGCTCCTCGTGGCGCTCGAACCGGAATGCCGGGTGCGACCCAAGCAGGAACTTGGGGTGCACAAGAAAGGGGTCCTCGTCACCCTCGATGAGGGGTCGCGCTCGGCGCAGCGCGCCGACACGAAACACGTCTACGCTGAGCTGGGGCGGGAAGTCGTCGGGCGTCTTGACTCCGTCGAGCTCACGCTCACAAGCCCCCACGAGCATCGTTGCCGCCAGGTCGAAGTCCGCCGCGAAGTGCAAGCCGTCAACCCGAAGGAGGAGAGCGTGGTCCGGCAGGTGCTCGACTGCCATCAGCATCCGGTCCAGGGGCGAGGCGTCGAAGCCGTATAGCACTCGTAGGTCGCCATCCAGGTCGGCCACGATCTCGTCCAAGCGTCCACCGCGGTCGAACGCTGGTGCGATCACACGGATCGGCGTCTCGGGGAAGCGATGGTGGGCTGAGCGGACCGTGTGAGCTACCGCCGAGGAGCCATTGAACTCGCGCAGGCAGAAGTCCTCGCCGCCCGCCCAGGAGCGAGAGCTTGCCTGCACGAGGATCAGTGCCGGACTTGGGCTAGTCATGCGAGCGGAACACGACGCCGGGCGCACGCCCCTCGAGGTGCGCCTCCACCTCGCCGGCGCGGTACGCCCGCTCCATGCGCTCGAATGCCGACTCGAGGACGTCGATCGTCCGCGCGATGTCGTCCTCGCTGTGGCTGTAGGTCGTGAAGATCGGTCCGCCGAACAGCACGCCGCGCTTGTGGCACTCCTGCAGGAACAGCCCGCGCAGAAGCGTCGAGGGCAGCCCATCCGCGTCACGGAAGGCGATCGCCGAGCGCGGCGGGTTGCCGGCCAGCTCGACGCCGAAGCTGACTTCGCCGGTTAGCCGCTCGATGCCCGAGCGCAGCTCGGCGCCCCGGGCCCAGATCCAGTCCAGGACCGGCTCGCTGCGCAAGACGCCAAGCGTCGCCGCGGCTGCTGCCAGCGAGACCGTCTCCCCGGAGTAGGTCATCGAGAAGAAGATCTCCTCGAACGCGCGCATCGGCTCCTCGCGGCCGACGACGGCCGACAGCGGATAGCCGTTGGCCATCCCCTTGCCGAAGCAGGCCAGGTCGGGGGTGAACCCGAACAGCTCCTGCGCGCCACCCAACGCGTAGCGAAAGCCGGTGACGATCTCATCGAGGACGAACAGCGCGCCGTGGCGGTGCGCGAGGTCGACCGCCCCCTGGAGATAGCCCTGCTCGGGCTCCTGGCCCGGGATCTCCATGATCACGGCGGCCACCTCGTGCTCGCGCAGGGCCGCGTCGAGCGCTCCAAGGTCGTTGTACGCCACGGTGTGGATCAGCCGGCGGTTGAACTCAGGCACGCCCGCGCTGAGCTCGGTCGAGGCGATGTACCAGTCGTGGTAGCCGTGGTATCCGGTGGCGATCACGTGCTCCCGGCCGGTGATCGCCCGCGCCGCGCGGATCGCGCCGTTGGTCGCGTCGGCTCCGTTCTTGGCGAAGCGCACGCGCTCGGCGCAGGGAATGATCTCAACCAGCAACTCGGCGACCTCCACCTCCAGCGGATGCATGAGCGTGAACGTCGTGCCCTCGCGGATCTGCGCGACGACCGCCTCGGTCACCGCCGGGTAGTCATAGCCGAGCGTGATCGGACCGAGTGCCATCGGATAGTCGATGTACTCGTTGCCGTCGACGTCCCACACGTGCGAGCCCTTGCCGCGCTTTAGGAACTTCGGCGAGACACCGTCGACGAACTGCGACGGTGCCTTGCTCAGCGTCTGGGTGCCGCCGGGGATCACCCGCTGAGCGCGCTCCCACAGCCGGTTTGACTCGGCGATCGAAAGCGACGCGAGAGCCGGCGAAGCCTCAGAGACGCTCCGCCTAGGCATGGTCCGCTCAGACATGTTCCCTAGACTAGCCCTCCTGTCCCGAGTTCTCGTCACCGGCGCGGCCGGCTTCATCGGCTCGCATCTGAGCGCCCGCCTCGTCGCGGAGGGTTTCTCCGTGCTCGGAGTGGACTCGTTCAGCGCGCACTACGACCGGCCCCTCAAGGAGCTGAACCTCACCGAGCTGGCCGACGAGGAGCGCTTCGAGCTCGTTGAGGCCGACCTGGCGCTGGCCGACGTGGCGGAGCTCATCGAGGACGTCGACGTCGCCTTCCACCTCGCCGCCCGCCCGGGTGTGCGCGACTCTTGGAGCGACTTCGCCGACTATGTCCACTCGAACGTCAACGCGACGCGGGCCCTGTTCGATGCCTGCGCGGCGGCCGCTGTGCGGGTCGTCTACGCGTCGTCGTCGAGCGTGTACGGCAACGCGGCCGAGCTCCCCGTCACCGAGGAGACCCCGCTGCACCCAGTCTCGCCCTACGGCGCGACGAAGGTCATGACCGAGGTGATGGCCGGCGCCTACGCCTCCTCGCTCGGCCTGGAGGCGATCGGGATGCGCTACTTCACGGTCTACGGCCCTCGGCAGCGCCCCGACATGGGACTCTCGCGTTTTATCGAGGCGGCGAGCGCCGGCGAGTCGATCAGCGTGTTCGGCGACGGCCTGCAGCTCCGTGACATGACCTACGTTGACGATGTGGTGGCAGCGACCGTCGCCGCTGCCGAGCGCGGCCGGCCCGGAGCCGTGTACAACGTCGCGTCCTCCGCGTCACGCTCGTTGCTCGACATCCTCGGCGAGCTTGGAGGGGTCCTCGGCAAGGAGCTGCGCCTTGAGCACGAGGAGCGCAAGACCGGCGACGTGCGCGACACGTGGGGAGACATCGGGCTCGCACGCCGCGATCTCGGTTACGAGCCCGCCACTCCGCTGCGGACGGGCCTTCAGCGCCAGGTCGCCGAGGCCGCGCGGCGGCGCGGCGCCCTCGCCGCCGGCTAGATGGCCCGTTTCATCGCCGAGATCGGCTCCAACCACAACGGCGACCGCGACCGCTGCCTGGAGCTCGTGGACGCCAGCGCGACCGCCGGTTGCGGGGCGGTCAAGCTCCAGGTCTTCCGCGTAGAGGACCTGTTCGCGCCGGAGGCACTCGCCCATCGTCCCCAGCTGGCCGCTCGCCGCGCATGGGAGCTGCCACTCGAGCTGCTGCCCGCCGTGCGCGAGCGCTGCGACGAGCGCGGCGTCGAACTGGGCGCGACGCCGTTCGGCCTGTGGGCGGTGGATGCGCTGGCCCCCTACGTCGACTTCTTCAAGATCGCCTCGTACGAGATCCTCTGGCATGAGCTGCTGCAAACCTGTGTCGCCACCGGCATGCCGGTCATCGTCTCGACCGGCATGGCCACGCTCGACGAGGTGGCCGACACGGTGCGGGCGGTACCCGGCGCCGATCTGCGACTGCTGCACTGCGTTTCCGGCTACCCGACGCCTCCCGAGCAGGCGAACCTCGCGGCGATCGCGACCATGCGCGAGCGGTTTGGCATCCCGGTGGGCTGGTCCGACCACACGTGTGAGGAGCGGGTTGTGCTCCGCGCGGTCGCACACTGGGGAGCGAGCGACGTCGAGTTGCACATAGATCTCGACGGCGCTGGCAACGAGGCCGGTGAGCACAACTGGACACCCGATCGCCTGACGTCGCTTATCGCCTCGCTCGAGCAGCGAGAGAGCGAGCCCGACGGCGACTCGACGCTGGACGGCGACGGGGTCAAGCGCCCGATGCCGGTCGAGCAGCCCGACGTCCCCTGGCGGGCTGACCCCGTCGACGGTCTGCGCCCGCTGCGCTCGCTGCGAGCGGAGCTGAGCCGAGCCTAGAGCGCGGCCCGGTGGACGGCGTTCAGTGCGCGAAGCTCGGGCTCACGATCGAGGAGGGCCAGCACCTCACGGAAGCCGAACGGCGCGCGCGCGTCGTCTTGGAGCCGGTCATAGAGCACTTTCAGGAGTTCCAGGTCCGATGCATAGTCGATGGTCCAGCGCTCATCCCCGAGATCCTCGTCGGCCTCCAGCACGGCGACGTCGAAGCGCTCGGGTCGGCGCCAGATAAACGGAGTGACGTGCTCGCGCTCGAAGGGATCCGATGCCTCGCGCCACGCGGTGGCGAGCGTCGCCGCCGTGAACGTCTCGGCGTCGAGCCCGTCGGGGTAGCGCCGGTAGCCGCGCTCGCGGCCGATCGCACCGGTGGCCACCGACACGTACGCGTCGGCAGGCAGGGCAAGCGCCATATCGAGCAGGAGTCCGACGACCTCCGGGTCGATGAGTGGGCAGTCGGCGGTGACACGAACGACCCGGTCCGCGCTCAGCGCCTGCGCGGCCTGGTGGAAGCGATCGAGCACGTCGTCCTCGCTGCCGCGGACGGAGCGGATCCCCTGCTGGCGGCATAGCTGAGCGATCGCCTCGTCCGACGGGAGCTCAGAAGTCAGCACCACCACCTCCTCGATTGCCGGCACAGTCCTCAGGCGCTCCACTATGCGGATCAGCGCGGGTCGTCCTGCAAGAGGCTCAAGTACCTTTCCAGGTAGCCGCGTGGAGCCCATCCGCGCTTGAACAAATGCCATCGTGCCCATGAATACAGCCAATACGCTAGCGAGCCGGGCCGCCGCGACGGCTCCGCTCGTCATCGTGCTTACAGACGGTGGGCCGGTGATCGGCCTTGGTCACCTGGGTCGCTGCCTGGCGATCTGGGAGGAGCTCGACGGTCGAGCTGCGTTTGCGGGGGAGGGCCTTGGGAGCGCCAACATGCTCGCCGAGCGTGGTGTGGCGGTCGTGGCGGCGAGCGCACCGGCACCCGTCGTGCTGATTGACCGGCCCAAGCCGACCGGAGTCGACGAAGTCGCCCGTCTGCATGCGGAGGGTCGACGAGTCTGCCTGTTGGACGACCCGGGTGACGGACGGGCCAACGCGGATCTGGTGATCGATCCACCCACCGGGCTTGCGTGGCCGCGCGCCGGCGGACGCCGCCTCGCCGGCTTCGAGCATGTGCTGCTGCGGCGCGACGTGCGAGAGGCGGCGGGGCATCCACGTTCCGCCGTGGACGTCCTTCTCAGCATGGGCGGCAGCGATCCCGAGGGACTCACGCCCGTGCTCGCACAGGCGCTTCAAGCCGCGGGCGCCTCGGTGCTCAGCGTGCTCGGACCGGCGTACCGGGGACCCGCTCCCGTGGGAGAGGTGCTCGAGAACCCCGACGACTGGCCCGGCGCGCTGGCTGGGGCTCGACTGCTGGTGGGCCGCTTCGGCCATACACTGCTCGAGGCTGCGCACCTGGGGACGCCAGCGCTCGCGGTAGCCACGAGTGAGCGTGCCGGGGAGGAGGCCCAGGCGTTCGGCGCGAATGGAACGGCCGATGCGATCCGCGTCCACGGGGTGGACGACGCGGGAGGCGTGGCCGAGCGAGCGCTCGCTCTGCGTGCCGACCCCACGCGCCTTGCGGCGATGGCCGCTCGTGGCCGCGAGCTCGTCGACGGCCATGGCGCGGCCAGGGTGGCAGCCGCTCTGCTGGAGTTGGCGTGAGCGGCGCGCTCGAGGGGCGTGTGGCGCTGGTGACCGGCGCCAGCCGTGGCATCGGCCGTGCGATCGCGCTTGCCCTTGCGCAGGGCGGAGCCGATGTCCTGGTCAACTACCGCGAGCGCGAGGATGCCGCCGCCGAGGTCGTACGGCAGATCGAGGCGCTGGGTGGTCGCGCATCGGCGGTGCGGGCGGATGTGACGGCGCGCGAGCAGGTCCGCGCAATGGTCTCGCGCACCGTCGAGAGCTTGGGAGCGATCGACATCCTCGTGAACAACGCCGGTTTGTTACAGCAGAAGCCATTCACGGAGATCACCGACGAGGACTGGGACCGGGTCCTGGCGGTGAACCTCAAGGGCGTGTTCGTCTGCTCGCAAGAGGTGCTCCCGGCGATGCGCAGCCGCGGCTCCGGACGAATCGTGAACATGGCCTCCTCCGGAGGCCAGCTCGGCGGGACGCTCGCGCCGCACTATGCTGCCAGCAAGGCTGGGGTCATCAGCCTCACGCGGTCACTCGCTCGGCTCGCAGCCCCCGATGTGGCTGTCAACTGCATCGCGCCGGGACTGATCGACACCGAGATGACACAGGCAGAGATGGCATCCGAGACCGGGGCGGAGAAGCTCCGGCAGATCCCCCTTGGCCGAATTGGAGCCGCCGAGGAGGTGGCCGCAAGCGTCGTGTTCCTAGCCGCGGCGGCCCCGTATATCACCGGACAGACGATCAACGTGAACGGAGGGCTCTACCTTGGCTAGTCGCACAGCGGACGGTGCGATGCTCGGCGCGGACGCCATCGCGGACGCGTTCGTGCGTCATGGCATCGAGGTGATCCACGTCTTCCCCGGCGGAACGATCGCGCCGATATTCGAGTCCGCGATCGCTCGCGGGATCGAGATCTTTACGGCCCGGCACGAGCAGGGCGCGGGGTACGCAGCGCTGGCGGCCGCCCGGCTGCGCGGTGGCCCGGAGGTCGTGATGGTTACCTCAGGCCCCGGCGTGACCAACCTGGTTACGTCGGTAGCCGACGCCTACTTCGACTCCACGCCGCTCGTTGTGATCACGGGTCAGGTAGGCACCGGGGACATGCGCGGCGAACGTCCCGTCCGTCAGCGCGGGTTCCAGGAGGTCGACACGGTGGGGCTCATGCGCCCCATCACCAAGGCCCAGATCCTTCCGCTCCACCCCGACGAGGTGCCCGAGGCAATCGAGCGCGCATTCCGCGAGAGCGCCGAAGGTCGGCCCGGTCCCGTACTCGTGGATCTGCCCATGAACGTGCAGCGCGGCGAGCTAGCCGCGGGGCAGTCGCTCGCTCGGTCGCAGTACGTGCCCCCGGAGCTTGACCCCGAGCGACTCGACGCCGTAGTCGATCGGCTGCTTGCAGCTCGCCGCCCGGTGATCGTGGCCGGGCAGGGCGTCCTGATCGCACGAGCGCACGAAGAGCTGCGCCGCTTGGCGATTGAGCGCGAGATACCGGTCTCCCAGAGCCTGCTCGGCCTCGGCGCGTTCCCCACGAACCATCCACTGGCGCTCGGCTACCACGGCCATACCGGCAACCAGTACGCAGGTCGAACCATCCACGAGGCCGACCTCGTGCTGGTGCTGGGGTCGCGCCTCGACGTGCGCCAGACCGGCAGCCTGCCTGACCAGTTCGCGCCGGGCGCGGAGATCGTGCGCGTGGAGCTCGATCCGGGCGAGCTGAGCCATTCGCGCGTGCGTGCCGACATCGCTGTGCTCGGTGACGTGCGAGAGGTGCTGCTCGGCCTGCTGGAGCGGCTGGAGGGATGCCCCGCGGCCGATCTTGGCGAGTGGCACCAGCGCATAGCTGGGTGGCAGCGAGAGTTCGCTCTCAGCTGGGAGAGCGATGGCTTACTGAAGCCTCAGCCGATCGTCGAGATCGCGAACCGCCTCACCGCGGGTGCGGACGTGGTGTGCGTGACGGGCGTCGGCTGCCACCAGCACTGGGCCGCGCGTCACTTCGACTTCGACTTCCCGCGCCGTCCGCTGCTCACCTCCGGCGGCCACGGCGCGATGGGTTACGACCTCCCGACCGCCATCGGCGCCCAGCTCGTGCGCCCCGAGGCGACGGTCCTGTGCTTTGTTGGGGATGGCTCGTTCCAGATCAACATCCAGGAGCTTGCCTCGGTGGTCGAGCGGGACCTGCCCGTGAAGCTGGTGGTGCTCGACAACCACCGTCTCGGGATCGTTTCGCAGTTCCAGCTCCAGAATTGGGAGGACGATCCGACGTGTGGGCGCAGGTGGAACCCCGACTTCGCCGCTGTGGCGCGATCGTACGGGATCCCGAGCTGGACGATCGAGCGTCACGAGCAGATTGAGGACGCCTTGGCGCAGGCTCTCGCCACCCAAGGGCCCGCACTCGTCCACTGCCTCATCGATCCGGAGGAGGACATCGTGCCGATGCTGCTCGGCGGCCAAACGATGGACCGCATGTGGCCGTACGAAAGCTGAGCACGACCGACGATCGCACGCTGCTGGTGGTGAGCGGCGGGACGGAGGCGGTTGCGGGCATCGACCGCGCCCGCGAGATGGGCCTCTATGTGGTGGTGAGCGACGGCGCGCCGGACGCACCGGGGCTCCTCGCTGGCGACGATCACCTGCTGGCCAGCACCTACGACGTCGAGAGTACGGTCGCGGCTGCCCGACGCTACCACCGCGAGGTGCGCAGGATCGACGGCGTCATCTGCATAGCGTCCGACGTACCGCTCACGGTCGCCAGCGTGGCCGCCGAGCTAGGTTTGGATGGCGTCCCGGTCAACGTTGCCCGTCTTTCAATGGACAAGGTCGCCATGAAGCGTCGCTTCGCCGAGTGCGACGTCGCGATCCCCTGGTTCGCCGAGGTGGCCACCGCCGCCGAGTTGCGCGAGCGTGTGGCCGAGCACGGATATCCGATCGTGGTCAAGCCGGTCGACAGTCGCGGCGCACGTGGCGTCCTGCTGGTCCGCGATCAGGAGATCGATCTCGCCTGGGCCCATGAAACGGCGCGACGCGAGTCGCCGAGCGGCCGAGTGATCGTTGAGGGTTTCCTCGAGGGCCCGCAGATCAGCACCGAGTCGCTCATCGTCGACGGCGTCGCCCACACGGTCGGCTTTGCCGACCGCAACTACGAGCATCTCGACTGCTTCGCGCCTTATGTCATCGAGAACGGGGGGGAGCTGCCGAGCAGACTAGCGCCCGACGAGCAGGCCGCAGTGCGCAAGCTCGTGCAGCAGGCCACCGAAGCGCTGGGGGTCCGCGCGGGGGTGGTCAAGGGCGACATTGTCCTCTCCGACGGCAGACCCACCGTCATCGAGGTCGCCCTGCGACTGAGCGGTGGATACCTCTGCACCCACGAGATCCCGCTGGGCACTGGTGTCGACTTCGTCGGTCAGGCGATCCGGATTGCGCTTGGCGAAACGCCGACGCCCGACGACTTGCGGCCGACTCAGAACGTCGGCGTCGCCCAGCGCTGGATGTTCCCGACGCCCGGACGCGTCCGCCGGGTAACAGGCGCAGAGACGGTCGCCGCTCGCCCGGAGGTCGCCCTGTGTGAGGTCCGGGTCGCCGAGGGAGACGTTCTCTCACCGGTGTCCAGTCACAACATGCGTGCGGGTGTGGTGATCGCCACCGGCGCCACGCGGGAGCAGGCGGTCGAGCACGCCCGTCGCGCGGTGGCGGACGTCGGGATCGAGACCACGCCAGTCGGGGACGACCACGAAGTCTGAGAGGGATCCAGGCGGGCTGTCTTAACTGGCTAGGCCAGCGCGGTGGACGCGACCCCGGGGTCGCTCAGCGCACGACGCCAGCGTGCGCGCAACATCGGCAGGAGCGCCAGCCAGAGGGCGGCGAGAGACACCGCGCAGAAGGCGCCCACGCCGAACAGGCCGCTGGGTTCGAGGACCAGCTTGAGCACGATGACCGGGACCGTCCACGCGACTATCGGGAGGTAGCCCGGCGCCAAGACCTCGCGCGCATAGCGAGCCTTTGAGATCTCCACGTGGCTCAGCGCGTAATGCATCCACAGCGGTACGCCCACCCACGCGGGGATGACCGTGCCCCAGATCACCCCGACGGTGCCCCACGCCGAGGCGAGGCCAATCGAGAGGCCGAGCGTCAGGACCGCGCCTATCGCCGTGAGCCACACAAAGATCCGGATGCGTCCGATCCCAACGATCGCGGCTGAGAGCGTCCCCGTGTTGGCGTGGATGAGCCAGTACGAGACGAAGATCTGGGCATACACCGCATAACGGCCGTAGCCGTGGCCAATCCAGGCATCGATGATGGGTCGTGCCAGTACGAGGATCAGGACCGCGAATGGGACTGTGAGCACGACCCCGTACAGCGATCCCACGAGCACCAGTTCCCGCAGTCGCGCTCCCTGGTCCTGTGCGGCCAGTCGCGACGATGTCGAGATCAGTGCCGACGCGATCAGCCCGCTGATCATGCGCACCCCGTTGTGTGGTCGCAACGCGACTTCATAGATGACGATCGCCGCGGCACTCACGAAGGCCGCCACGACGATGCGGTCGGACTCGTATACGAACGTGTCGGCGAGACCCATCAGGAAGAGTCCCGCTCCAAACCCGGCCGCCGGGCGCAGGTGGGCGCCGCGCCAGCGACCAAGGCCGCGCCGCAGCCCGAGATGCGGCCAGGCCAGCACGCCGGCGATCACGCCCTCGAGTACGAGTGTGGCGCCGAAAATTGCCGTGAGCAGGGGCACCGAGTGCGTCGACTCGCTCACCACGAAGATGAGGCCGAACGTCAGTACCGAGGACGCCATCTGGATGACCGCATTGAGGTCATAGCGCTCCAGGCCCTGCAACGCAGCGGTGCCCATCCGCGAGGGCCAGTAGACGAGCGCCGTCGCCGCCGCTACCAGCAGGGTCGGCACGGCCTCCGAGTTGGTCGCGGCGGTCCCGAACAATGCGTGCCCCGCGAACACGCCAAATAGCGTGAGCGCCACAGCCACAGCGACGCCGATCCCGACCAGCAGGACCATCGAGGCACGCAGGATCGAGCCGAGCATCTCCTGGTCTCCGGTGGCGCGATGCTCGGCCACGTACTTCGTCACGCTGGTGCCCAGGCCAGATTCGACGGCCGTGAAATAGCCGGTCAGCGTTGTCGCGACCATGAACAGGCCAGTGGGTGCCGCGCCGATGCGGTCGACCAGCAACGGCAGCAACGCCAGTGCCACGAGCCCACGCACGACTGTCCGCAGTCCTGTCACGACCGTGTTGACCGGGATGCTTCCTCCCCGCCACACCCCGTCCGGGGAGCGGCCGCGCCATCCCCGCCGCACCGCACCCAAGAGCGAGCTCATGCGGCCAGCATACGAAGACCCTCGGCAAAGCGATCGGGGTCGAAAGGCCGCGCATAGCGAGCCAGGCGCCGGCCCAGATCGTGGGCAACGGCAAGAGCCTCCACGGGCTTCTCCAGAAGGTCCTCTGCCAACGACGCGAAGTCCTCGGCCCGCTCAAACATGCCGGGAGCGCTGTCCACCCAGGGCGACACCAGGTGCTCCTCCCGCACCCACCGCGGCGCGGGTCCGAGCCACATCAGGACCGGCAGCCCGAGCGCAGCTGCTTCGAAGGCCACCGAGGAGGCGGAGGAGATCAAGATGTCCGTCCTCGCCGCCGCCGCCGAGAAGGAGCCATCGTTTGCGATCGGGATATCGAGCCCGTGACGGGAGAGCAGGCGCCGGTAGTACTTGCTGTCCTCGGCTGGGTGCGGGCGCAGGCGGAGCTCGACTCCTGCGGCTGCCATGCGCGCGAGACCAGGGGCGAGCACATCCACAAACGTCTCGCAAAACGCCGCGGGAGCCGTCGGTGTGTCCACCGCGTTGCTCGTCGCGATCAGCGCGCGCCGCAAGCGAACCACCGGCGGGCGGGGCCCCGCCGCCGTAACCCCCGGCACGCCGACGGGCAGTAGCATGGGCTGCGGCTCCGGCCACCCTCGCGTCTGCTCCGCGCTGCCCTCGCCCCATGCGAACACCACGTCTGCGTGCCTGTCGCCGCCGTCGAACTCGCGATGCGCGTAGATGCCGTGTTGGATCGCTCCAACGCGGAGGCCCCGACGGTGCGCCCAGGTGATCAGCAGCCGGGAGGACCCGAGCGCGGCGGTTGGGAGCAACAGCGCTTTCAGCTCCCGCGCACGCTCGATCCGGGTGAGCGCGGCGACCGCATAGGCCAGTTCACCAGCCGCGTCGCTGAGCAGCCTCGCAGTGAGCACGGCTAGAGCGCGGTCCAGCCCAGGCTCGCACCCGAGGTCGAGCCGCTCCGGCAGGCGCACCGGCGGCGCGGGCGTGACACCGCGCGAGCCGAACGTGGCGAGCATCGGAAGCCTGCGCCGAAGCGAGACGACGGCACTGTTGCCGTAGTCGAGACCTGGAAATGGCATCGTCCCAACGCCCGCCGCGCGCAGGTCGGTGCTGGCGATCGCGTCGAGGGCAAGTATCAGCTTGCCTGCCGCGACCGCTGCGACGCGAACACGCGCCGGCTTGGAGACGGACGCGAGGATCCGCATGACAGGTCGCATGGCCGCTCGGGCGGCCCTTGAGCCCGGAACCTCGGGCGGCGTCGCGTATGGCGTCGCGGCAGGGTCCAGTCCCATGCCCGCCCGTACGCCCATGACCAGCGCGGGCGCTGCCGCTGGGTCGCAGGCGAGCTCGCCGGCCCCGTCGAGGGCGCGGGCAAGCGTCCACCCGCGCAACAGCCTCGCGGTCTCCATCCGCAGCCGGTACTCGGCGAAGTCGATCAGGGTGTGCCCGGAGAGCTCGATCGCCGCCACGGCGGGGTCTGCTCGCACGGCGGCGAGCAGCTCGCCGATCCGGTGCTCGGCTGCGCTGCGCTGCTCCCAGCTCTGGAGCTCATCGAACAGCAGCCCTTGACGATCGGCCATGTCTTCCGCCGCCATTCTGTCGAACGCAACCGTGAGGTCGCCCGCCCGAGGCGCGGGAAGCCAGTTATAGAGTCCCGTCTCATCGGCCCTGCAGACCACGAT
>CABEAD010000107.1_pt1 | contig 15506 bp, 17 predicted proteins | sample 3132311 | NCBI WGS metagenome assembly CABEAD01 (sample SAMEA5534342, study PRJEB31848) | metagenome | biome: tundra; feature: field; material: soil | place: USA | collected 2013-05 | depth 0.45 m
CGTCGAGGCCGACCATGCCGTCAGCCGGCCACACCATCATCACCGTGCCGTGGCCGCCGCCTCCACGCAAGGTTCGGCCGCTTCCGCGAGCGAACCGGTCGTGATGCGCTCGAGCTCCCAGCCGGTCACGGTCGCGGCGCACAGCAGTGCGGGACACGCGCTCGCCGGCGACTCGGGCAAGGGCCACCTCGGCAAGAAGGCGAAGATCGCCGTCCCGACGGCCACCGCCCCGACGACCGCCGCGGACACGACGCCGGCCGCGCCGAGCTCGACCGCCGGCTTGCCCGTCAAGCCTGCCGTTCCGCCGGTCACGCAGGTGACGACCGAGACGACCCAACTGCCGTCGACGACGCAAACCACGCCCGCCAACCCGAACGTCGGCGAGGAAGTCACGACGACGAGCACCACGACGACGACGACGCCACCATCCACAACCGAAACGACTCCGACGCCCCCGCCGGCCCGCGAAGGCACGGGCAGCCCGACGCCGGGGATCGTGGTGGGCGGCTCGTCCCAGCCGACCACACCGAGTTCGGGCGGCGGCCAGGCGAAAGGCCCGGAGACGCCCGACGCCGAACCGCCGCTCTCGCGCTGAACGCCTAAAGCGCCCTACCCAAACGCGAAAGTCTTCAGGGGCCTTTCGAGCACACCGGAGTTCGCCACCGGCTTGGAGACGCTCGCCGATTCGACGCTCAGCATCTCGATCACGACCCCTTCACGCACGTCCGGCCGTTCCGGCAGCAGCATCACGTCGCGCCCGTACACCTTGCGGCCATCGACGAGAACGCTGTAGAGCACCTGATAGCCGACGAGTGAGGAGCTGATCCGTGTCCGGCCCTCCCCTTCCATCCTGAGACCCGCGAAGCGCCCGGCGAGCGCGCGCTCGTAGCCTGCGGAGAACACGGGCAGCTCGCCGGTCACGCTCCCGTGGTAGGGCGCCACGCGCAGCGGCGCCACAGCGTAGGAGTCCTCGAGCCGCCCGTTCGAGCGGCGCGCGACCTTCACGTACCCGCCCGGGTCCGGCGTGGTGCGGTAGAGGCCCCTGTACTTGAAGCTGAACGGCACCGGCCCGCCGTGGGAGAAGCTCGAGTCCAGCAGCGTCAGCACGGTCCCAACGGCCAAAGCGAGCAAACCGACGCCCACGGCGATCACGATGGCGCGCGCCGCGTGGCCGGCCGCGTGCCAGCGGGGCGCCAGCAGCCGCCCGAGCGTGGGGCCGTACTGCGGCTTCAGTGGCACCGATGGCACAGCTTTCAGGGTCTGTGCCAGAACATCACTCGCCGATCGAGAACAGGGCCTCCAGGTCATGCCTGGAGAACGCCGCGAACGCGACCATCGTCTGGGTGCGCGCTACTCCGGAGAGCTTGCCGATCCGGTCGGTGACCACGTCGGCGAGCTGCTCGTGGTCGGGGACCCGCACGATCGCCACGAAATCCCACTGTCCCGTCACCGAGTAGGCCTCCGCCACGCCCTCGATATCGGCCAACTCACCGCCGAGCGTCGACAGGGCGTCGCGCTCGGCTTCGATCAGCACGACCGCGTGCGTCATCGTCATGGCAGGCGTCTCCCAGCCCCCGCGAGCGCGGCGTCCACCTCGACTGCGGTGTAGGAGCGATCCGGCACGGTCGTCCAATCATAGGCGGCTCCCGGCCCCGCTCGTTGGACCCCTGTTACCGGCGGGCGGGGTTAGCTGGAGCTCAAGCAGACCTGGCGCGGCTCAGTCCGAGCCCGAGCGTAAGGCCGAGAGCCCCGCCGGTGAGACCCGCCAGCCAGCTCACCTCCGGGCGCGCGAACGGCATCGCGAGCAGGACCGCCGCGATCGCCGCCGTGCCGATCAGGTCCCCCTCGTAGTAGTCGCCCGCCCGCGCGGCCTGCAGATCAGGGGCCACCCAGGCCGCGAGCAGCGCCAGCGCGGCGGCGTTCGCGCCGCTGAGGACCGGGAACGCGTAGACCGCCTCGGCTGCAAGCGCCCCAGTGATGCCGGCGGTGAAGAACAGCGCAAGCACGACAAGCGGGCCGTGACGGCGCTCGATCAGCCCCCCGAAGATTGCCAGGGCGAGCAGCGTCGCGAACATCAAAAGCCCGCTCGAGAAACCGCTCCCGTAGACGAACTGACTCGTCAGCAGACGCCACCAGTCGCCGTGCAATGGACCCGCTACCACAAGCTTTCCAAGGTTCACGTAGGCGCCCTGCGAGGCAACCCACACCCCACAGCTCCCCGCCACGAGAGCCATCGTGGCGTACGGTGGAGTGTCGACGCGCACGCCGGCGATCTCCCCGCGCCGCAGGCGGCCGAGCGACCGGCGCCGCAACAACCCGCGCCGCGCCGAGCGCGAGCCACGGTCACGTGGCAGCTTCGGCGCGCGCCTGCGCAGCCGGTGGCCGCAGTAGGGGCACTCCGTGATGTACGGGCTGACCTCCGATCCGCACTTCTTGCACACCACGAACAGATCAGCGCCTGAGGGCATCGGTCCATTCTAAGGTCCTATCGTCCTCTCCCGGCAGTGCCGCCGGAACGGCTCCGGCGATAGAGTGCGATCACCCTCGTCAGCGACCAGCAGGCGCCGTGCGGCCGCCCCGGCGAGGGGGTACCAGCGACTGCCAAAGGAAACTGATCGATGCAACTCGGCTACGAGAAGAAGCTCTACATCCTCGCCTGCGACCACCGCGGCTCATTCCAGAAGAAGTTCTTCGGCATCGAGGGAGACCCGGATGCCGAGCAGACAGCGATGATCGCCGACGCCAAGCACCTCATCTTCGAGGGACTGCAACGCGCGGTGGCCGGCGGAGCCGACGCCTCGGTGACGGGTGTGCTCGTCGACGAGCAGTTCGGCGGCTCGGTGCCTGCAGAAGCCCGTGTGCAGGGCCTGAAGCTCGCGATGCCCGCCGAGCGCTCGGGGCAGAACATGTTCGACTTCCAGTACGGCGACGACTTCGGCGCTCACATCGAAAGCTTCGACCCGGACTTCACGAAGGTGCTCGTCCGCTACAACCCCGACGGCGACGTCGAGAGCAATCGCGAGCAGCTTGGAAAGCTGAAGCGGCTGTCCGACTGGCTGCACGCCAAGGACCGCAAGTTCCTGTTCGAGCTGCTGGTGCCCGCCGAGGAGGCCCACTTGCAGGCGGTGGACGGCAGCGCCGACCGCTATGACGCAGAGCTCCGTCCCGGCCTGATGCGCCGCGCGATCGCCGAGATCCAGGACGCCGGCATCGAGGTCGACATCTGGAAGATCGAGGGCGTCGACGAGCGCGCGGACTGCGAGATGCTCGCCGCCCAGGCCCGCGGGGGCGGGCGCGACGGAGTGGTGTGCGTCGTGCTCGGACGCGGAGCCGACGACGCCAAGGTCGACCACTGGCTGGAGCAGGCCGCGCCGGTGGAGGGCTTCGTCGGATTTGCGATCGGGCGCTCGATCTGGTGGAACCCGCTGAAGGAATACGTCGACGGCAAGATCGAACGCTCCGCCGGCGCCGCGCAGATCGCGGAGAACTACTTGCGCTTCGTCAACGTCTACGAGCGCGCCGAGGGCAAGACACCTGTCGCGTAGAGGCCGCCGTCAGCCGGTGGGGAGATCGTTGCGATGAAGATGCGGCAGAGCCTGACGGAGCTCGAGCGTGCTTTCGCGAGAGAGATCTCGATGGAGCGCCATCGGCGTGCGTCTCTGAGGCGCACCACCGAGCAGCGCGCGATCAAGCGCGAGGTGGACAGGCGCCACAAGCGCGGCTCGGTTCGCTTCGTGCTACTCGTGCTCACGCTCATCATGACCGCGGCGATCGTCACGGCGGTCATGTTCCGCACGCTGTACCTGCTGCTGAGCTGAGCGGCGAGCGTCGGGTCGGTCGGGGCGGCGCGCCGCCCACACCAGCGCTGACTCGACCAGCGCGTCGCTCAGGAGGAGTCGCGCAGCCTGTCCAGCGCGGCGTCGACCTCAGCGTGCACGTCCTTCTCGGGGGCGTCCCCCGCGCCCTCCTCACGCTGGATCTCGACGTAGATCTCGGTGCGGAACACCGGGACGTCCTGGGGAGCGTGGATGCCGATGCGCACCTTCTCGCCGGTCACCGACAGCACCGACACCTCGACGTCGTCGCCGATCATGATGCTCTGGTTGGGCTTGCGCGTCAGAACCAGCATGGGTTGCACCCTTCTCGTAGGCCATGGGCGAAGAGCTGGATCACCCCCGGGTCTCGCCTTATCGCAAGCATAGTGTCCCCGCCGGCTGAACGTGGGCGTGCCCTACGAGGGCAATCTTCGAGACTCGCCACTGTTGCAGAAAGACGCGGATGAGGGGCGCTCCAGCGAGTCGTTGGCGCATGCGCTAGTCTCCCGGGCCGTCCATGGCTCGTAGATCCTTGCGCCCGCATCTCAACCAGATCCGCAGCTGGGTACGGCAAGGCCGTACCGACGCCTGGGTGGCCCACCAGCTCGAGGTCACCGTGCAGGAGATCGAGCAGTTCAAGCGCCAGAACGAGCTGGCCGGCGACGAGGGGCCTGCGGCCGGCGCCGCCACGACGGTCGCCTACCCCGAGGAGATCGACCTCAGGGCCGAGGACGACGAGCTGATCGCCGCCGAACTGGAGGCCGCTATGGAGGCCGAGCGGACGAAGGCCGCGATGGAGGCGGAGCGAGCAAAGGCCGATGCGGAATCCGACGCCGAGAGCGAGGGTGACGAGGCGGGCGCGCGCACCGGTCCCCCCCGCCGCCGTGGACGCCGCACCGATCGGAGATCGGCCAGCAGGTCACCTACCCGCGAGACGGGACCCCTGGAGGGCACCTTCGACCATGGCGAAGAGGGCTACGGCCTGTGGCTGGACCCGGCGGTCCAGGACAACCCCGTCTACGCAGAGCACTGGGCGGGACACCGGCCGGTCGAGGTCACGATCGAAGAGGACCAGATTGTGATCAGGCGCGTCGGCGACGACGACTAGGACACTTCTGAGCGGCGCGATACTGCGTCCTCAGTACCGATCGGAGATCGGCCAGCGTGCGTAGCACGCCACGCGAACTGCCTGTGCCCTTCAGGGTACGTCCTTGTCTCGCTTGCCCAGAGATGCCCTAGGAGCTCTCGTATGAAAGTGTCGCTATCGCTCGGCGGGGATGAGCCGCCCGCCCGCATAGTCGGAAGCCTCGCGAAGGTAGCGCGCGAAGGCCGCGTCCACGACAACGCCCGAGTCCCACGCCCATGGGTCCTCGGGGGCGATGTCCATGGCGAGCCGCAGGCACCATGACGTGTCGTGTCCGTAGAGCTCGGCGAGCTCCTCGGCGGAGAACCGGCCGCCCAGGCGCCTGCGCAGCTCGGCGACGAGCGTGTCGGTGATGCGCTGCAGCAACGGTCCGCGCTCGGGCGCGGCCTGCATGAGGCGCCGCTCGCCGCGCTGCCATTGGTAGATCGCGCTCTCGAACCCGGACACGAGACGCGAGGCTAGCAGCGCTCTCCCCGACCGCTGTGCGCGTGGCCCTTTCAGTTCGCTGGCAGGCCGCTCACGACGTAAGCCTGCTCGCCGGGGCGGATCATTCCGAGCCGCCGGGCCTCCGCCTGGAGCGTGCCCTGACTCGAAAGAGCGGCGTGCTGCTGCTGGAGCAGGCGATTCTGACGTTCAAGCGCGAGCACCTGGGCGCTGTCGTGCTTGGACTCGCGCCAAGTCGAGAACAGGGAGACGCCGGCGCTCAGATACAGGTAGACGATCGCCGCCACGACGCATAGCATCGCCAAGCGCCCGAGCCGGTCCCAACGCACGCGCGCGACCGGGCGCGTGGCGAGGGGACGGCGGGAACGGAGAGCTCTGGCTGTAGAGGCAGACGCGGCAGGCATACCGTCGCATTCGCTCCCGCGGGCAATCCTCCTGCACGCCGCGCTCCTATGGCACGCGATCGCGCTACTCGCGCGCGCCCGCCGACCCCGCTCGCGCCACAAGGCGCGAGGTCGCTGCGACGATGGCGTGGACCCTCAGCTTCGGAACACGGCGCATCCTGGGAACTCGGCGTCTGCGCCGAGCTGCTCCTCGATGCGCAGGAGCTGGTTGTACTTCGCCACCCTGTCCGAGCGCGAGGGCGCGCCCGTCTTTATCTGCCCGCAGCCAGTGGCCACCGCGAGGTCGGCGATCGTGACGTCCTCCGTCTCGCCGGAGCGGTGGCTGATGACAGCCGTGTAGCCCGCCTCGCGGGCCATGGCGATCGCCGCGAGCGTCTCGGTGAGCGTGCCGATCTGGTTGACCTTGATGAGGATCGAGTTGGCAACGCCCAGATCGATGCCGCGCTGCAGACGCTCGGTGTTCGTGACGAACAGGTCGTCGCCGATGAGCTGCACGCTCGGGCCGACGCGCTCGGTGAGCGTCTTCCAGCCGTCCCAGTCCTGCTCGTCCATGCCGTCCTCGATCGAGACGATCGGATAGCGACCGGCGAGGTCCGCCCAGTAGTCGGCCAGCTCGGCGGCGCTGAGCGTGCGGCCCTCGTGCTCGAGCACGTAGGCACCGTCGCGGTAGAGCTCGCTGGTGGCAGGGTCGAGCGCGATCGCGACATCGGAGCCGGGCTGATAGCCGGCCGCTTCGATGCCCGCCATGAGCATCTTCAAGGCCTCCTCGTTTGAGCCGAGGTCGGGGGCGAAGCCCCCCTCGTCGCCGCCGGCGGTGGATAGGCCGCGGTCGTGGAGCGTGCGCTTGAGCGCGTGGAACACTTCGGCGCCCATCCGCAGGCACTCCGAGAACGTGGGGGCGCCGCACGGCACGATCATGAACTCCTGGAAGTCGACCTTGTTGTCGGCGTGGACGCCGCCGTTGAGCACGTTCATCATCGGCACGGGCAGCACGCGGGCGGCCTCTCCGCCGAGGTAGCGCCACAGCGCCAAGCCCTCCTCGGCCGCCTGCGCGTGGGCTGCGGCAAGCGACACTCCCAGGATCGCGTTCGCGCCCAGACGCGACTTGTTGGGCGTCCCGTCCAGCGCGATCAGAGCCTCGTCGAGGCTCTTCTGGTCGGAGGCGTCCAGGCCGGCCACAGCGGCGGCGATCTCGCCGTCCACGTTGGCGACGGCGCGGGTAACGCCCTTGCCGAGCCAGCGCTCGCCGCCGTCACGAAGCTCGGTGGCCTCGAACTCGCCGGTCGACGCCCCCGAGGGCACGGCTGCGTGGCCGTGGGCGCCCGAGCGCAATGCGACCTCGACCTCGACCGTGGGGTTGCCCCGGCTGTCGAGGATCTGGCGGGCGTGGACTCGCTCGATTTGGCTCATCCGCTAGACCACGCCGGCGCTGCTCGGGCCGGTGCTATTTCTTGGTCGTGGTGGCGGGCGCCGTGGTCGTCTGCGCCGGTGTGCTTGTCCGCGGCGTGGGGACACCGGTGCCGGCGCCGGGAATCGCGGGCGTCTTGGGCGCCTTGTAGGACTTACAGTCCTGCACCACATAGCCGGTGCGGCATTCGGTGCGCCCGGTCCACTTCTTGCGGAAGTTCTTGACGAATTCGCTGAGCGCCTTCTGCTGGGTCTGGGCACTGAGCTGCTGCTGGATCGAGGACTGCACCTGCGCGAGCGTCTGCCGGCTCGCGGGGAGCGTCTTCTTCACTTCGAAGATGTAGTAGCCGAAGGGCGTCTTTATCGGGCCGCCGAGCACGTTCGGCTTGGCGCTGAAGACGGCCGCGTCGAGCGACTTCTCCTCCTGACCCTTCACGACTCCCGGGAGCGACCCGCCCGAAGCCTTGCTGACGGGGTCGATCGAGGTTTTCTTGGCGACGCTCGCGAAGCTCGTGCCGGACTGGACTTCCTGCTTGGCCTTTTCAGCGGCGCCCTGGGTCTTGGTGAGGATGATCAGAAGGTTGCGTCGTTCCGGCTGGCCGTACTGCTGCCTGTGCTGTTCGTAGTAGGCGGCGATTTCCTTCTGGCCGGCCTTCTTGCCCGCGTTCTTTGTGACCTTCTGCTGGATCTTCGACGAGAGCATGTTGAGCTTCACGCGGAGCAGCAGGTCGGAGATCGTCTGGCCCGAGCTGGCCAGGAACTTCTGGAAGTCGGCTTCCTTGGGGAACTGCTGCTGCTTGATCTGGTTGAACTGCTTCTTGACTTCGGCATCGGAGACTTTCACGCCCTGGTCCGATGCCTCGCCGATCACCCAGTCAGAGGAGATCAGGAAGCCGAGCACCTGCTGCTTGAGCGCGGTGTACTGCTGTTCGCACTGCGCCTTGAGCGTCGCGGCTGTCGGCTTGGGCTGGCCCTTGGCCGGCTTCGGCGCGGTCGCTTCCAGGTGGGCGATGCACGCCGTGTAGCTCGGGGGGTCGGGAGCGACCGGCTTGGGCGCTGTGCTGCCGGGCGCCGCCGCGGAGCTCGAAGACGCGGCAATCGCCACCCAGTGGTTGAACGTGTCCTTGGTGATCGCTTTGCCGTTCACGCTCACGACGGCGTTGCCGGGGATCCCCCCGCACGCGGTTAGCGTCAGAGCGGTAAGCAGAACGGCGCCGAGCGCCGCAATTTGACCCGATAGCTTGGACACGACGCGGGCACTCTAGCGGAAAGTTCCCAAGTTGTGCTTAACGAGTTCCTTAACCCCGGCTAAGACCTCGCGCCGCCTCTTGCGAGACGCCCGCCGGCGGGCATGCGCCCAATCAACGGTCCAACGCGCGGCCGGAGTCGGCGGCTACGCGGTCACGCGGCCTCGCGTGTGACCGCCAAAAGCACGTCGGCGGCCCGCACAACTGTCGGAAATCGCTCCTCCCCCTCGCGGGGAACGCGCACCGACACCTGGGAGCGCCCGGATTCGTACAGCGCCTCGGGGAGCTGTTCGTGCAGGCGCTTGGCGCCCGCGGAGTCGAGCTCGATCGGGGTGACCGCGAGCCGGTCGCCCCGGAAGCTCACAGCCCGGGCGCCGGCTTGGCCGAACTTGATGCGGGCGCGCTGCAGCGCAAGCAGGTTGCCGAGCGGCTCGGGGATTGGGCCAAAGCGGTCCTCCAGCTCCTCGCGCAGGCGTTCGACGTCAGCGACCTCCACGGCGATGACGATGCGCCGGTGGATCTCGATCTTTGCCTGCTCGTAGGGGACGTAGTCGGCGGGAACGTAGGCATTCACGTTGACGTCGAGCCGCACTGGCTCGGGGAGCTCTCCGTCCCGCTCGGCCGAAGCGGGTCCCGCCTGGCGGACGGCCTCGTCGAGCATCTGCATGTACAGCTCGAAGCCGAGCGCCGCCACGTGGCCGGACTGCTCGTCGCCGAGCAGGTTGCCGGCGCCGCGGATCTCCAGGTCGCGCATCGCGACCTTGAAGCCGGCGCCGAGCTCGGTGTAGTCCGACAGGGCCGACAGCCGCTGGGCGGCCTCGGGTGTGAGCGCGGCGGCGGAGTCGTACAGCAGGTAGGCGTAGGCGCGCTCACGGCTGCGTCCGACCCTCCCACGGATCTGGTAGAGCTGGGCGAGGCCGAACGCGTCGGCGTGCTCCACGATCAAGGTGTTGGCCTGCGGAATGTCGATGCCCGACTCGATGATCGACGTGCACACGAGCACGTCGGCGTTGCCGCGCAGGTAGTCCATCATCACCGCCTCCAGCTCCCCCTCGACCATCTGGCCGTGGGCGACGGCGAAGCGAACTCCGGGGCACAGGGCGCGCAGCCGCTCCGCGGTCTGGTCGATCGACTCGATGCGGTTGTGCAGGAAGAAGGCCTGTCCGTCTCGCTCGCGCTCGCGCAGGATCGCGCGCTTGACGAGCTCCTCCTCGTACTCCCCCACATAGGTCTTGATGGGCCGGCGCCCCTCCGGGGGCGTCTCGATCACGGAGATTTCGCGCAGACCGGCGAGCGACATCTGCAGGGTGCGCGGGATCGGGGTGGCGGACATCGAGATCACGTCCACCTTCAGCTTGAGTTGGCGCAGGAGCTCCTTCTGCTTGACCCCGAAGCGCTGCTCCTCATCGAGGATCAACAGGCCGAGGTCCTTGGCGCGCACGTCGCGCGAGAGCACCCGGTGGGTGCCGATCAGGATGTCGACGCGCCCCTGGGCAAACCCTTCGAGCGCTGCCTTCTGCTCGGCTTGGCTGCGAAAGCGCGAGACGTGCTCGACCGTGAGCGGGTAGTCGGCCAGGCGCTCTGAGAACGTGCCGTAGTGCTGCTGGGCGAGGATCGTGGTGGGCACGAGCATCAGCACCTGCTTGCCCTCGGTGGCCGCCTTGAAGGCGGCGCGCAGAGCGACCTCCGTCTTGCCGTAACCGACGTCGCCGCACACGAGCCGGTCCATCGGGCGTGGGGCTTCCATGTCGGCCTTGACGCGCTCGATGGCTTCGAGCTGGTCGGCGGTCTCCGTGTAGGGGAAGCGCTCCTCAAAATCCCTCTGCCAGTCGGAGTCGGGCTCGAACGCGTGGCCGGCGCGGCGGCGGCGCTCGGCGTACAGGCTGAGCAGCTCACCGGCCAGCTCCTGGGCGGCGCGGCGCGCCCTGGCCTTCATCGTCTCCCAGCGCGACCCCCCGAGCTTGGAGAGAGGAGGCCCACCCACCCCGCCGTCTGCGCCGCTTGCACCGACGTAGCGCGAGATCTTGGCGAGCTGGTCGGTGGGGACGAACACCCGGTCGTCGCCCTGGTATTCGAGATAGAGATAGTCGCGGGTGACACCCGCCACGGTGCGAGTCTCGAAGCCCGCGAAGCGCGCGACCCCGTGGTCCTCGTGCACGACGATGTCGCCGGTGCGAAGCTCTGTGAACGAGCGCAATGCCCCGCGCCGGGCCGGACCGGCGCCGGCGAGGCCGCCGGGCGCAGATCCGCCGGGACGCTCGGCGCGACGACGGCGCAGGAGGCGGTGCTCGGGGAACACGGCGAGCTTCAACGAGGGCGCCACGAATCCCTCGCGCAGCGACGCGGTGACGAAGCGCAGTGACGGCTGCAGCGGCGCGCGCGCGAGGTCGATCTCCTCGCCCAACCAGGAAGCCTGCAGGCGGCCGAGGTTGTAGGCGGCGCGCTCGCCTTCGCCGCGCCTGGGGAACGCGACGAGCGTCCGGTAGCCGGAGCGCACGAGCTTCTCGAGCTCGGGCTCGGCCTCGGCGAGCGAGCGAGCGGCCGTGTCGGCGGCCTGGGCGCGCAGCTCGATCTCCTGGCCGCTGGACATCGAGGACAGCCAAGTCCGCGCTCGCGCTGAGACGACCGCCTGGACCTCCTCCGGGTTGACATACAGGTGGTGGGCGTCCTCGCTGGCGAACGCCGCGCACACGTCGCTCCAGTGGTCGCTGAGCGCCGGGGCGAGCTCCTCCTCGGCCGCGACGATGAGCTCTGCGTCGGGGCCGATCAACTCGAAGAGCGCCCGGAAACGCTCGACCGGCAGGAGCTCGGCGATGTCGGGCCTGCCACTCGAGCCGTCGTCCTCCCCGCCCGCGAAGGCGCCGGTTGCGGCGGCGATCTCGGCCAGCTCGGTGGTGCCAACCCGGTTGCGGTGCTCTGGCGCGAGCTCGGCGGCAGGCGCTATCTCGACCTCCTCAATCTCATTGAGCGAGCGCTGGGTGAACGTGGAGAACCAGCGCAGCGATTCGATCTCGATGTCGAACATGTCCACGCGTACGGCCCGCTCCTCGGTGGCGGGGAACACGTCGAGCAGGCCTCCGCGCAGCGCGAACTGGCCGCGCTCAGCCACCTGGTCGACGCGCTCGTAGCCCGCGCCGGCAAGCTCGAGGGCACACTCCTGCAGGTCGAGCAGCTCGCCGACTCGCAACGTGAAGGAGTGCGGACGCAGCTCCGGGTCGGGCACCTTCTCGGAGAGGGCCACGGCGGAGACGACGACGACGGGCGGCTCGGAGTCGGCGTCGCTCGACGCGAGCAGGGCGTCAAGCGCCGCGACGCGCAGCCCGACCAGGTGCGGGGGCGGGGTGAGATGGGACTCATAAGCGACGCCCCGAGAGGGGTAGAAGCGCACGCGCCGGGGGGCGAGCCACGCGCGCAGATCACCCGCCAGGTCGCGGGCGGCACGGTCGTCTCCGACCACGACGAGCGTTGGGCGCTCAGCGCGGTGGTCGGCGAGCGCCGCGATCACATAGGGACGCAGCGAGGAGGACACGAACGCGCGGCCCCCCTCGCGCGCGAGCTTGGCGGCGGCGGCGTCCTGGTCGATCAGGCCGAGCAGCGAGCGCAAAGCCATCGCCTACTCCTCTGCTCCCATGGGGAGCTCGCCTACGCCCACCATTACTCCTCTGACCCGAGCGCGCGCTCCGGCATTCCCAGCACGACACGCTCGACCGCGCTGCAGGCGTTGTCGATCAACTCGCGCACCTCCGACGGGGGCTCGCGGAATCGGGAGAGCACGTAGGAGGAGACGATCTCGGGGTCGGTCGAGCTGGGCCTGCCGACGCCGACTCGCACGCGCGTGAAGTCCGCGCCGCCGAGCTCGCGCTTGATCGACTTCAGGCCGTTGTGGCCGGCCAGGCCGCCGCCGAGTCGCGTGCGCACCTCGCCGAACGGGAGGTCGATCTCGTCGTGGACGACGAGCACCCGCTCGAGCGCCAGCTTGAACGAGCCGCGAGCAGGGCCGACGGAGCGGCCGGCGTCGTTCATGTAGGTCTGGGGCCAGAGGAGCGCGACGCGCGGGCGCGCCCCGTCGGAGTGGGCGGCCACCCGGCCCTCGGCGATGCGGCCACGGAAACGGTCCTTGGGGCGCGGAAGCTCCCAACGCAGGGCGAGCGCGTCGGCGACCATGAAGCCGACGTTGTGACGGGTGTGTGCGTGCTCGCGGCCGGGGTTGCCCAGCCCGACGATCAGCCAGTCGATGGCCGCGCCGCCGCCGAAGAGCTTCAGGAGCTACTCCTCGGAGGAGGAGCCGCTGTCCTCTGCGGCTGCCTCGCCGGACTCGGCGCCGGCCTCGCCGACAAGCTCTGTCTCGGCCTCGATCTCGGCCTCCTCCTCGACCTGCAGTCGCGGCGCGGACAGCGTGGCGACCACGGTGTCCTCGTCGTCGAGCAGCGTGACACCCTGCGGAGCGGCGATCGCGGCGAGAAGGAACGTGTCGCCGATCTGCATCTCGCCGACCTCGTGGACGATCGACTCGGGGATCGCGGTGGGGAGCGCTTCGACGTTCAGCTCGCGCACCAGGTGCTCGAGGATGCCGCCTTCCTTGACTCCCTCGGTCTCCTCGACGCCTGCGAGCTCGAGCGGCACGACGGCGTGGATCGGCTCGTCGAGGCGCACGCGCAAGAGGTCGACGTGAGTCGTCTGGCCACGCACCGGATCGCGCTGGGCCTCCTTGAGGACCACCGGGGTGGGCTCCGAGCCGTCGACGCTGAGATCGACGACGGCGCCGGAGGAGGCGAGCGCGAGGCGCAGCTCGCGCGCGTCGACGCTGAAGCTCAAAGACCCTGAGCCGCCGCCGTAGAGCACCCCGGGAACGCGGCCGGAGCGGCGCAGGCGGCGCGCGGCGCGCGAGCCGTCGGGATCGCGAGCTGAGACTTCGAGCTTGGTGGTGGTGGAAGCCATCGGAAGGTCGAGGACTTTAGCAATCCGCTTCGCTTGGGATCGGCGCGCCCAGGGACAGCAGGGCGACGGACACGCCGGAAAGGAAGTTGCCGGTGCGCTTGACCTGGAAGCACTGGACGACCGGGAGGCGTCCGATCACGGTCCACGCGACGCGCGTCTTCCCGTTGGCGCCCGTCAGCGAGTAGGCGGTGGCGGCGCTCAGCAACAGGATCTTGACCGAGCCGGAGCGGCGCAGAGTAGCGGCGTTCGCTTTGACGCTCGCGACGCAGGAGGGACTGTCACGGCAACCGGCGAGTTGCGAGAGCATTGCGCGTTCATTGCCGGCCGCCTCGGCCTGCAATACCGCGAGCACGTCGTCGCGTTCCACGTTCTCGGTCGAGAGGAACCGCGCGAGCAGAGCGCTGATGGCGAGGAACAGCACCAGACCGAGTGCGATCAGCGCAAAGCGCGGGCCACGCGAGCGCCGCGCGGTGCCCTTCGGGGCGGCCACGGGCGCGGTGCCCGTCGGGGCGGCGAGGGACACTCAGAAGAGCTGGTTCTCGCCGCCGAACACTTCGCTGACCGAGTCGTCGGTGAAGATGCGGCGGATCGAGTCGGTCAAGAGGTCGGCGCAGGGGAGCACACGGATGTTCTCGGGACTGCCGGGGCGTGCCGGGATCGTGTCGGTGACGACGATTTCCTTGAGCCCCGACTCGGCCAGGTTCTCGAAGGCGTTGCCGGAGAGGACGGCGTGGGTGGCCGCCGCGTAGACGCTCGAGGCGCCCGCGTCGAGCACCGTGCGGGCCGCCGCCTTCAGGGTGCCGGCGGTGTCGATCATGTCGTCGACGATCACGGCCGTCTTGCCGGCGACGTCACCGATCACGTAGGCGATCTCGGCGACCTGCTGGGCGGGGCGCTCCTTGTCGAGAATCGCGAGCTCGGCGCCGATCTTCAATGCGAACTTCTTGTTGAGCTTCACGCGGCCGGCGTCGGGGGCGACGACGACGAGGTCGGAGAGGTCGAGGTCGGCGAAGTACTGGGTGAGCATGAACAGCGCGGTCATGTGGTCGACCGGCTTCTGGAAGAAGCCCTGGATCTGACCGGCGTGGAGGTCCATCGTGAGGACCCGGTCGGCCCCGGCGGCCTCGAGCATGCGGGCGACCATGCGCGCGGAGATCGGCTCGCGGGGCGCTGACTTCTTGTCCTGTCTGGAGTAGCCGAACCAGGGCGTGACGGCGATCACGCGGTGCGCGGAGGCGCCGACGGCGGCGTCGATCAGGAACAGCAGCTCCATGAGCGAGTCGTTGGCGGTGACGCCCGTCTCGGGGTTGCCGCAGGTGGACTGCACGATGAAGACGTCGGCGCCGCGGATGGACTCCTCGTAGCGGCAGTAGACCTCGCCGTTGGAGAACGTCTTGAGCGTCACGGGGCCGATGTCCACGCCGAGCTTGCCGGCGATGTCGACGGCGAGCTGCGGGTTGGCGCGCCCAGAGAAGAGCATCAGCCGCTTGTCGTAGTCGATCGGCAGGCTCGTCGGGGACAGCTGCGTGCGCGTGTCCATCGCGCTCATATCACTGCGGAGTGTAGAGACAGCCCGCGACGTGCCGGCGTCACGACTGGCTCTCGCGCCGATCGGCATAGCCCTCGACGTTCTCCTGGCGCGCTCGTGCGACCGCGAGGGCGCCGGGTGGGACGTCCTCTGTGACGACCGAGCCGGCGGCGGTGTAGGCGTCGTCTCCGACCGTGACGGGCGCGACGAAGGAGGTGTCCACTCCCCCGCGGACGCGACTGCCGATCGCTGTGCGGTGCTTGGAGCGGCCGTCGTAGTTGGCGGTGATGGTGCCGGCGCCGAGGTTCGTGTGTTCGCCGATGTCGGCGTCGCCGATGTAGGAGAGGTGCGGGATCTTGGCGCCGGGACCGACGTCGGAGTTCTTGATCTCCACGAACGTGCCGGCCTTGGCGCCCTCTCGCAGGACGGCGCCCGGACGCAGGTAGGCGAACGGCCCCACGGTGGCGCCCTGCTCGAGGGTGGCGTGGTCGAGCCAGGAGACGCGCACGACCGCGCCCTCGCCCACGAGCGAGTCGATGAGCGTCGTGTGGGGTCCGACGACTGCGCCGCTGCCGGCGC
>CABEAD010000119.1_pt1 | contig 14852 bp, 13 predicted proteins | sample 3132311 | NCBI WGS metagenome assembly CABEAD01 (sample SAMEA5534342, study PRJEB31848) | metagenome | biome: tundra; feature: field; material: soil | place: USA | collected 2013-05 | depth 0.45 m
ACAAGCTCGTGCAGCTCAAGGAGCTCTGCGACAGACTGCGTCACGAGTACGCCTACGTCGACGCCGACGACGTGCACGCCGCGGTGCGCTCGCTGCTGAAGCTCCTACCGAGCTTCACGGCCGCCTACGTCCAGTGGCTGGCCGAGTACGGCGTCGAGCTCAGCTGACGCTCCCGGACACCTCATCCCGGTAGCACCCCATCAAGGGGGGAAGGGCGAGCCGGAGGTCCGCCTTCTGCGCTGGGGGCTGACCCCGCCGTGGGCGAAAGACGCCAAGGGCGCCTACAAGATGATCAACGCGCGCATGGAGACCGTCGCGAGCAAGCCCGCCTACCGCGCGTTGATCCCGCGCTCATCGCACCGCGCGCTGCAGATCGCCGATGGGTATTTCGAGTGGCAACGGCCGTCGCGGTCAAGTGACCCGAGCAAGCAATCCAGCCTGGATGCTTCGTGCGCGACAGCCATGGATCGAACACTAGTTCGGTGGATGGACACTTGCCCAAGGGGTCCCGACCACCGCCTGCGAGAATGGTTGCTCCTGCGAAATGTTGCAGGAAGCGTTTTTCTTGCAGGATTAGCCCGTCCTGCGTATAATATGTGACCTGCAATGGTTTACAGGACGCGGTATTGATGCAGGCAACGGCCCTCGCAACCGAGCGCGAAGCGTATCGCCGGCTTCCCGAGCTGCTCGCCGAGCTGCTCGGCGAAACGGACACCCGCTTTGACGTCGAAGAGCCAGCTAGCTCGCACTCTCGCGGCCCAGATCTGCTCGTCTCCGATGCACGTGGGCGGCGATGGGCGGTGGAGATCAAGTCCTCGAGCGGGCCCGGACGGGTCGCGGACGCGGCCCGGCAGCTGCGTGAGTATTCCCGCGACGACGCGGTGGCGCTACTGGTCGTCCCCTACATGTCCTCCTCCGGCGCACGAGCTGCAGAAGAGGCAGAGCTCAACTGGATCGATCTGTCAGGCAACGCCCACATACGCGACAGCGACCTCTACGTTCACGTACAGGGGCGACCCAACCGGTACCGCTCGCCCGGGCGCCCGTCCTCGCCTTTTGCTCCCAAGAGCGCTCGTGTTGCCCGCACGCTGTTGATTGACCCCAGCCGCTGGCGGCGACAGAGGGACCTCGTCGAGGCCACCGGCCTTGACGACGGTAGCGTCTCGCGCACCGTGCGCCGACTCGATGACGAGTTGCTCCTTGAGCATCGTGATCGCGAGTTTCGCCCGCGCGACCCCGATTTGCTTCTCGACGCCTGGGCACAGGACTACCGCTTCGACCGCCACGAAATAGTCCCCGGTCATCTGAGCGGCAGCGGAATCGAGCTTGCCCGCAGCCTCGACGAGCAACTTGGTTCGCTGGATGTCCGCCACGCTTTCACCGGCCTCCCAGCGGCATGGGTCCTCGACCACTTCGCGAGCTTTCGGCTCAACACCGTCTACATCGAGGGTGACCCGCACGACGTCGCTGAACGCATCGGCATGCGGACCGGGCAGAAGGGATCCAACATTCAGCTCGTTGCACCAGACGACGTCGGGGTCTTTACCGGAGAGCAACGACAGGACGGCCTCGAGTGCGTCACGCCCGTGCAGGTCTATCTCGATCTGCTCCATCTACCCGAGCGCGCCGATGAGGCCGCCCGCCATCTGCGCACCCATCACCTACGCCAGCATGCCGACTCCGGATAAGCCCCGCCAGATCGGCGGCTACCGACGCGAGGAGACTGAACAGGTCGAACAGGCCTGCCTCACCCTCGCCGTGACTCTAGGCGCACTTCTCGGGCAACTATGCATCGTCGGCGGACTGGTCCCGAGCCTGCTCATCGACCAGCAAATCGGAGGGGATCCCGAGAGCGAAGAGGGTCATTGCGGCACTAACGATCTCGACGTCGGGCTCGCCGTCGCGTTGCTCGACGACCAGCAGTACAGCGAGATCAGCCGACGACTGCGTCAGGAGGGCTTTGAGCCCGACGTCAACGACCGCGGGAACCCCACCCCGCAGCGAGCGAAGAAAGCCCGCTCAGCCACTCAAACCCGGAACGTCCGCCAAGCCGAACTCACCTACGATCATCCACGGAGCCTCCAAACATCGCGCCGGTACAGGACCGCCTCGCCCAGCGCCCTCGGCGGACAGCGTTCGGACGGGCGGCTGGTAGGACGAGACCTACTACTACTACTACTAGCGAAAGGCTGGAACAGCCATGAAGCACCGCAAACTGGCCAATCTCGAGGTCTCGGCCCTAGGGTTGGGATGCATGGGGATGTCGGCGTTCTACGGTTCCGCCGATGAAAACGAGGCGATCGCGACGATTCAGCGTGCGCTGGAGCTCGGGATCAACTTCATTGACACGGCGCAGCTGTACGGGCCGATGACCAACGAGGAATTGGTCGGACGCGCGATTAAGGGTCACCGAGACGACTATGTAATCGCGACCAAGTTCGCGCGCCGGATGGACACGGCGACACCCGGTGACATGTCCACTGTCGGTCCGCTCGATGGCTCGGCCGATCACGTCCGCAGCTCGATCGAGGGCTCGCTCAAGCGTCTCGGTACCGATCACGTTGACCTCTACTACCAGCACCGCGTCGATCCCAACGTCGAGATCGAGGAGACCGTCGGGGCGATGGCGGAGCTCGTCGAGCAGGGCAAGGTCCTGCATCTCGGCCTCAGCGAGGCGGCGCCAGAGACCATTCGTCGCGCACACGCCGTGCACCCGATCACCGCCGTGCAGACTGAGTACTCACTCTGGACCCGCGACCCGGAGGCGGAGATCCTCCCCACCTGCCGCGAGCTCGGGATTGGCTTCGTCCCCTACTCGCCGCTCGGGCGTGGCTTCCTCACCGGTCGCTTCAAGTCACCGGAAGACCTCGACGAGAGCGATTTCCGACGCAACTCACCTCGCTTTATGGGAACGAACCTCGATGCCAACCTCAAGCTCGCCACCAAGGTCGAGGAGATCGCAAGCGGCAAGGGCATCACCGCCGCTCAGCTGGCGCTCGCCTGGGTGCTCGCGCAGGGTGAGGATCTCGTGCCGATTCCTGGCACCAAGCGGCGCACCTACCTGGAACAGAATGCCGCGGCAGCCGACATCGAGCTGACCGACGAGGATCTCGCGCGGATCGACGCTGAGATGCCCCAGGTGGCAGGCGCACGCTACAACGAGGTCGGGATGGCGCAGGTCAACCTCTAAGCAGCGTGAAGGGTGCCAAAACCCCCATGTTGCCGTTACACCAGTCCCCCAAGGTTCGGGCTTTCAGGATACCCTTGGGCGTACATGCTCCGACGCTTGGCGATCCCCCTCACCGCGCTCGCCTGCGGGCTCGCGCCCGCCGGCGCCCCAGCCGCGCCACAGGACGTCGCCTCCACGCACGCCTACCTCGTGGCCGGCTACGCCGCCCTGCACGCCACCGTGACCACGTGGTCCACCGTCGAAGCGAACATCCACAAGCTCAATAAGAGGTTCGCCGCGGAATGCCCCAACGTGGGCGCGGGCTCCCCGCAGAACGAAGAATCGCAGCACATGAGCTACGAGGTCGCGGGCGCGCTGTGGGCGACCGGCTACCACACGGACGCCAAGCTCGTCCAGAGGTTCGTCCAGGTCTTGAAGCCCTTGAGGTGGAGCAACCCCGCGATCACGCGCAGCGCCCACAACTACGCCAAGGGCCTGCACGAAATGACCGTGCTGCCGGTGCCGGACCTGTGCGGAGACGTGCGCGTGTGGAGCGCCGGCGGCTTCAACACGATCCCCGCCAGCACGCTCCGGTACGTCCGGCACGTGGAAGCGATCGAAGTCAAAGAGATCCCCCCACGGCTGCTCGCCCCGTTTGTGCAGCCTTCCGACAAGGGCCTCGCCGCGCGCGACGAACGCCTGTACACCCAGTTCGAAGAACTCGAAATCACGAGGGGCTTCAACGACTGGGACACGCTGCTCGAAACGCTCGCGCTGAACCAGTAGCGGCGGGTAGCGCGGTCGCCGGCAGCGCCGAGCAAGAGCGGATGGCTAGACGCCCGTCGTGCGGGCGCGCCTGCCAGGTCAAGGATTGGGCCGGGAGTGCCGACACCGGGTAAGACGGGTCCGCGCGCATGCTTGTAACTTTTCGCACAATCACCGGGATCATCCGGCGTGTACACGCCAGATCTCAGGACGGCTTTACGCTGATCGAGGTGCTGGTCGCCATGATTATCTTGGTGATCGGCATCGTCGGCACGTTCGGCCTGCTCGACACCTCAGCCAAGACGTCGGCTCAGACGCACGACCGCGAAGGCGCGGTGAGCCTCGCTCGCGAGATCCTCGAGGACGCGCGCACGATCCCGTTCGCGCAGCTCTCACCCGGTTCGGTGGTCGAAAAACTGCAGGCGATGAAGGGACTTACAAACGCCACGCCCGGGCAAGCCTGGCACATCGTGCGAGGCGGGTCGGGCACGCAGACGGGCGCCACGTACACGATCACGGTGAGCGAGTGCGCGATCGACGAACCCAAGGACGGGCTGGCGAAGAGCTCCGAACTTAGCGCCAGCGAAGCCGCCGAATATTGCGAAGAACACAAAGGCAAGGAAGAATGGAAAGCTGGCGACGCCGTGGATTCAACGCCGATCGACTTCAAGCGCGTGACGGTCGATGTGCGCTGGCCCGCGATCGGCAGATCGCCGGACGTGCATGAGGTCGCAATGATCGGCGCGGCCGGGGAGTCGACGGCGCTGAGCGCGAGCGAACTGAAGCTGCTGCCGCCGCGGTCATCCTACTCCGCCTCCTTTCTCACTGCCCAATCCACGCTCGCGCAACCCGTCATCACCGCCGCGGCCGCGGAACTGACGTTTTCGGTCTGCGCACCCAAGAGCGCCACCGCCGTGCTGTGGTCGTTGGAAGGCGTGCTCCAGTCCTCCGCCGCCGAACTGGAAGCGGGGTGCAAGAACGAAGAAGGCACAGAAGAGGAAGCGGCGGGCAAAGTGGAACGCAACACATGGACGTTCAAGTGGAAGCTCGGCGGCCTCTCAGACGGCACCTACCAGATCTCCGCGCAGGCGACCACCACGAAGGGCGTGCTGGGACCGCCGGTGACGATCCCCGTGACGCTCCTGCGGACAAAGCCAGCTGCCCCGACGGGCACCAAAGGCGGCTTCAACGAAGTCTATGTGAGCGGCGTGGCCACCAAGGCGGTCGAGCTCGAATGGGCGGCGAACTCCGAGCGCAACGTGCTCGGCTACCGCGTGCATGGCCCGAACGGCGCCCTGGTCTGCCCGAAAAGCGAAACCGAACTGAGCCTCTCACTCTCCTGCGTCGAAGTCCCCAGAAGCCACGAACCCGAATCCGGGCTCATCTATAAGATCGCGGCGCTCTACCGCAACGCCGGCGGTGAAGTCGAAGAAGGGGCAAGAGCCGAATTCACGCTGGCCTACCCCGCGCCGGCCGCTCCGAACACGCCGACCAACCTCAAACTGGAGAACTTCGAAGGCGCGGTCAGGCTCACCTGGGAACCGCCGGCGGGAGGCGAAGAAGTGGCGTTCTACAGGATCTACCGCGGACCGGAAAGCGGAACGTGTCCGATGAACTACACGAACCGCTACGACACCGCCTCCGCCCTCGTGGAACCCTCGTTCACGGACGCGAGCTCCACGACGAAGCACTCCTACTGCGTCACGGCGGTCGGCATTACGATGACCGAGTCCTCGTCCGTCGGACCGGTGAGCGGCTGATGCGCGCCACGGCACATCAGGAGGGCTTCACGCTCATCGAGGTGCTCGTCGCGATGGCGCTCGCCCTCGTCGTGCTGGGCGCATCGCTGGCCGCGTTCGACGTCTTTCAGGCCGACAACGCTTACGACCAGCAGCGCAACGAAGCTCAAGACAGCGCGCGCACGACGATGGACCGGCTCGCGCGGCAGCTTCGCAACGTGATCGCCCCGAGCGCCGAATACGGGGGTGCGCTAGAAGCCGTGGAAGAAAAGGGATATTCGCTCAGGTTCGAGACGATCGACACCTCGAGCTACAAATCCGAAGCGAACACGACACACGCGATGCGCGTGCGCTACTGCCTGGAAGACTCCAACCCGGAAGACGAGATCCTGTGGGAACAGACCCAGGAGTGGAACACGGCAAAAGCCCCCACGGTCCCCACGGAAGCGAGATGCCCGGAACAGGCGGGCGGCCAGCCAGCCGGAGGGTGGACCGGCACGCAGCGTGTGGTCGAACATGTGACCAACAGGATCGGCGGGGAAGAACGGCCCGTGTTCACCTACTCCTCGAGCGAACTGCCCCAGATCATAACGGTCAAGGCCGACCTCTACCTCAACGTCAGCCCCCACCGGCACCCGGGCGAGACGCGCCTGGAGAGCGCGGTCTCCCTGCGCAACGCCAATCGCAGGCCGGTCGCAAAGTTCACGGTCACCTCCGAAGCCGGGTCAAATCGCTACCGGCTCAATGCGTCCGAATCCTACGATCCCGGAGGACTCGCCCTCACCTATAAGTGGTGGAGCAATGGAGATCCACTCCCCACGACTTCGCAGATATACCAGACAGAACTCAATGGAAAAACGGAATATACGTTCAAGCTGCAGGTCACGAACCCGGGTGGCCTGAGCGAAGCATTCGTACAGAAGGTGACGACGCCATGAGGCGCGCGCGCGAGGAGCAGGGATTCGCACTGATCAGCGCAATCATCCTGCTGACGGTCATCCTCGGCCTCGGCCTCGGGTTGCTGCAGTTCGCCGACGCCCAGCAGAAAGCCTCGACCCGCGAGCAGGCGAGCGAGGCTGCTTTCAACGTCGCCGAGGCTGCGCTCAATGCCCAGATCGGGCAGCTCTCGCGAGAATGGCCCGGCATCGGGACAGCCACAGAATCGCTGCAGGCAGCCTGCACCCCCTCGACGAGCACCACAACTAACTACTGCCCGGAACCCGCGATTCTCGAAAAAGCCTACCCGAACACCGGCAGCACGTCATGTGCGGGCACCGAAGCGTGGGGGTCGTCGCTCAACAGCAAGTGGGCCACGTACGTCCGGGAAGACCTGAACGGCTCACCATACTTCAACTCCGCCGAAGAGCGCGTCGCCAACGACTTCGACAAAGGACACGAGGTCGAAGGGGTCTTGAAGCCGTGGGACAAATTGTGGGTGCGCGCGGTCGGCGTGGTCGACTGCCACGCGGTGGCGGTCGTGTCGCAGGTCTCAGAGCAGCTGGTGCACGCGAGCTTCCCGGAAGGCGCTCTCAGCGCAAACTGGTTCCGGACGGGCAACAAAGGCAACAAGGTGATCATCAAGCACGGGGGCAAGGCGCGGAACGGCAAGTTCAGCATTCGCTGCGAACACTTTGAACCAAAGGCAATAGAAGAACAGAAGTGCGAGCAGTACCAAAGAGAAGAAAGACACCGCGAAGGTCAGGTCCAACCGGAACTGACGAGGGAAGAACAGGAACCGTCGGTGTCGACACCCAGTACGACGCTCTCGCCGGAACAGCTCGAAGCCCTGAAGTTGCAAGCGAAATCGGAAGGCCACTTCTACACGAGTGCCGATTGCCCAACGAGCCTGGCAGCGCTTTCCGGCCGACCGGCGTACATCGAAGGATGCAAACTGGCATTCACCGGCGGAACCGCCAACTCCCTGGCCGAACCGGGCTTCCTCGTCCTCGCCAGCAGTACCCTCGAACTGGGCGGCAAGAGCATCTACTACGGCGTTGTCTACGCCGCGCACCCGGAATCCTCCAGAGCGACGGCGGTGGTCCGGGTCAAAGGCACAGCGAAGATCGTCGGCGAGATCATCGTTGATGGCGAAGGCGGGATCGAACTCGGCGACAAGGGCAATGAAGTCGTGGCGTTCGAATACGACCCGAGCGCAGCGGAACAATTCGAAACCATCACCGGCGCGGCCTCGACCCGCAACAGCTTCCGCATCCTGCCCGCCGGCCAGTGATCGCCGACCCCACCCGCGACGCACGCGGCCGGTGCGTCGTGTAGTCTCAAGATGTGGCGAAAGCACAACACGACACGCCGAAGGCTCCCGACCCCGACCTGCTCGCCGCGGTCGTGCTCCACACGCTCGTGGCCGACGGCCGCAAAGGCATCGCCGTGGAGCAGGTGGCGAGCGCCTGCGAGCGCGATCCGGACGATCCGGGCGACCGGGAAGCCATCGAAGCCGCCCTCGACAGCCTGCTCGGCGACGGCCTGGCTCAGCGCGACGGCGCGGATGACCTGTTCGCGCCGACGCGCGCGGCGATCCGCGCAAGTGAGCTGAGCTTCTGAGCGGGGCCCCTGGGGCCCCTACTCGATGCCGCGGAGCAGGACCGCCGGGCGCACGGACAGCGCCCGCGCGAGCTTGAGGATCGTGCGCAGGTTCGGTTCGCGCACACCGCGCTCGTAGATGCTGATCGCGGCGCGATCGACTCTCGCCCGCAATGCGAGGGCTTCCTGGGAGAAACCGGCCCGGCGGCGCGCCCAGCGAAGGTTCACGCCGAAGCGCGCCGCCGGGCCGGCGGGCGCGCCGTCCCCGTGGCGCGGACCGCGCACCCGGGAGCCGGCCGGGCCGATGTTGCGGAGCAGATCGGCGGGTCTCACCTCGAGCGCTTGGGCGACGCGCAAGAGCGTGGAGAGGTCGGGAGAGCGCTCGGCGCGCTCCAGGAAGCTGATCGCGGCACGGTCGAGGCACGTGGCGGAGGCCAGAGCCACCTGAGAGAGGGCGGCGCGATGGCGGACGAAGCGCATGTTCTCGCCGAAGAGGCGCACCTGCTCGTCGATCTCGGGGTCTTCGGTGTATCTCACGAGCACATCCTCCACGCCGGCCGACACAAAGGCCACTGGACAAACACGAGAGTCGTGAATCCCAAAGGCCCGGATAACACGGGTTCCGATGGGGACGAAGGACCCCTCGATGGTACCTTCTCCTGGTGAGCCCACATGCTTGACAGCGCCCTGGACGACGCCGTCACGCATGAGCGGCTCGCCAAGGCCAACCGGCTGCGCACGGCCGGCATCGAGCCCTTCCCGCACATCGAGCCGGGCGAGCGCACGCAGGCCGCGGCTGTGCACGGCGCACACGACCCAGCCGTCCTCGAGGCCGGCGAGCACCCGCAACTGCGCTATCGCCTGGCAGGACGCCTGATCTCGCGACGGGGGCATGGCAAGACGACGTTCATGGACCTGCGGGACTCCTCGGGGTCGATCCAGCTGTGCGTGCGCCACGACACGCTCGGCGAGACCGCCTACAACCAGATCCTCGACCTCGACGTCGGCGACATCATCGAAGCCAAGGGATGCGTGTATGTGACCCAGCGCGGGCAATTGGCCCTCAGCGTGCACGAGTGCACACTGCTGACCAAGGCGCTGCGGCCGCCCCCCGCCAGGTACCACGGGCTCGGAGACACGGGCACCCGCTACCGCTACCGCGAGCTCGACCTGCTCGCCAACGAGAGCACGCGCGAGCTGTTCCTGACTCGCACGAGGACGATCGACGCGCTGCGGGCGTTCATGAGCGAGCGGGGGTTCATCGAGGTCGAAACACCCGTCCTGCAGGCGCTCGCGGGGGGTGCCTCGGCGCGACCGTTCCTGACTCATCACCACGCGCTCGACCAGGAGATGTCGCTGAGGATCTCCGTGGAGCTCTACCTCAACCGCTGCCTGATCGGCGGCCTGGAGAACGTGTACGACCTGGGCAAGTGTTTTCGCAACGAGGGGATCTCATACAGGCACAGTCCCGAGTTCACCATGCTCGAGTGGCTGATGAGCTACGCCGACCACACCGACGTGGCGCGCTTCACCGAAGAGCTCGTCTCCCACGTGGCCGAGCGAGTCCTCGGCACGACGGTGATCGAGCGCGGCGGTGAGACAATGGACTTGTCAAAGCCGTGGTTGAAGACCACCATGCAGCGGGAGATGCTGCGCGTCACGGGCGTCGACTTCCTGCAGGCAGACCGCGCCGAGCTGGCGGCCCTGCTCGGCGAGCGGGTGCATCCGGACGCGAGCTGGGCGCAGGTGGTTCAGGCCGTCTACTCGAAGCTCGTCGAGCCGACGCTGAACCAACCGACGCTCGTGTACGACTTCCCGCTGGAGTCCTTCCCGATCACCAAGGCCCACTCCCAGGACCCGCGGCTGGCTGAGCACTTCGACGCGGTGATCGGCGGGATCGAGCTGGTGAGCGGCGACTCGGAGGTCAACGACCCGGTCGAGCAGTGGCAGCGCTTCGTCGAGCAGCGCAGGCAGAGGCGCGCGGACGACGACGACGCGCCCCATCCCCATGACGAGGAGTACGTGCGCGCGCTCGAGTACGGCCTGGCGCCGTCGGCGAGCGGCGGCATGGGGGTCGACCGCCTGCTGATGATCCTCACCGGGCGCGAGACCCTGCGCGAGGTGGCGCCGTTTCCCGTCATGCGAGAGATCCGCAGGACGTCCGAAGATTTGGATTAGTGGAGGCGCCAGCGGCAAGCCAAGCTATAGTCGCGGGCGATCGGCGCGATGAGACCAGGCGAGGAGATCTTCGAGGAGATGCATTTCGAGCCCGCCCCCGCGCTGGCGGGAGAGCTGCCGGGGCCCCGCTCGCGCGAGATGCTCGCCGAGCAGGAGGAGCTCGAGAGCAAAGCACGCTCCTACCCCCGCAGCGTCCCGATCGCGATCGAGGAGGGGCGCGGGGCGACGATGAGAGACGTGGACGGCAACACGTTCATCGACTTCTTCGCAGGCGCGGGCGTGCTCAACGTCGGCCACAACAATCCGGCCGTCGTCGAGGCCGCGGCCGAGCAGCAGAGGCGCCTGGTCCACGCGCTCGACTTCCCGACGACGCCCAGGCTGAGGCTGATGCGCAGGCTGAAGCAGATTCTTCCCGGCCGCTTGCGCGAGAGCGCGCGCTTCCACTTCGGCGGCCCCACCGGCTCGGACGCGGTCGAGGCCGCGCTCAAGCTGACCCGGTCGCACACCGGACGCGACGCGGTGATCGCCTTCCAGGGCTCCTACCACGGCATGACCTCGGGCGCCCTTTCGGTCACGAGCGACGTGGGCTTGGGCGGTCCGGCGGTCAGCTCGGTGCACTTCATGCCCTACCCCTACTGCTACCGCTGCCCGCTCGGGCTCCAGGCCGGCTCGTGCGAGCTGGCGTGCGCGAAGCTGCTGGACACCTCTCTGGAGGATCCCCACAGCGGCATCCCCAAGCCGGCGGCCGTGATCGTCGAGCCGATCCAGGGCGAGGGCGGCACGATCGTCCCGCCGGACGGGTACCTCACAGAGCTGCGTAGGATCACCCGCAAGCACGACGTGCCGCTGATCTGCGACGAGATCCAGACGGGGTTCGCGCGGACGGGCGACATGTTCGCCTGCGAACACGACGGTGTCACTCCGGACGTGATGACCCTGTCGAAGGCGCTCGGCGGGATCGGCTATCCGATCTCGTGCATCGCGTATGACTCAAAACTTGACAGCTGGGCGCCGGGCGCCCACATCGGGACGTTCCGCGGGCACCAGGTCGCGATGGCCGCCGGCTTGGCGGCGATCGAGTTCATGGGAGACGTGGACCTCGCCGGCCACGCGGCCGAGCTCGGCGAGCTCGCGCTGGGGCTGCTGCGCGACGCGCAGCAGACGCTGCCCTCCGTCGGCGACGTACGCGGGCGCGGGCTGATGATCGGCATCGAGCTCGTGAGGGACCGCGACACGAAGGAGCCCTGGCCGGAGATGGCCTCTCAAGTACGCACGGCGTGCTTCCAGAAAGGCGTGGTGATCGAGGTCGGGGGCCACTTCGGAAACGTGGCGCGCTTCCTGCCCCCGCTCGTGATCTCGCGCAAGCTGCTGCTCACGGGCATCGAGATCTTCGTCGAGTCGGTGCGCGAGGCCGAACAGGCGCTAGCGCGGCCCTCGGCGCTGATCGCTTGAGTCAGGCGCCGCCGTAGGTGACAACCAGGTCTGTCGCCACACCTAACAGGAACCCGGCCGAAAGCATGTAGAGGCCGAGCGTGCGGTGGCCGTAGCGGCGCATCCCGTTCCAGATCTCGCCGATCACGTACAGGATCGCGCCACCCGCGAGCGCGTAGAACATCAGCTCGAGCGAGTCCGAATGGACCTGGAAGCCGACGAGGGTGCCGAGGAACGTGGGACCGCCGCCAACCAGGCCGGCCAGGCCCAGCCACCTCCAGGAGGGGCGCACGTTTCCGAGCGGACCGACGATGCCGAAGCCCTCGGTCGCGTTGTGCAGGCCGAAGCCGATGATCAGCACGGTCGCCAGGCCGATCGCGCCCGTTTTGGCGGACACGCCGATCGCAAGCCCCTCGGCGAAGTTGTGCAGGCCGATCGCGACCGCGATCACCATGCCCGTCCGCAAGGCGCGCCTGCGCGCTACCGCCGCGCTGTCCGGCAGCGCGAACGCGCCGCTGGCGATCGCCGCCGGCGCCGCGCCGACCGCCGCGCCTTCCGAGGCGGCGCCTCCCGCGATCGGGGGAGGCGGAGCCTGACGCGAGCGCACCCCATGGCGGGGCACACGCAGGCGACGCTCGAGCACCGAGATGCCCCCCACGCCCGCGGTGAAGCCGGCCGCGAGCAGCGCAAACAGGGCGAGCACGTGGCCGAAGCCGCCCCTGTGGTCCTTGAAGGACCCGACGGCGTCCGAGACGATGCTCTGGGCATGGGTGGTGACGTCCATGAAGATGAACGCCAGGATGCCGACCGAGAACATGGCGAGACAGACGCGCAGGCGGTCGTCGACGCGCTCCATGCGGCCCACCGGCAGGCCGAGATAGATCGTGAAGCCGGCGATCGCTCCAAGGAAGGCTGTCTCGGCGAAGCTCATCGACGCGTCAGCGTTCGAAGACGCTCGTTAGGCATCCCTAATTTCTACCACAGCGGTCGGGATTGCAGAAGCGGTCGCGCCGCGAGGCTTGGATCTCGGGGTGGCGGCCCCTGCACGAGCGCGGGATCGCGAGATGCGGGCGGAGGGACTCGAACCCCCAAGGGCATGAAGCCCACTGGCTCCTAAGGCCAGCGTGTCTACCAATTCCACCACGCCCGCCGGTCGCTGCCGGCGGTCCCGGATACGCGTGCTCCGCACACGGAGACCGCTCCAGATTGTATGGTCAACGACGCGATGTCCTCCACATCGGACAGAAGGGCGCAGCCAGGCGTGATCGTGACGCATCCCAACCGGGGCAAGCCGGTCGTACAGGCGACGCGCGCGACGGTCGTGGCGCTGCTGCTCGCAAGCGCCGCGCTCATCCTGATCGTGACGCTCGGCGGATGGGGAACGCTGGAGGGAGACATTCCGATCCTGCTCGCCTACGCGTTCGTCTACCTGCTGATGGCCTACTACGCGGGCCGCTGGAGCCGAGGCGTGCTGCCGATGGCGGCGGCGCTGGCGCTGCTGTTGTGCATATTCGCGATGGTCGCCGCGCCGAGCTGGTTCGCTCGCGACAAGACCGGCTTCGCCGAACCGAGCCTGAACGCGGGGCTGCTCGGCGTGATCACGCTGACGATCATCCCCGTCCAGATCCTGCTCATCACCTTCGCGATGCGCGGGTTCTCGCAGGGCTGGAACGTCGAGCTCGAGCAGCTCGACCCCCACGCGGACACGGGCGCTTTGCCCGGTTCCGCGTAGTATTCAGTCGTTGCGGCGGTGGCGAAATCGGCATACGCGATGCTCTCAAAAGGCATTGTCCGAAAGGACGTGTGGGTTCGAGTCCCACCCGCCGCATAGAATTTCAGCGCACGAGCTCGAACAGCGGCTCGGCGAGCGCCGGCACGGCGGCGAGCACGCCGGGCGGCAGGTTCTCGTGCTCGGGCAGGTCGAGCACCGTGAGGCCGGCGCGCAGGCAGATCAGAGTGCCCGCTTCGACGTCCCACGGCTTGACCGAACGCTCGAAGTAGGCGTCATAGCGCCCGGCCGCCGTCCACGCGAGGTCGAGCGCGGCGCTGCCGAAGCGGCGGATGTCGCGCACGCGCGGGACCACGCGCGCGAGCACCTCGGCCTGTGCGGCTCGCACCCCGGCGTCGTAGGCCAGGCCGGTGGCGACCATCGCGGTGGACAGCTCCTCGCGAGATGACGCTTCGATCGGCGCCTCGTTGAGAGTCGGGGCGCCGCCGCGCGTCGCGGCGAACAGCTCATCACGGCACGGGTCGAAGATCGCCCCCGCCAGCGGGCCATGATCGTCGCGGACCGCGACGCTGACGCACCACTGGGGGATGCCGAACAGGAAGTTGACGGTGCCGTCGAGCGGGTCGACGACCCAAGTGAGGCCGCTGGAACCCTCCTCCCCACCGCCCTCCTCACCAAGGAAGCCGTCCGCCGGCCGCGCAAGGGCGAGCCGCTCGCGGATCATGCGCTCGGAGGCGAGGTCGGCTTCGCTGACCGGATCGGTGGGCGAAGTCTTGCTCGAAAGCGCCCGCTCGCGGCCGTCATCGAAACGCTCCAGCAACAGCGCGCCGGCGCGCCGGGCGACGTCAATCGCCAAAGCCAGCAACTCCTCCTGCAACCTCGGGTCGCCGGCAGGCGGCAACTTGGGTAGCGGGTGCTCCCGTTCGGACCCCGCGCTCACGCGAACGCGTCGGGGCGGTGCTGCGCCCAGGGGCGCTCCGCCTCGATCTGAGCGGCGAGCGACAGCAGCGTGGCCTCGTCGTTCGGCCGTCCCACGAGCTGAACCGCCAGCGGCAGTCCGTCCTCGGTGAAGCCGGCGGGCACCGAGACGGCCGGCTGACCGGTGGCGTTCCACGTGCCCAGGAACGGGATCAGCCGCGTGCCGCCGTTGATCGTCCAGAGCGCCCCCCGTCCCTCATACTCGCCGATGCGCAGAGCGGGGCGGGCCGTCGCGGGCAGCAGCAGGACGTCGTGATCCTCCAATACCCGCCCCACCCGGGCGGCCAGCGCCGCTTCAGACGCAAGGGCGCGCGAAAGGCCACCC